>JAABUJ010000738.1_pt1 | contig 59081 bp, 47 predicted proteins | sample 5559131 | NCBI WGS metagenome assembly JAABUJ01 (sample SAMN10711875, study PRJNA513366) | rock metagenome | isolation source: Antarctica rocks | place: Antarctica: Victoria Land, Mt New Zealand nord | collected 2016-01-07 | reverse complement strand
TCCCGTCCCCCCAAACAATCCTCCAGCGCCTCCTCGATATCGCACGTCTTATACTCGACCCGATACCCGCTCCCCTTCCACCACTGCAGCACGTGCGCGTGCCCGTTCTTCGTCGGCCCCACCAGCACCTGCGCGTCGAACATCATCTTCTCCCCTTTGAGCGCCTTCCACGCCGCCAGCGCCGCCACGTGCCCGTTCGCCGACGCGATTTTGGCTACGGACTCCTCGTGCGTGCACGGGATCCCCGACGATGCCCACCATGCGAGCGTGGCCGCTTGCCCGGTTTGCGCGGCGAGGGTTAGGGATTTGCCGACTTTGAGGCGGAGTGGGGGCAAGGTGGGGCGGTCGGCGTCGGCGTTGTCGTCGGGGTTGGGTTTACGGTTGTCATGGTGGAGGCTGGCGTTCTTCCACCACTCCAGGATAGCGATGTTGCCGCGCGTGCTGGCCTGCTCGAGCGCGGCCTCGGTGTAGCGGAGCGGAAGGGCGGAGCGGCGCCACCAGTCGAGGACGGGGAGGAAGCCGGCCTTGCTGGCGCCGTCGAGGGCGTCGGGGTGGTATTCTTTGGCCAGGAAGGAGGGCGAGGTGCGCCACCAGTCGAGGACGGCGACTTTGCCGAAGACGGCCGAGGCTTTGGTGGGCAGCAGGGTGTGGCCGAAGCTGGCCCAGAAGAGGTCCGGGTGGTGCGCCTCGAGGTGGCTGAGTAGGTCGGTGCGGGCGAACTTGATGATCAGCTTGACGCTGAGCCGGGATAGCCATTTGGGCGGGGGGTGCGATGCGAGTCTGCTGACGACTTCGGAGTAGGGGCCGCAGAGGATGGCCCATTCGAGAGCGCGCATGCGGACTCGGGCGTCGTCTTTTATGAGGGGGCGGTCCCATTCGGTGGGGGTAGAGAGGTTGGTGTATACGCCGAGGGATTTGGCGACTTCCCAGTCGCCGACGTATTCGTATATGATGGTCCATATTTCTGGTGGGAGTCTGATCGGGTTTGGACGTTCCAGCCTCGACGGACTCGAGACTGTACTCGTGGCTATGTCCATGTCCTGCCCGAGCGTCATCAGATCTGCCTGGTTCTTGACAGCATCTAGTAGATCATCCATGCCTTCCCACGGCACTAGCTTCTTCGCCGTGTGGTCCAAGTCGTAGTGCCACAGCATAGGTGGCAGCACCCTTATCCAGTTCCACTTCCGTCTCAATTTGCTCAGCTGCTTCCTCGTCATGGGGTTTTCCCACATCGGCACTGACATTCCAGGCACGAGGAGTATCTTCTTCGAGACGTCCCAGCCCCGCAGCATCTGCAGCAGGAAGTCGTCACTCATTCCATTGAGCATCTTCGCCAGCGTGTTCGGGTCAATGGGCGCCAGAACGAGCAGGTCGGCCCAGGCGCTGAGCTGAGCGATCTTGTACTGCTGAGCATCAAACTGTTCGATGGCTGTCCGTTTGTCACATCCCATTATCTGTGCAAGATCAGGCACGAAGTCGCCCTGGCCGACATGATCGCACAGTGCCCGTACTGCGAAGTTGGGCTGTTCTCTTAGACGCTGGATAACGTCGCCATCTCGACTGATGTCTGGCGGCCCGACGGAGGCGACGACGACTCGAAATCCCGGATGGGTGTCTCCATTTGGTATGCTGGGTATGGCCTTGGTCGAGTCCAAAGCCTCGGAATGTTGATATACCATGGCGGAGAGATGAGATGCCTGTGCTTGACCTCGCTAGAAGCAATCTAAAGCGTGTCCTCAGCGTCTTATCAGCCTGTCTGCTTCATACAGTAAATAGCACCACACTGACGTAGAGGGGAGCAAGTGGGTGTATAGTAGTATTCACCTGGATTGACCACCGGTAACGCCACTTCTGCTGACCAGTGAGGGTAGGAGCATGTTGCGGATTGACCAGGATTCAATGTCTGAGCTTATTATAAGGTGCGGCCATAAGATGCAGAACCCTTCGGCCGGCGTTTCTATTGTGTTGTGTTCTGTGTTGGCATGAATAGAGCAGCTTTAAGTAACGCCGTCATGACTGCATGGCGCGCACGGGAGAGCCAATGCATCGGTAGCGGATATCGACGGCTCCTTGTTTAGCTTCTACCTACTCACGGACTCCAGGCAGTTCGGCAGATCCCTTCACCGCCTAGTCACGTGTGAAGATCTAGATCTACATACTGTAAGTTAGATGTGTATTGTACTCTGAAAGAGAAAGAATAGTGCTCAATTTTCAGTCTTCAAACTTCCCCCACATGTCTAGGTCGTTGGTCGGTAGGTAACGTACCTGTATACTGGTACATGGAACAATTTTGAGCATGCGCGTGGGATATAGCTTTCGTTATCATCCCCGAATCTTCAGTCGCTCCTTACCACCGCCACAGCATTCACAGACTCAGAAGACTCGTCTTCCATCTCAAATTTCCGGACAACGCATACTTTAACTACTATATCAGTGGTCTTAGCCTGGGACCTGAAACAAACAGACCCAACTGTACGCTCTAGGTGGGAAGGGTCCGTCCCTGGTTGCCTCACACCCCTTCCACGATCACGACCACTGGTGTTGCGCGCCTTTGGATTCCTTTGGAGAAGGGTTGGTTAGAATGTTGTCCACTACGACTTGAACGACTCCTGGTTCTCTAGTCCCCACGACGACTCAATTACCTTCCCATACACTCTTTCTACTTTATATAAATCTAAGCTCAGCACCGACGACTATACACGATGACGCCTGATGGATCTTCAGGCGCGCAAGAGGCAGCTGGGCCCACTGAGAATCTTACGGGGCCCCATTCTCCCTCCGCGCACATGGGCCAGAGATCTGAACAGACGCAGCCAACATCGCCCAGGTCACCCAAAGCACCACTTGATCTGCATGGAAAGCTACTCCAATCTGCCACAAGCGAGGAAGAAGGCACCAGCTCGCCAACCGTTGGAAAATTGGACTCACACTTCGATCAGTTGAATTTGGGGAAGCCAGATCGGGTCTTCCCCATTCGATCTGTCGTGTCTGTGGATCCGAACCCCACTCCACAAAACCGGGAAGGCCTATACTCTCTGGGTCAGTCGTGCTCAACCCCGGCAAACGATGGAACAGGGCCACAGGACCGGCGCTCGGACTCGAGGCGATCGTCAGTCCTGCAAAACCCGTCGATCGATCGACTCTCGAACACGCCACACGTCGAAACACCCTTACGGTCACGACATACGCCATCAAATTCTCTAGAATCACGAGGTTCAGTCGTGCCCGATAACAACCGGAAATCCGATGAAGGCTTTACGGAGTCTACTTCTACGCGAATTGATGGTAAAAGGCTTTCAGGAACAAGCCAAGCAACGCTCTTCAGTGGGAGGGGTTCCGCGGTATCTGAAGGTAGTACAAGCACCATCGGGGGTGTGATGACGCAGAATAGGGGTGGAGCTGCATCCATCCAAAGCGCCGCCAATAGGGATAGCGAAGGTAAAAATGGCCATATCACAGATCGCTTCAAGCATGTCATCACGAATGACGGCCATGCGGTGATCACTGGTCGGGACGGCGAAACGCTACAGCGCTGCGAGGATGAGCCAATACACGTACCAGGCGCAGTGCAGGGGTTTGGTCTTTTGATCGCTCTACACGAGGAGACCGAAGGCAAACTTACGGTGAGAGTGGTGAGTGAGAACTCTCTGGCTATCATTGGGTACACCCCCAAGCAATTGTTTGGACTTGATAATTTCTGCGACATATTGTCAGACGAGCAAGCCGACAACCTCTTTGACCATCTTGATTTTATCCGGGATGAAGGAGCAGACCCCGCGACAAACGGTCCGGAGGTTTTCACCTTGTCAGTACGACCGCCGCAGGGAAGATCGATGAAGCTTTGGTGTGCAATGCACATCAACGATCGAGAATCAGACCTCATTATCTGCGAATTCGAGCTTGAGAATGACCAGATTCACCCCCTGGTGCCCGTTGACGATATGACACCAGAGCCCCCAGAAGACACACTGCAAGCTAATCCTACAGAAGAGGATTTTACGGAAAGTACTGTCAACATCAGTAAGCCTTTGCGGGTTTTGCGGAGAGCTCGAAAGCAGAGAGGTGAAGCCGCGGCTATGGAAGTTGTCAATATTATGTCCCAAGTCCAGGAACAGCTTGCGAATGCCCCAAACCTTGCCATGTTTTTGAAAGTTCTTGTTGGTGTGGTCAAAGAGCTGACAGGGTTTCACCGAGTGATGATCTACCAATTCGATCAGAGTTGGAACGGACGAGTCGTGACAGAGTTGGTGGATCTTCGAGCGACAAAAGACTTGTACAAGGGCTTGAACTTCCCAGCATCAGACATCCCGAAACAGGCCCGAGATTTGTACAAGATCAACAAGGTAAGGCTGTTGTACGACCGTGACTTGGAAACCGCGAGACTGGTCTGCCGAACAGTCGAAGATCTTGAGGCTCCGTTAGATTTGACTTATGCTTATCTCCGAGCCATGTCCCCGATTCACATCAAGTATCTCGCCAACATGGGTGTTCGGTCATCGATGTCGATATCGATCACAGCTTTCAATGAACTCTGGGGTCTGATCGCTTGTCACTCATACGGCTCCAAAGGCATGCGCGTCTCCTTCCCGATCCGGAAAATGTGTCGACTTGTGGGTGAATCAGCATCGAGAAATATCGAGCGGTTGTCGTACGCTTCACGACTGCAAGCTCGGAAGTTGATCAACACGGCACCCACCGAGCAGAATCCCTCTGGATACATTATTGCCTCATCCGACGATCTCTTAAAGCTTTTCGATGCTGACTATGGACTCCTTTCCATTAGAGATGAAACAAAAATCCTGGGCAAGCTCGAGCAAACACAAGAAGCCCTTGCATTGCTCGAGTATCTGCGACTAAGGAAAATCACGTCCGTCACAAGCTCCCAGGATGTGAAACTTGACTTTCCGGATTTGATATATTCACCGGGATTCTCGGCCATCGCTGGATTACTGCTCGTACCCTTGTCGGCTGGGGGCAAAGACTTCATCGTGTTTTTCCGAAAGACTCAGGCGAGGGAAGTCAGATGGGCCGGAAACTCTTATGACAAGTTTTTGCGGGAGGGGACTGAAGGCTATCTGGAGCCGAGAAAAAGCTTCAAAGTCTGGAAAGAGACCGTGGTTGGAAAGTGTAAGGAATGGACCGAGGAGCAGATCGAGACGGCTGCAGTCTTGTGTCTGGTGTATGGAAAGTTTATTGAAGTGTGGCGGCACAAGGAAGCCGCGTTGCAAAATACCCAGCTGACACGACTACTGCTTGCGAACTCCGCTCATGAGGTTCGAACACCTCTCAACGCAATCATCAATTATCTGGAGATTGCTCTCGAGGGAAACCTGGACCAGGAAACGAGGGACAATCTGGCAAAGTCTCACTCCGCATCGAAGTCGCTGATCTATGTTATCAATGACCTTCTTGACCTAACGAAGACGGAGGAGGGGGGTGAACTTATCAAAGATGAGGTCTTCGATCTTCCTGCTACCGTCAAAGAAGCAGCGGACATGTTCAAACGAGATGCCGAACGAAAGCACATCGATCTTGAGGTTGTCGAGAATCCAGGTGTCCCACAATTTGTGGTTGGCGACCAGCGACGTGTTCGGCAGGCGATATCTAATGTGACCGCGAACGCGATTCAACATACCGAATGCGGAGGCGTGAAGGTCGAGCTATGGCTCGTCGCAGAACGGGTGGGAGAACGCGTGGAGGTTGTTATTATTATACAAGATACTGGAGCGGGCATGTCTCCAGCGAAGCTTGACGCTTTGTTCAGAGAGCTAGAGCAGGTGCAGAGTGCAAATGATACTGGCTCAGAAGAGGAGGTTGCACCGGAGGCCAAGTTGATTGCTGGAAGTGACGAAGAAAAGCGTACCCTAGGTCTAGGCCTTGCTGTGGTGGCAAGAGTAATTCGTAACATGAACGGCCAGCTTAGATTGAAGTCCGAGGAAGGCAAAGGATCGCGATTTGTTATTCAGCTTGGCTTCGAATTGCCGGCTAATGACACAAGAAAAGCTTTGTCTTCAGGTGCAAGGACAGCAGGTGTCGCATCTCCTCCCGATCACCCAGCGACTCCACCTGCAGCGGAAGGGGAAGTTATGCTTGTCCACAAGAGCACACCGGGAGATAACCAATCGATCTCGAAGGGTCGAAGCCCCTTTCGACACCGGAATAGCGCAGACAGCGTTGTCAGCATGAAAAGTTCCAAGAGCGGCTCAAGTGCCAAGAGTGCAAGGAATGAGGTGGAAAGGCTCATTGAAGCTATATCCGAGCCTCAAAATCCTGGCAAGACGTCAAGTGGGGAGCACCGACAGATCCGATCGAAGAGCCGGGAGGGTAAGCGTGACAGTCTATCTTCAAGTGTGCAAACATCGGCGATTACCATTCCTGGTCAAGAGACAATCAAGAACTGCAGAACACCACTGACACCTGTACGTATGGGGGGAGGATCTTTCTCACCTCCGAAGCGGCTTTCTCCCCGCGTCAGCTCGAAAATCTTATTCAACATTCACAACGAGCCAGTCGGCGAAATGGAACCACATCTTCGGGTCTTGGTTGCCGAAGATGATCCAATCAACAGCAAGATAATGAAGAAGAGATTGGAGAAATCTACCCACGATGTCTACCTCACCGTGAACGGAGAGGAATGTGCCACTGCATATGAAGAAAAGCCTGCCAACTTTGACGTTATCTTGATGGATAAGCAGGTCAGTCAGGTTTTTAAAGATAGAAAACCCACGTACTGACCCTTAGCCAGATGCCAATCGTAGACGGTCTAACCTCAACAAAGATGATTCGGTCCTTTGAGAAGACCCACGCTTCAGAGGTCTTGTCACCATCAGCAGCCTTCAATGGTCGGGCACCAATCTTTGCTGTTTCTGCTTCTCTGGTCGAGAAAGACCGGCAAGAGTATATCGATGCGGGGTTCGACGGGTGGATCCTGAAACCAGTAGATTTCAAGAGACTCAATGTACTTCTGGCGGGTATAATGGAGGAAGAAGAAAGGAATGCTTCATTATATAAACCTGGTCAATGGGAACGCGGTGGTTGGTTTGCCAATCGCCAAGCCGACATTCCTCCTACCAACACTGCACCATCGGGTAAACTAGCTGTCGCCGAGCCTCCGGGAGGGCCAGCACATGACTCCGCCCTCGAAGATCCATTCGACGATCCAATCTCGAAAGAGCAAAGCCGCCTTCGTAACCTCGATGATGACGCTGTAAGAGCGGATTCGAAGCCAGAAGATCCAGGTACCTCAGGCGATATTGAAGCTTCTACCCTCACAGAAGAATGACGGACTCAGTAGGCTTACTGTTATCCTACTGTTGAGGAGACTACTCCCTTAATTAATTCGTTGCCACGATCACCATTCAGGATCTTACAAGCCCCACTTTTTCCACATATACGGCCACCGGCGTCAATGTTTTGTCGCGCAATCTGTTCACGCATAGCACAGGCTAGGAGGTGGCGTTTCCGGCGGCGTTCACTCGTTATAGGATCTAAAGGGCAATGCATACAGCTTTTGCTCCTACTTATCCACACTACAAGTCAACTCAAACGGAGCCACTCTTGGACTAGAAAGTAATATCCACAGTTTGTTCCATTCATCGCGCGCAGGCTGAACATCGTGACAGGAGAATTTCCTTCCGTTTGGGGCTCACGGACAATGTACATATACACGCACATATATGGACTCCTCCTCCACTTTCTGCATTTGATGGGTGTTGTCATTGCTCGGCATGGCTGGCAATAGAGGGAGCATTTACTGGCGCTTTTTCTTTTTCGCCTCCTTGGGACTTTTGTGTGCGCAGAAACTTGCAGGACGAGTCGCTTTGTATAAAAGATTTCGATGAACAACACAGGCCGGAATCTTTGTGGTTTGATGTCTAACGGCGCTCTTACTAGTAATGATCAATATACTGTACAGTCGGTTGGTGATGAGATCTACATGATGGTCTGTATGTGTGTATGTATGCTGTTGTGTTACTTGTGAGGAGAGGTCAGACCGTGGCGATCTACGTCCATCACCTCCAAGACGTCCCAAGCAATCTATTCAATCCTTCTTCTGTTCCTCACCACGCACCTTCAGATCGCGCCCTCTACCGAACTTCCTCCCTCCCACTCCCCAGGCGCATCTCGGCACAATCCGTCTCCGACCACCCACGCCGATCCTCGCGCGCACTGCCCGTCCATTCGTCCGTTCGTCGACCGGCACCACAACACCGTCCCGGCCTCCAGATCCTCACCCAAACCCAAGATCCCCATCCTCTTCACAATATCAACCTCTCTGTCCCCCTACCTGTCCCCAACCACTCAGCCTTCTCCCCCCTCCCTGCCTGCCTCCTGCTCCTCCTCCTGCCCCTTCTTAGCCACCTTCCCCTTCATCTTCCGCTTAACCTTCTTCTCCCGATTCCTCCTCGTCCGCTTCTCCCTCTCCGCCACCTCCCGCACCTTCGCCGCCGCCTCGCGCGCCGCGACAAGCGCTTGTCGTGCCGCGAGCGCCTTATGCAACACCAGGCGGCGTTTCTTGCTGGGTCGTTTACGGCGGTCGCGAGGTGGGTTTGAGGGGAGCGAAAGGCGATGGGCTGGGGGGAGGGAAAGGCGGTGGGGCGGGGGGAGAGGGAGGGTTACGACGCGCCATGGGAGGGTACATCCTGGCTGCGCTATGGGGTCAGTAGGGTAGCTATCCTGCTGCTCCGCCTGCTACTTGTGTTTCGACGGGGTGGTAGAAGGAGGAGGGGGAAACCGACCCACGGTGCCCGTGAGAGCGTCAAAACGTCCGCCCCGCTGAGGCTTGTTTCCTCGAACTCCCTCCTCCTCTTCCTTCTCTCCGCCGTGTCGTCGTCGTCACGGAAATAGTATCCCCGATCCCGACCTGGAACCACGAACCCCCCAACGGCGTCTTTCGGAGGTGGAGTCGGCGAGCGGATCACGACTTTTTGGGTCGGCGGGGCGTTGGAGTGGGGAGTGGAGAAGAGGCGGAAGTCGTAGCTTTGCGCTTCGTCTGGTGCGATGGTCTGTGGAGTTTCGGAGGCAGGAGGAGGGGAGGCGCGGTGAGGGGCGTTGGTTGTGGTCGTGGCTGTGGTTGTAGTCATGGTTGTGGTTGGTGGGAGGGAGGGGGAGTATATGCGAGCTAAGTCCGCGTGGAGCTGGGCTTGGAGAGAGGGCGAGGGCGAGGGGGATGGTGGGGTGGGGGTGTAGAAGGCGATGCGGGGGATGCTGTGGGGGGGTAGGGGGTGTTAGTAAGCGGTGGTGGTGGGTGAAGGGGAATTGTGGGTTCTTCTGCAAGGAGGGGTTGGGGCTTACGGCTTGGTGTGTGTGGTGGGGGAAAACATGGTTGTTTGTGTGAGTTGTGACGACTAAGACTGTAAAGGTGGGAGGCATGAAGATTGGTGTGAGGCTGAGTTCTGACAGTGGGACGGGCCGACCCGTGGCTTGAGTTCGTTCGGCCACTGCCGAGTGACTCAGAAGGTGTCAAGAATTATTCAGGGCCTCGTTTCGTTACGGAACCCTACGGAGGTCTCGGAACGATGCGGAGTTTTGTTAGGGACAAACAGTTTTCTAGCGGAGAAAGGTTTTCCCTTAGGCCGTTCGGAAATTATTAATAATAACACGATCCACCTGCAAGCAATCCTCCTATGTTTGACAGAAGGCCGCATTTTGGCTTATCTTCCGAGGTTATGAGATAATCCGATACGTGGCCTAAACTCGGGATGCCAATTGCTGTCTCCATAGAGAAGCGAGCGAAGACTATGTGAAGTCGGGAGGAAGCAGAGGGGTTAAAAGGGCAAGAGTGAATGAATCCTGGCTTACAAGGGTTTTGCTACAACTACTTGTTCGATTTGACGTGAGTCACAGCCAAACGCTACTTGTCTGATCCAACCTTCAAAACACCACTTCCTAAGCAGATATGCCCCTCTCACCAGGAGTGAAGAGGTCCAAGGTTCGTCGGCAAGATGTCAAGCTTGTCAATCGAGGCTCTGAGCGCTCAGAATCCACTGTGTTCTAGTATATAGAACCTGGGTACGAAGACATAGCCTGTAGGAGGATTCGGGCAGCCACCAATCAACCGCTTCCACAGCTTTATAGGTTACCTAGGTACGCACGGCTCAATAGCGCGAGGCTGAGTCGCAATGACGTCTCTCAACTCAAATACAACAATAACCTCCAAGGTCAAACTCTTGAACTTGTATCGACTATTGTCGTCTGAGATACAGCTGATGTGTTGGCAAGAAAATCTTCCTGAGTTAACCAACCAACATGTCCGATCCTCTCACAACGGCCTCGAGTGCTCTGGGTCTTGCCAAGTCACTCATTGACTTCGTACCTGCGTCTGGCAGTCTTATCAATCTTAGTCGCGAGACTTACGACTGGCTTATCCGAGAGCGTATAGACGAAGGCAGCTTTGAACGTTGTCGGCAAATGGCTCTTGGACTCGCGTACCCTAATGATGCCGGAATGGATATACAGCGCCAGATCAACGAAGCGGATCGGAAGATTGCCGAGAGGGTCAAGCAACTTCCCATACGCCTGGTCCTTTCGGGTTCGATAGGTCGGTTGCTTGCGAAGAATGTGGATACCTGCTACATGGTCTCGACCGTGGCGGCATTGACGAAGTTTCACAATCCTGAATTCGCCACCGATGCTCTCTGCTCAATGATCTTAGACAAAGGGGGCCATGAGAAAAATGTCTCGCTGGAATACAACGTGCAACGAAACCCAGTGAAGGCTGTCATCTCTAAGGTTGTGGAAAGCATTTACGTCAATGTTGTCAATGCAGGACACGACCTTGGAGGACTTCCTGCTGAGCTCAAACACCTACATCCGCATCTTCTGAGCCAACGTACGTTTGCAGGTATTGTCATGGGTATCGAGCGGAGTGAGCAGGATGTTGTCATTCGGAGTGGCCGCTTCTTGTCAGATCTAACTTTGTGGCTGCTCTTACATTTTCAAGGCAGCATTGTGGTCTCGGTTGACAAGACTGTATTATTCGAAAAGACTCTAGGCCCGCGTCCAAGGGTTGTCAGGATCATGGTGAGGAAACTCTGTCCGGAGGTGTGCGACGAGTTGCCCACACCAGTGGAGACCTTGGTATCCGTTGGTGATACGCTCGTCACCTTCTTGAAAGGAAGGGGGATATCCAAGTTCCCTAAATCTTACACCCGGCAAGCATTTTATGATGTCGAAAATTTGATCAACGGCATTCGGTCAGTAAGGCTGAGTGTTCTTAACCAAGCAGAGTGCAATTCCATAACGATTGTCGCCAGAACGATAATGGGCTGGCTTCTTAATTTACCTGTTGTTCCGTACGAACCTGTTGATGTTTTGTACGATCAGAATCTGACGTTCCGAGTATTGTTGGGAGAAGGGGAAGAATCCGATATGTCAGTCGGGGATTTGCTGCAAAATCATCCACGTTTACATTCTGTCGAAACTGGATCCTTTCCTCAATCCGATTCAGTACTACTGCATCTCCACGAGAATTGGACGGATGCGTTTTCAGATGTCGTTTTCTCATCCGTAATCTTCAAACGCTTCCCCATGGCCCAAAGTCTCTTGGAACAGATTCGAGCCCGGTGTTCCTGCTCTGCTTGTAAATCAAAAGCAGAGTTGAACCTCTGTAAACGTGGCTGCCTTCGCGAAGCTACAACGACTCGGCTTTGCGTCCTCCTCGCTCATGGTATCTGCGATGCCTTTGGCGCAAAGGATGTCTCCGGACGTGCTACGTCTGAGGATCAAGTCACTGGCATAATCAAGTTATTATCGGAAATTCTGAAAGACCAGCTCGTTCGTTGGGATACATGGTTTGAACTTGCTGCTTGCACTACCACCGGGATTCCCCTGGATTCGTTCCGGTCCGATGATTTTGGGATTGGGTCCTCTTGCTGGGCAGCCGCTCAGTATGGAAGTCTTCTCGCCGTTACTCCTTGGCTTGATGTTGCCGAGAAGGCCAAAGTCAAGGGTTGCTTCGGGATTATAACCCTTGAAGGGAACCTCCAGGGCGTTCGTGATGACGTTGGTCTAGTCTGCTGCGAGATGGCGGAGAGTAATCTTAAACCTGGACCCCCGGATGAGTGCAATCGAACGGAAATGGATACTGCCGCTGACGATTTTAATCATAACACGCTCGAAGAGGCACTCCAGCTCGACACTCTTAAGGTCGAAATATACACAGCTGTTTTCCACGCAGGTGGATGCCTCTACCGGCACATGACAACTGTGCGGTCGGACAGGAACGTGCGCATAGTCGATCCCAGCCACGTCATCATGGGTCTCGCTCGCTCACACTGCATCCAATGCAAACATGACCCGGCATCAGCATTGAACAGCAGCAAAGATGTCATTCGTGCCGATGATTTTGATCGCATCCTCGCAAAATGGCACTGGTCAAATACAACCTACGCTTATACCATTCATACGTCGAAAGTATTGGATTCCCAGCTAAAGATCAATGTTCTATTGAGTATCTTAAGAAAAGGGAGCGTTCTTCGGGATACAAAGAGTTGCTGTTGTAAATGTGCGATAGGAAAAATTCAGGGCCTTGACGATCCGAGGCAAAATTATATCATTAATACCACTGCACCTTCTTCGGCGTTGGCGAAAACCAGAGCGGGGAAAAGACGGACGGAGTTGTGAGCGGGCTGCCTAGGGGAAATGTGGTGGACGATTTCTCGTCTGGAAACATTGGCTGAATAGTATCTAATGCTCATCACTTCTGGCTACGACATACGGAAGGACTACGTGCGCTATACGTGGAGATTAGCTGACCTAGGCCCAGTTCTAGGCTGCGTCCTAATTGTGAAAGGAAGAGAGGTGTCAACCAAGCCTTCGGGGAACGGAACAGGTTGCTCCACGGACACCCCCGGCTGCACCTCGTCATTGACACAGAGTCTGCTCCTCTGTACTCGCTTTCTGCTCTCTCATATGCTGAGACGAAGCAGTGTTGCTCCTTTTCAAGGGCGGAAGCAACCCTCTGACTCGGTGGAGTCATGGGTTGACAACGATCCACTTCATGGTACGAGCTTTCCCTGGAATGACCTCATCCACATCTGTACATCGCCAAGGCCCCGCCGTCAGATCTCGCTGCCTGTGTTGGGTAGTCAGATCACCGGCAAGAATGCTCACGGCACTGTCTCTACCTTCTGGCGAGACTGCGTAGGGCCACAGAATGTCAGAAGGACAGAGGCAATCATGGACGGCCTCAGTTAGAAGGGATCCTGAAGGAAGTCATCAGACAACATCCATGTTCGTGACTGTAGGCCAAGGAGGAGTCAAGATGATCTATACGTAGAGTAAGGCCTTTGCGTGCTGGTAGAGTGGGAGGGATATCAATACAGTGCCTAGAACCTGAAGCTGTTGGTTTATGTGAATTCGGTGAGTGTGAGGTCCACACCCTAGTCCACTTATAAGTATTGTCAAAACGTCATGCCTCGTTCCGTTACCTTAGTGGTTCGAAGCCCTACGAAGGTTTCAGGAACATGCAGAGTTTGCTAGGACAAACAGTTTGCTACAGATAAAAGTTTTTCCTTTCATCAATTGAAGGCCTTCTTATAGAATTACATTTTCATAGAGTAGTTAGACACTTATGATTATACATTCATTTCACTAGTTACTTCTTCTATGTTTGACAGATTATGAGCTCAAATATATATTAATATTCATTTATTCATTAAGTCATTTGTTTCTATTCAAAATGATGAAAGAAAAACATTTTATTGTCATCATTATTTTATGAATGCTAGAAAGAGTCTTAAGAAATAAAGTGAATTTGATGTATAATAAGAAGTTATTCACATTAAACTGTTATAAATTCATGAATAAAACAGTCAAAAACAATTCTTATAATTATTTTAAAGTTAAATCTTTATATTAAAAACAACTTCATCATCAATTTAGATGTTCTCATCATACAAAATGACTACAATGTCATATGATCTTACATTTTTAAAAGTTATAAAACTTAAAAAGTTGACAAACTATCTGTTATGAAGAATGTTGATCAAATACAGTCTGATGAATGCTGAATTATGAGATTTAATAATAAAAAATGATGTTAAATTCTCATCAAAGTCAGATGTTTTGAGTTAGTCAGTAATGACTGAAGAATTTATATCTAAAATAATAATAATTACAATGATAATCTTAATTGATGTTACTTAAGCTGACTGAATCACACAGAACAACAAGATTACAGTTATTATTGTTTTTATTGTTAGCTTAAAGATCATTGTCATTATAGATGACATAAAAACAATAAAAGAAATGTAAAATTATCTTGTATATCTTTATTTATCTTATAGATTTAATCTTAAATATATTTTATTCAACAATTTATACATCTATTAACTTAATCAATACTTCTCTGTTGATGCTTATGCTCTAAAATATAAAACACTTTTATAAAAAATTGCAGTCTTTAGTCTCATCATTGATGAAACTTTGAAGATCATTATTTTTTTATTGAATGTAAAATTCTTTTATTCTCAATAAGTAATGATGAAACACTCTAAGATCTATAATGAGATCTTATTTCTTAATGATTTGATCACTGAACTAATTGATGAAGAGTATCTTAAAGAAGAAAATGAGAAGCTTGTTTTAATGAGTAAAAAGAGAAATTATAAAGATAAGAAGAGAAAGAATAAGAAGAGAAATGTTGATAAAAATAAAATAAAAAATAAAATATATATTTACTGTAAGAAAGCAGTTCACTCTGAGAACAATTACTGAAAGTTACACTCAGAAAAGATGTCTAAAGAGTTAAAGAAAAAGCAAGAGACTAAAAAAAAGAAAAAAAAAGAAAAAGAAAAAGAAAAAAAAAATTCTTAAATTCTGAAGATAAGTAATATAATAAGAACTCAGTGATCTTGACTGTGATAAAGAGCTATAATTTTATAATTAATAAGATATTATAAATAGCTGACTTCAGCACAACACAATATATATGCTGTAATTTCTCTGCATTTAACTTAATTAAAATGTTCAATAATGAATTCTCTATAAGAAAAGTGTCTGAAGTAATGTACACTTAAAAAGTAAAAATGATTGACTTATAGCTAAAGAACAGTGATGAAAAGTCTTAAAATATTATTTTAATAAACATTTATCTTATATTTAATATAAGACTCAATCTTTTCTCAATTGAAACAGTCAAAACAAAAGAAATATTAATTAAAATTAAGAACAGATTACTATATTTAAAGAATAAAGTAAAGAGTATACTTAATTATATAGTACATAAAGATAAGCTATATTATCTTTAAACTTTAATGATGAGAAAATCTGTGAATAAGAATAAGATTATGTCAGTCATTAAAGATTATAAGATTTTAAAAGCTACTTAATATTGATATTTTAATTATATAGAGAATTTAAGTCTTAATAATGTGTCAAAAAATCCTGAAATAGTGAGACTTAACTTATAAGAACTTACAAAAACATTATTACACTTATGTAATGTCTGTATGAGAGCAAATCAAAAGAAAAAGATCTTAAGAAAATCACAAAACTGAGTTATAAAGATGATCAAACTAATTTATATTGATGTTGTCAGCCTTGTCACACTGAAAGTATATGATAAGTTTTTATAATATATAGTTTTCATGAATGATCTTATCTGCTGATGATATGTTTATAATATGAAAATGAAAGATCAGATAAAAGATAAAATTAAATAATTTCTTAATATGCTTTTTATTTAAATGAATCTACAAATTGCATAAATATGACTTGATAATGAAAAGAAATTTAAAAATAAACTCATCATTAAATAATTATAAAGTCTTAAAATTATCTATGAAACAACAGTTTCTTATGAATCAGAGCAGAACAGAATGACAGAAAGAAGTAATGAGTTTTTGACAACAAAAGTTAAAGTTATAATTCTGAATAATAAAGTTTCTGAAACTTTATAATTAGAGACTGTCAAAACAGTATGCTATCTTCTTAATTAACTTTTAATGTCAGCTCTTAAAAACAACAAGATCTCAATTCAGCTACTGTTTAAATTTTTTAATAAGAATAGATCAGCAGATCTCATTAATTTTAGATATCTTTGATGTTTTAAATGCACAGCATACATACATATTTCAAAGAAGATCTAAATAATGAGAACTAAATTTGAATCTCAGAGCAATAAGAAAATTTTTGTTGAATATAAAGAAAGAAATCAATATAAAGTATAATTTTCTGAAAAAAAAAAAGATAAACTGAGTAATCAAAGCAAGAATGTACAGTTTGACAAAGATTCATCAATCTATAACATTAAAGTTGCAGTCTCAATTTTTAGAGTTATTTAATTTTACATTGTTAATGCAAAACAAGAAAATATACAGTTAGCTTTTTTGTCTTCTTTTTAACTCTTATCATTGTCATCATCTTCAGAGTATGTGTTATCTTACTTTTTCATACTAATATTGTTAAATTAATTAAAAGAAATGAAAAAAGAGAAAAAAGATGTCATAAATATTTTCTTTACAATTAACAGATCAATATTAGCTGAGTCTTAACACTTTAAAAGAAAGAGACAACTCTCTATAAAGCTAAAATTTAAAATAATCATGATCTATTTAACTGTGTTTAATGCAATCATTAATGTCATAAAAAAGAAAAAAGACTCTGAGAGTAAATCTTAGACATTTAAATAGATAATTATAAGTTATGAGTTGAAAGACTGAAAGAAAGCAATGAATAATAAGTATAATTTATTAATGATTAACTTTACATAAACTTTAAAGACATTGTTATCTAATTGATGAGCTTTAAAGAGCAAATAAGTTTATTATTACAAAAAAGAATCTGATGACTTAATTTTACAGCATAAAGCTTAATGAGTAGTCAAAGAATTTAAATAACAATTTAAAATTAATTACAAAGAGATCTTTGCAATGATTGTTAAATCAATGATTTATAAAGTTATCTTCATCATAGCTGCATTTTACAACTATAAATTGAAATAAATAAACATTAAAACAGCTTTCTTACACAGTGATTTGAAAGAAGAAGTTTATGTGATTTAACTTATTGAATATGAAAAAGAGAGAGACAAGATGTATAAATTGAAGAAAGTTTTATATAAATTAAAATAGTCATCTTATTTATGATATAAAATAATACATCACTTTTTTGCTGATCTTAAATACACATGAATTCACATAAACAATAGTGTGTTTAAAAAGAGAACTTTAATTATTACTGTTTATATTGATAATTGTTAAAAGGTGACACCACACTAGTAGCACAGCTATTATGAGTTATATATCTAACACTTTTTCTAACTCACAATTGGCCTGTGACCAGACCATAGATGTAAAGAATGCACATAGACAGTGATTTAAACTTGCAATCTTTGAGTGTCTATCATGTTTACTCTCTCACTATGAACTTAAATCATCAGCAAGATGATCTAGACATTGTTTTATACAAGTTATCACTACACTAATCTGAGCTCATAACCTGTTAAAAGGTGGCACCACACTAGTAGCACAGCTATTATGAGTTATATATCTAACAATAATATTCTTTTATGTGAACTCAATAAGAACAAAATTCTAGATCTTAAAATTAAATTAAGTAATTATTTTGAAATGACTGACTGTGAGACATGTAAGCATTACTTAAAAATATTAATTACACAAAACAGAACTTTATAAATTCTTATTCTGTTACAGAGAATCTATCTTACAGAAATGCTCAAAAACTTCAGTTTATAGAATGTTAAGACAGTTATAACTTCAATGAAACTCAGAGTCTATCTTATAAAGATTATCAGAATAGCTAAATTAGAGCTAATAACTTAATATTAGAAGATCATAGAATTTCTTATGTATATTATGATATAAACTCAACTCAACATCACATATATGATGTTAACTCTTAGTCAGTTTGCATATAATCTTAATAACACACATTGAAAGACTCTGAAACAGATATTTTAATATGTATAAAAAACTTTAAATATTGTTCTTAAATATAAATTAAGTAAACAACTCAAATTACTAGAATATTTGAACTCAGACTGAGAAAAAGATCTTAAATTAAGAAGATTTACATCAGAATATATATTTAAGATGATTAATGAATCAGTATTTTAAAGTTTAAAATGTCAGAAAATCATTATTTTATTCTCTTATAAAGTGAAATACATAGTCTTAACAGAGACTACAAAGAAAATAATCTAAATGAAGAAGTTACTTAAAGAGCTAAAGCTAAAGAGATTTAAGACAGTTATAATTTAAATGAACAATTAGAAAACTATTGCTTTGATTAAGAACTCTGAATTTTATATTAAAACAAAATACATTGATATACATCATTACTTTATAAGAGAAGTTAAATTCTACAGACTTATTCATCTTAATTACATTCTTATAAATGATATAGTCATCAACAAACTTATAAAGTCACTTTTAACACTAAAATTTATTCATTTTATTAATCTTATCAATTTAATCAATCACTGACAAAGACTCTATGATCTAATGATAGAACAATTGAGATTTCAATATCTTAAAGATATTTATTTAAATTAAGTCAAAGATGTTTCAATATTGTCTTATTGATTTTTAAAGTTAATGAGATGCTATAAGATTTTGTTTTTTATCTTATCTCACTGTTGTCAAAACAGCTTAAAAAGATATATTAAAACATTATATCTCATTTTGTTATTTTAGTGATTCAGAGCTCTACAGAGATTTTAGAAACATGCAGAGTTTGCTAAAATAAATAGTTTACTATTAATAAAAGTTTTTTCTTTCATTAATTAAAGATCTTCTTATAGAGTTACATTTTCATAAAGTAGCTAAATACTTATGATTATATATTCATTTCACTAGTCACTTCTTCTATATTTAACAAGTATACAGCATGCTAAGATCATTCAGAAGTTCTTTTTCAGAATATAGATTGAATAATCTCTAGACTGAGTATAGAGTCAAGTTAAGTTAAAAAAAAGTACATCTAATCTAAATCTGTACTAAAGTTCAGGTCAGATCAGATTAAGTTTATGTATAAATTAACTTTATTTACAATCTATGTAAGTACTTACATGTGAGTAAGGCTAGCTATTATGAGTAAGGTCAGAGCTAAAGCTTAAAAATGTGAAAGCTTATTGATATATTAGTTATAATAAATTACATCTTAACTAGCTATATAGGGATAAATTACACAGTTGCAAGATATATTACTGAATAAGTTATGAAAATCATGACTTTTTGTGAAGGTGTGTGTTAGAAACACACATTAGTAAGCATGTGTATGTGCTTACTAAGCACATACACATACTTACTAAGACTATATATAACTCACAAAAAACCTGTAACTCTATGCAGATCAGGTCAGATTAACTTACACTTAACTTAGCTGAATAAAAGTTAGTTTAACTTAACTCAATACCTGAATCTAACTCTGATTTATGTGACCTATAGGTAACCTGCACACTCAGCCTAATGATCTCACTAAAATCTTAGATAATCTTATGTTAATTCTTTAAAATAAAGTTTTCTGAGAAGCTAATAAGCAAAATACTGAACTTGAAATTGTGTAATTCATTAGTAATTCATTATAAATCTATTAAGAATTTATTTGTAACTGAGTAGTGATTAGAAATTAATGTTTAAGATTAAATGATTAAAATTAGAAGATTTGAGTTAGCAATATAAAATATATTGAGAATGTATTTTAGATACATTAGTGTGTTTGTGTGTTAGAGGTTAAGTTAGAACTAATATATTGTGAATTGATTAATAATATATTTAAAGAATTTGAATCTCAGTTAATCTTAAGATGTTTTGAAAGATTGAATGATCTTTCAATAATCTCTGTCAAGATCATCTGAGGTTTTAGTGAGACCATTCAACATGTGTGGTTGTCATTTTTGTACCTGTCTAAGGTACCTGGACGTTTCAGGCTCGTTAAGGTAGTTCAAGGCTACGCTGCACGGGTGCATGGCACGGCACGGCTTCGCACTTTCCGCAACTCAGTTACCGTGAACCAGTCCAATAATGCTGATCATCTGGGAGCCCATGCTTTAATATCCCTGACTGTCATGGGCACAGCATATGGACCTAGTCCGAGTCTGGGAATTCCTGCAAGCCACCATCTCGCTGTTCGAATTGCAGCCAACTGTGCTAAACCCATTGCCCAGCGCTGTGGTATTGGTGAGGCTACACACGTCACCTGCTGGGACGGGTCCACGTTCTGTACAGGGATACAGTACGGAAAGGCACCCTTACCTTAGCGCGCCGGTTTGACCATCACGGGTAGTTAGCCAGGGCGCTTCGCCCCTTAATATCGAGGGCAACCCAGACTAAAAATCAATTTCTTCGTTCATTGAGCTCCTGACTCTCGAGTGTCCGTTTCTTTCCTACTAATATTAGAGCAGAAACACGAGCGGCAGCAGGATAAGCACACGGTTCTGATGGCCACCCTACGCTTCTACCACTGCTTAATGCTACTCACCACCTGCCTCACCCACCTCGAGAAGCACGCGTTCGCCTCTCCCCCACCATTCAAGCTCACCTCGCCCTCCCTCTCAGCCCGCTCGCCCAACCCCAACCCGCACCCTCTCGAGATCTTCGTCCCTCATATCGACCCGCCGCCCATCGAGCCCGCCTTCCCACCCACCACGCCGCACGACTCCACAACCCCAGCTCTAGAACCCGACCCCAACCCCGCCGCACCCCCAAAACTGAGCCAAGCTCCGAAGCCCACGTCCAAACCCGAGGGGCCCGAAAAGCCCGACTCTCCAGATGGGCCGAACACGAGCGGTGCGTCGCCGAGCTCGACGTCCACGTCTCCAGCCCGTCCTACACAGTCGCCCAGTTTGGCAACCGGGGCTCCGGCCAGAGTTATGGTCGGCAACGCAACTGTCACGGCGGGCTCCTCTGCTGTTCTCATAGCTGGACACACGGTTGCGTTCCTGGCTTCGTCCGTGCTGGCGGTGGATGCGTTCACGACTACGCTGGCGTCGCCGGATACGGGGTCGCTAGCTTCTGCGACGGTTATTGCGGGCTTGACGGTTCAGGCTGTTGGTGGGATGGGGACGGCGACGGCGACGGCAGATAATGGGTTTGAGTCGTCGTCGTCGTCGTCACAGCCGATGTCTGTATCCGGGGCTTTGACTCTTTCGGCTGTGGTGCCCAGGACTTTTATCCTTGGCTATGGGTCGTGCTTGCTTGCTTTGCTGCTAGCTCAGGCTATAGTGCAGATTGTCCGATGACAGGGACCTTCTCGATATCTGATATCGAATGTTCACGTGCCGTGTGTGAGCCAATAGCTTAGTTCATGGCAAGCGGATGCCCTAGGTCTGCAAAACTCGACCTGGATCTAGTGTATCTGCCTGGAAGAAGACGTTGGAGGGTAGAAGCTGCTCTCGCTTCGCATGGGGGCAGTATGGATCTTGAAAATGTTGGATGGTCGTAATGCTGGCAGGCTTTGGAAAAACGACTGCTGGCAAGCGCCCTCGGTCGCCATCTGGTTTACACGGGAACTGTGTTTCAAAATCATCTCGCTCTCCATCGAATGCAACCCCGAGGATCAAGATGCAGCAGGGAGCCAGCTCTAGCGTTTTTGGTCGTTGACCTGTGTACCGTGCTGTACACGATCTTGACTGCTCATGAACCAGTATCGCTTAGCTGCTATCAGTCAGATGCCGTGTTTCACAGCCTTAATTACCACATGAATACCTTTGTATCCTTGCCTTCGTCAAGATAGACGAGTATTGGAGACAGCTTCTGAGAATCCTGAAGCGGGGCTGATCCGCAGATGGCCACTGAGCGGACGGTCGGGCCGGAGATCGATTGAGGCCATCGGAATAGTCGGAGAGCTTCCGAACCGCTGACGTATCTCCCTCAGGAACAAGACCCGGTTCTGCTAGACCGTATTTGCGTAGAGCTGCTTGCCGAAACGCTGTTTTCCACAGCAGTGTCCTTTCCACCGAAATATTCAGTTAAGGGGCCTCGTTCCGACCACCACCACCCAGCTCCCTCTCCAACGCCTCCCACACCCTCCTCTCCTCCCCCCTCCTACCCCCCTCTTCCCCCACCTCCTCCTCAGCCCCACCCTCCCCCACCCCCCCTCCAACCCCCAACCCCCCCTCCCTCCCCAACCCCTCCAAAATCCCCTCCACCCTCGCCCTCACCTCCCCGATCCCCCTCACCTCCGCCCTACACCTCTCGATCTGCGCCTCCATCATCAAAATCAGACTCTCGCGCGCCTGATGCGGCCTGTACTCGTTGATCAGATGGTGCATGTTGATGAACAGCGTCCGCAGGTCCTCGAGCTTCCGCCCGTAGCCTTCCGGTTCCACGGCCAGCGTCCCCATCAGCTCGAGGAAGTTGAGGAGCAACGACTTGGCGAGTTTGCGTAGGTGGAAGGCGTGGTCGAACGTCCAGCCCGAGGCTGAGGCGGTGGTGGGGGTGGAGGTTGTGAGTGGTGTGGGGGTTGGTGGGTGTGAGGGGTAGAGTTGCGTGATGCCTTGGTCTGTGAGAGTTGGGAGGGGTGCGGCGATCTGTGGGTGAGTGGGGATGTTAGTAGGGGCGGGTGTGGGTGGGGGAAGGGTGGCGGGCGAGGGCGAGGCGGGGGACTTGCGTTGTATGAGTCTCCGAAACTGCGGTAGAGGCCTGAGGTGGGTGGAGCGGGCGGGGTCAGGAACCGTAGTTCAGGGGGGAGGTCAAGAGGCTTGGTGGGAGGCGACGAGGTGGTGGTGGGGTCGGCGGTTGGAGGATTGGGTTGCGCTTGCTGCTGTTGTAGCTCGCGGAGGCGGGAGAGGTTCTGCTCGGTGAAGTGTTTGTAGAATGGTGGTGGGGCTGGAAAGGCAGCGCTGATGGCGCCCGGTTGTTGTTGCTCGTCGGCCATGATGGAGAGAGTAGTGGATGGCTGGGTACGTTGAGCGGCGCCAGGGTTTCAGTAGCGCCTGGGTATGTTAGTTCGTCATCGCTAGACGATGCCCTCACAACGGTCGACCCTAGCTATGTGGCAGCTATGAGGGTCATGTGGAGACATTGTTCTACATGATGCCTAGACCTGAGAGCTTTGCAGGCGGTCGGAAGCCGGCAGCCCAGCAATCTGGGTTTGTTGGATCGTTCTTACGGTTCTGGCAAGTTCGTACATCCACGTCTCAATGTAACCTTGAAGCCGCAGTTCTGATTCGGGTTCACAGACATCGTACGCAGCAGATTATGTCGGACTTGTACTTTTATTAACGGCGTATCTGCTGGTGAGTGGTTCTGTCTGCGAGTACAGGCTTGCGCTGAGTACAGATCCGTCGGCAGTGCCACTTCTTCATCCAACCATTTCATCGCATGTTTTCCTTGGATAACATCGCAATTCACTTCCCTCATGCCCTCGTCGAGAGGGTACCGCCGCGTACGCTCCTCCAAAGACAGCTTCGCAAGTTACCACGTCTTGCTCACAGCTTGCAGCATGGCTATTCGCATACGCCAGCGGCCTGCCATTACTGACTGTCCTCATCTGGGCCGTCATATTCAGGCCTGGCGGGCACAAGCTACACGTCACCATCCTTGGCCTCGCCATCAGTCTGATTCTGACATCGTTTCTTACGGACATTGTCAAAAACTCCGTCGGCAGACCTCGACCCGATCTCATAGCCCGGTGCAAGCCACGGGATGACACACCGAAGCACAGTCTCGTCACGATAGATGTCTGTACGGAGACTCACCATCACAGACTACACGATGGCTGGAGGAGCTTTCCAAGCGGGCATAGCAGCTTCGCCTTCAGCGGGCTCGGATACCTGGCTCTGTACGTCTATGATCTAGCAGTATGTCCTCACACCAGAAAGTCTAACTGCGCATAGCTTTCTCGCCGGTCAATTATGCGTATTTCGACCGCGAAGCGACCTCGCCCGAGTTCTGATCGCCTTGGCTCCGCTCTTGGGTGCGGCAATGATAGCCATCTCCCGTTGCGAGGACTACAGACACGACGTCTACGACGTTACGATCGGTTCCTTGCTCGGTATGACCGTCGCTTTCTGTTCGTATCGAAAGTACTATCCGCGTTTGGCCTCGACGCATTGTGATACTCCTTTCCCGGGCAGGGCGGATGGCGCGTCTGCATTTGGGAAACTGAGGGACGAGGAGCACAGGATCGGGAGTGCTGGGAGCTTTGCGGTTGAGGATTTGGAGGATGATGTTGAGCGGTTGCCGCTGAGGGAGTCGAGTACAGACCGAGCACGAGCTTCAGATAGGGCAGCCTGAAATTTCCACTGTAGATGTAGGTGATTAGTGTTTCTTGCGCTCGAATGATTTCGCTCTATACCATATAAAAGATCGGAAGATTTCCCGACAACGTGACAGTCAAATATGGCATCGGAGAATCTAACTTAGACACCGATAGGGCCTATCAGAATCCGGGGTAGTGCCTCGGCTATATATTTATCTATGATGACTGCTCAAGATCTCAAACATACGTTTATAATTAAACACAATGCATAGCTTACAACCCGTGAGTGAGTGTCATGTTTCAGATGAGCGTTGCGCCACGATTACAAGGTGATGCCAGACTCCCCGCAACGTGCCGTCAATGGTTTGAACGCGGACGAGCAAAGTCCCCTCCTCGGCAATGGTAAACAAACTCCAGACCATGGAACCATTGAAAGAGGAGCGGATGATGTTGGGGACAACGACACTGGCGAGGATGAGGTGCCGATAGCAGAGGAGCTGGGTACTGCCAAGCTTGTGCTCGTCCTCGGGTCTATCTGGATTGGCAGTTTTCTTGCAGCATTAGGTAGACCGCAGCATATCCCTCCTGCTTCATAGCAAAGTGTCTGACAGTTCTTCCAGACTCTACAATAATAGCTACCCTTTCGGCACCGATATCCACATCATTCAATTCCCTATCTCTACTTTCTTGGCTCGCATCTGCGTACCTCATCGCCAATGCAGCCCTCCAACCTCTCAGCGGCCGTCTGACGGATATCCTCTCCAGACGGACGGGCCTGATCTTCTCAAACGTCTTCTTTGCTCTCGGAAACCTGATCTGCGGTCTCGCGCAGGAGGAGTGGGTCATCATCCTCGGACGCGTTGTTGCAGGCATGGGCGGCGGAGGTTTAACGGCTATCAGCACGTTCGTCGCCTCGGACCTGGTCCCTCTGCGGAAAAGGGGAGTGTGGCAAGGCTTAGGCAATATCTTCTACGGCGTAGGAGCCGGACTTGGTGGAATCTTCGGCGGCTGGATCAACGACACGTGGGGCTGGAGGATGGCTTTCCTCATCCAAGTACCTCTAGTCATCGCATCCGGGATCCTCGTCGCCTTCGTCGTCAAGGTGCCAGTCAAAGTAACCGCGGAATCGCCATGGAAACGCATCGACTTCCTCGGCGCCAGCACGCTTGTCATCGCCCTCGTCCTGCTCCTCCTCGGCCTTAACTCCGGCGGCAACCAAGTCCCCTGGACGTCCCCCCTCGTGCTGATCACGCTCCCTCTCTCCGCCATCTTCTTCGCTCTGTTCATCTACATCGAAGACCGCATCGCGTCCGAGCCAGTCATCCCCGTCCGTCTGCTCCTCGACCGCACCGTGCTTTCGGCCTGTCTGACAAATTGGTTCACCACCATGACCCTCTACGCCCTCCTCTTCTACGGCCCCATCTACTTCCAAATCAAAGGCATGACCACCACCCAAGCCGGCCTGCGCCTCATCCCGCAAGCCATCGGCAGCTCCGCTGGCTCCTTGAGCGTCGGTCTCATGATGCGTCGCACGGGCCGCTACTACCTCCTCAACGTCGGTATCGAGGGCATCTTTGCCCTCGCCTGCGCGCTCGTCGCGACCTTCACGCTCTCGACGCCAGCATGGCAACCGTTCCTGTACCTTCTTTTCGTCGGCTTCGGCTACGGCGGCATGTTGACCATCACGCTTCTCGCCTTAATCTCCGCCGTCGCCCACAAGGATCAAGCCGTCATCACCTCCGCCTCCTACGCCTTTCGCAGCACCGGCAGCACAATCGGCATCACCATCGCCTCGGCTGTTTTCCAAAACATTCTGAAGATGCGCCTTTGGGCGCGGTTTGGGGACCGCGAGGATGCGGCGGAGGTTATTAAGAGGATTCGGGATAGTTTTGACGAGATAGGGAACTTGCCGGCGGGGTGGAGGCAGGGCGTCATGGAGAGTTATATGGATGCTTTGAGCGGGGTCTTTGGGACCGCGTGCGGGATTGCCGTGATCGGGGCGCTGGTCAGTCTGGGAATGAGGGAGCATAAGTTATTTGACAACTTGGCAAGGAAATAGATAGCGACAGGTATGTATAGTTGGTAGGGGTCAAGGGCGGTAGATCAAGTGCCATTGGAGTCAGGGATTTGGCAATATGGCACTGGGTGGACAAATGAAAATTGGATCTTAGTCGAGATCGGGGCGAAGAACATAAAGAGATAGATAGCTATTGTAGAGGAGAGAGGACAGCAAGGCCAAAGGGGTTCGTCTCATGTTACATAGCTCGAATCCCTTCCCCTTTTCCCCTCATCTCTACTCAATACGCACCGCTGAGTCCTTCAATTGACTGCGCGATACCACTACCGTGCCGAAAATGTCCCACAAGCCAAAGCCTCCAAAATGCGAGCTGCGTCGCCGATTTGTGACGTCTTTGCTGTCACTCCATGACGTTTTGGTGGCTTGGCCCCCGTGCCCCAAGTCAGAATTGCGCCAAGCCGAGACACGGATCAGCCCATTTCAGGCCGCCGCTCTGAGGACTTTTCTGGTACACCAACGTGTTCATGGCTCTGTTCTATCTTATTTGTTAGAGTGTCTTTGCTCTTCGTCATACTTGAGTCGATTCGACTGCAGCGAAGATGCCTCCATACAACTAAGGGCTTGTATTGGCTTTTGTTGGCATAGTGTCGTAGCTCGCCGCACGTTGAAGTCCGCTGGGCTTCCTGCGGTGCAGTGCAAAATGAGCTACAGATACATTTTTGGGCTGGAACCACACAAGGTATTGTCGAAAGAACATTCCGAAAGAGCGACAACTACAATTGCGAAAGGACATTTTGATCCAAATGCTGTCACGCTCCTCGAATCATCCTGCTCCTCGACAGTGCCCTTTCGATGACCCTCCCGCCAATATGTCCGCATTCCCAACACAATCCTTGCTGTCTGGCGGCAAAATGCCGTCCACGTACCACCGATTGTTGACGTCTTTGGGGGACCGGTCAGAGGCCCCGGCCGTCACACGGCCACAGCCCCTTAGTCCCTTCAGAACTCTCGCCAATGGGGCCAAGCTCCGTTTGGAAGACCCAGCCGTTGGCGAGGGTCAGCTTGCTGCCGGACTCGTGATTGTGTGGGTAGTTGACCGGGTCATTGCCATCTCCTTACCAACTGGTCCGTTCAGGCTACGGGTGACCGTCTTCTTGATGAGATGGCCCATAATTTATGATCCCACTTACCGAAACGTCGAATCCGTCTTCCGCTTTATAGTTGAGTTCGGCTCATGCTATGTCGCTGACAATTACTAAGCCAACTTCCTCCGTTACTCATTCTGCCTCATAATCGACTTGAAGAAGTCGCTGTGCGGGCCATTCTTCCGCTTCACTAACTTGTTTGCGCTCTTGTTCGAAGCCCCCCTCCTCTTCGGCGCGTTCCGCAACGGCTTGCCGTCTGGACCGTAAAACATGTTCCCATCCGCCAAGAGGCCGGCGTCCTCCTTCTCCTCCTCCTGTTTCTACGATCTGCTCTCGACTTCGAGGAGAACCTTTGTTAGGAGCTCGCGCCGGGCCTCAGGGGTGTCGAAGGCTAGGTCGGGCGTGTTCTCGATGTTCTTCAGCTGCGTAATCACCTTGAAGGCATAGCCCTGATCAACGAGGAAGGCCTGGCGCTTGGACGAGTAGACCATCTCCTCCGTGTCTTTGGACACGAGCGAGTAGAAGAAGGCGTTGAAGCCCTCCTCGTTTCGTCGCTTGGCCCGCAGGACGCGGCCGAGGCGCTGAGCTTCCTGACGACGGGAGCCGTATTGCGCGGAGATTTGAATGAGGCAGGTCGCTTCGGGCAGGTCGAGGGAAGTGTCGCCGATCCTGGAGAGGAAGAGGGTACTGCACTCTGGTGAATTTCTGAAGTAATCTATGATCTCCTCGCGCTCGGCGTTGCCGGTGCCACCGTAAAGGTACGGCTTCATCAGCTTCTTTGCATAAGCTTCGAGGGCGTACACATTGTCTGAGCAGACGATGATCTTGTCACCACGCTTTTCGTGATATTTGATCAAGTACTGACAAGCCCGGAACTTGGCCGGGTTCATGACGCAAAACAATGAACGATTCCGCACATTGGCCTGCAGATACTGCTCGTAGAATTCAGTCGACATGGGGCACCAGACCTCAGCACACTGGACTCTTGCAATGTGACCCTGCTGCGACAACTCTGTCCAGTTGGCCTCATACAGCTTCGGTCCGATCAGGAAGTCGAGATCCTCAATCTTTTTGTCCTCTCGAAGAAGCGTAGCTGTAAGGCCCAGCTTTGAATGAGACTTAATAGAGCCAATAACCCTTCGGAACATCTGTGCGGGGACGACATGTACTTCGTCCATAAGCATGAGGCCCCATTCCCGACTCTGAAGGAATCTCATCATCTTCGCCGATTCGTGAGCACGCTCTTGGGTATTGGTCACCATTGAGTAGGTTGTAATGACAATTCCGGTATCTCCAGTAAATACAGACTTGTTAGCCGACGAGAAAATGGCAATATTATGTGGGTTGATATTTGACCATTTTATGAACTCGTTCCTCCACTGGATTGCTGAGATATTGCTAGTAGCCAGAACAACTACTCCCTTTTTGATTGTGCAAGCAGCTGTGACGCCGACCAGACTCTTGCCAGCTCCACAGGGTAGAACAATGATGCCACTCTTTGCACGACCGTTACCGAACATCTTGCTTAGACTCTGTTCCTGGTACGGCCGGATCCGAGTTGCTGGTCGCAGATCCATCTCGAGGTTCGCATTGATATGGTCATTCCTGAAATCGTACTCCTCGAGCGCAGGGTAGTGTAACGCCAAACACCGCTGCGCGACCGTGCCCACTTTTTCATCTTTGATCTGGAATGCATGGATGACATCTCGGTCGTCGTCGTTATCCTCCTCGTTCAATGCAGCATAAACCTCCTCCGCTGTCGGGTTTTGTCCGGATTGATCCTGGTTGGATTTGCTCATGTCTAGTCGCTCGGCCTCGCGCACACCAGCAGCGTCCTTCGTTCCGGCGATCGCGAGTCCAGCCGTCGTCGGAATGCCCGTGGAGAAGTCCTCGCCGCCCTGAAGTCGGCATGAACCTATTTCAGGATCCTGCAGCAGCATTTGCAGTATCACCGGATCCACAGTCTCCACGAAATACTTGTTGTTCCTCAACACGATCTTCACCTTGCCATAGCTCTTGCCACAGCTTGTAATGAATTCGATGACATTGGGCGGCATCTTGTTCTTCAAAAATAGATTCAGAGTCTTTAGGATGTCCTTGGAATCCGGGCCAACCGAGGCCGCCGCGTACAGACTTTGGGTCGTGAGCCTATACTCGTGCAAGAATGCTGGTCGTGACCTTGGCTCGGCAATCGTAGCCAGGAAGTCCTGCACCCGAGGTGCCAGCGGATGGAAGCTCTCAAAAATGAGCTTCCCCCAACCATCAATCCATAACGGGCGATTGTGGTGGTCAGGCTTTAGCGAGAGGGCAGTAAAGTCTTGGTTCTGCCCGGGCTGGAAGTGCCTTGAGGCTGTGTCACTGAGGCCGGGCAGGAGCATGTATGGGAACGCGCTGATATCAAACTTCTGTGTGTTCCGGGCCATTACGTTGTTGAGTTGGTCAGGCACTTTGCTTGGCTCATAAGAGTCGTCAATATCAATGCTGTGCGGCGTCGCTGGCCCTAGAGTTGAGTCCTCGGACGCTCTGTCCGCCTTGGTGGCGCCCTGAACGAAGGACGTCACCGTCTGCTTTGAAGACATAAGAAATCATCTTCAAACCTGAACGATACAAAGTAATAATAATGAAACGAACTGTCAGACAGACAAATGAATAACAGCGAGATGAACTGCAAAAGCAAAACAAAGTGAGAAGTGAATAGGGAAATAGCATATAGGTACGATAGGGTTTACCTTATGTAACTCTGATTAGTCACTCGGGTCTAGGGCATGTGACAAGCAACTGTGCCGCCCAGCCAACACATAATAGAACCTGATAGCTGGGGTCGAGCTGAGCTCGATCACTCCGAGATGTATCTCGGAATCCCCGTTCTGATTATTACGCCAGTGTACAGAGAGAGATTCAAATCCCCATTATCATATTCTGAGAAACACGACCCCAAATCCCCCCACTATGTATGACGTTCTCTCCTCTGTCGTTCGAGCTCTCTCTTAGAGGATCGCTACTACCCAGCCGCCTCCTGATCCGCCACACAACTCTCAGCGTTTTTCCCTCTCATTGTACGCCGAGATCCCTGGTGGTTCCCCCCTGAGATTCTGCAACGAGTCTCGTGACACCGACCTCTTTTCCATCGAGCAGATCGAGCTCATTCCGAACCCTCTATACATGTACGCAACCCCCCCGTTCATCTTATCAGATCCGACTTGTTGCTTGCTATTGCTGACCGGGAGACACGGTGCCAAAGTGATGATGTCTTCGAGGCTCATATCTACGGTCAGGCGCTCACATATCTATCTACCAAACCCAGCGAGGCGAGCGATCAACTAACACACACATCCCCCAGGCACCTTCCTTCAAAACATCACTAACAACGCGACATGGACCGCCCTGGCGCGATTCGAAAACAGCACCGAGACCGGAACGATGGACTTCTGCGAGTCGGTAGACAGCATCGACCAGCCGGATCCGCATCGGAAGCACGAGTGTCCGCCTGTGAAGGGATTTGCGCTCCTTATGATTTCGGCCTGGGTGACGCCTTTATACATTGAAAAATTGGTGAGTTTTTTGCTCACAGCGAAGGCAATTATGGCAAACATGACGGGGCTGATGGGAGATAGGGAGAGTATTATTTCAAGTTCGATGCGATGACGAAGGAGAGCGAGAGGATCTATTGTCTCGATGTGAATATCTATCTAGACCTACCCCCGGACAGGAAAGAACCGGCAGGGTTTAGGCAGGGACGCCAGGAGGATCAGTCAATCTTGACGGGACTTAGAAGGAGAAGCTCCTGACTCAGGCGCGCAGCATATTTAACCAAGTATGCAATTAACTTGTCAGGGTTCTGACAGAAGAAGGACTGTACATGGGGTTCTGGTGGTGGTTTCGCGGGATGAGTCGCGAGAGACAGAAGGGTAAGTGCGAAAGCCACGTACAGCGTTGTAAGGGGGGATGGGGCGCTCTTTGGTGGTAATGCCCGTGATGCGGTGCTGAAGGGCTTTGCCCATCTACAGGGCCACGGGCCCCTCTAGGAGAGGCGGTCTCGGCGAATTCCCAATCATGACAAAAAGGACTCTAACAGCGCAATTGACTTCTAGAAGCGACTATTCTTAGTCTGCTGCTGATGACCTCCAATGTCATGCTTGAAGACCATCAAAGACCACGGAATTAGACATCCCTTCGTGTCACCCTGGCGCTTATTGATGACCCAAGATTTATCCAGCGGTACTCATATGGCGATAAGGTATAACTCTATCTATTAAAAGCTATGACTGGGAGCATCGCGTATACGCGCTCATCTACCCGTCTCCCCCAAACCCTAGGATCAAACCCAATTCCACTCCACTCCCGCCCCGCCCCCACCCTCAAACACAACCACGAATCAATCATTTTCTGGTTCAAGTGCAGATCGAATGTCCTTCACATGTCCATCTGTTGATCAGGCCTTGTCAACGCTCTCGTACGACGTCGATATTCAGAGATGCTTCATCCCATACTGTTTCAACTTCAGATGATCAGGGCCGCGATGGGGAAAGCGCATCTACTCCCCTGAGTTTTATGACTTCACTACTTTGATGGGCTTTGGTATTGATAGCTTGTTTGTAAGGTATATTGATCTAGAACGGTGAATCTCAAAGATGCAGTTATACAGTATACTCATGTCATACTTCGTCAATTCGTTCAGTCCCAACGCCAGATCTAAGGCCGCAATCATACATTCTCCTCATGCCCAACGCCATCAGAAGCCCCATCTCCCAAGCCCCTCTCGTACGCCTCCTTCCGCTTGTAATAAGCTGCGGCGAGCCGACGTTCAGGAGAGTCGACTCGATCCTCTATTTCATGCTCGTGTACCATCCCAAAACGTAGCCAGGACCATAGCACTTTGACCAATCCTCCAACGCCCAGCACAAACGGGACCAGTTGCCCTACAGTTCCAATCTGATTCACATGGCTGATGTTATTCCACCATACCGTGAGCTCGATCGACAGCACCAGCCCTACGGTGACAAGTGCTCTTGCCACCGCCGAGGTCACCCAGTACCATTTCGTTGTCGTGTCCGGCATGCGCGTGAACCGGATATTCGTCATGATAGCTAACGTCTGCCATTTTTGGTGCATGTGTGTTGGCTCGGTGAGGGCACGGTGAAGGAACCACGGATATCGATTGAATGGCTGTGATTGTAGAGTATAGATGTGCGAGATCAAAATGCCCACGGTCGGACTGTTGAATTGACGTCGAAAGATTGCTCCAAAGATCGTAGTGAGGCAGGTTCGTAAGTGAACAGCGTCGTTGACGTGAGGATGTCTGACGTAGGGGATATAAAATTTTATCGCACCGTGTAAGAAGGTGATCTGGAATCGATTACTTGTGAGGATGGACTCTGGACAAGCGGATAGCACGGCAGATATGTAAGTGTCCGCAGCGAGCAACTCTTGAAAGTCAGGCCAGTTGGCATCACTCTCATTCTTCGCCTCCGATGTTGTGACAACTGTCCACCGCGTTGGTGAACTCTTTGGCAAGTTGTCCAACTCTTGGCCGCAAGATGTTGGAGAGACAAGGTCAATGCTAAGCACCGAGCGCGGTGAAGCGGGTGTGGTCGATCGTTGATTGTAATTGCAACTGCAATCGTCGGAGTCTGCTCGGTAGTCTCTAGAGGGGGCCCTGGTATCCATTTCCGCCTCCAGTCTGCGTTGCAATTCACCCTGATATTCCGCGCTAGTAATCTTTCTACAGTAGAAATGGCGTAAGGTACGAAACAGATGACCGCATTCAACCAATATATGGAAACAGATACCAAGAATCGCGAGTACCATATTTGCCTTCCGGTACCAGCCGTCAAGAGCGACCTTGCTGAAGAAGTAACCAAAAGTTCCACATGGAGTCTTCTGCATCACATCGAGACCGACCCACCAGTACCATGCGTTGTATATAACCATGCCGATGAAGCATCCGTTCTTTATGACCGTTCGTTCGAAGTCGAACTTCCAGTGTTTCCGGCTCCACTTGGAAACGTCGAGTGTGCCAACATACCACACCACAAAGATGATCTGGGTCATAATGTATGCTTCCACGCTGAAGGTCTGAGAAGGAATGGCGGACATGAATATCAGGCCGATACACATCGCGAACATGAAGAGCGTATTCACCGCTCGTAGAGCATTCGCCTCGCGCAGGACGAAGAAATTGGCGAACCATATTGAGAATGCTTGGGCATAGTAGCCTATTCGTATGCCAATGCCATAGATATCCGAGTTGCCCACAAAACCGCAAGGCTCTGTCGCTGGATCCCCTCTGATTGTGATATTGGGCGTGCTCCAGATGGCCGATGAACCAATTTTCCGCGAGGTAGCAAGAGACGCAAAGCCGATAAAAACAAGAATAAGTATGGTATAGTTACTATTATTAGTAAATGACAAAGTCATGCTTGCTGGAATCAAAACTCGCATTTGCAACAGAGGCCCATGAGTTTGAACATATAGCTTCTTGCGGAGCTACTTTGCAGAGATATAAAGGCTCTGTAGGGAAAGCAATCACGACAGTATGGCCGCTGAACGAAGCTTGAAGATCCCCCGCTATGCCGCAAGAGAACGACGTTGACAGGGGTCCGACGGCCCCCATGTAGCGAAACGCTGAGGCGGTTTCACCTGGCGCGAAGATTCTAAATCAGCAAATGAGATCGACGTCTTAAACCGGTAGGAATGCCCGCATGCTGTGGGAGACGGAGAGAGAGCTGGAGCAGTTGACCGGACGAACCAGAGCAGGTTGAGCTATACCTTAAGTTAGTTAGCATAAGCGCTTGACGTCAACCCTATCGGAGCCGTTAGTGCCCTGATTGGCGTCCGCCACCGCCTCGCACAAGAAATCCGGATTCCTAGACGTGAGACGATCGAGGTTTAAAAAGGCAGTTTGCCCCCGCCGAGTTTTTTCATCGTTCCATCTCATCAAGTCGCTGCCATCCCATACCTGATCCATCTCAGGTAAGTTGTTTCGTCCGATGATTGCGTGGATAGATTTGCTAAGAAGGCTGTCGTCCAGCTCCGACCAGACATCCTTCGTCCTCATCGCGGCCTCTCAGACTTCCGCTATCAATCAATCGACACGATGCTTCCCTCATCCAGCAGCTCTGTGAGCTCGATCATGAAGCCGGGACCTGTACAGAAACCCTGCGTCGACTGTGACGGTTGCGACTTCTGCTGCATCCCGTGCACGATTATGTGAAACGACTTGGGAGGATATCGGCGGCACTGAGGATTGAGCTTGGACATGGTCATCGATGTTGGTGGATATCGGATTGGTGGCTGAAATGGTTTATGTTTGTTTTTTAAGACGGTGTCGGGGATTGGCCTAAGACAACCGAAGTGAATATTGCATTCATCGTTATCTTATAAAGGAAGGGTCCATAGTGTTAGTTGGGTTATTCTTATGAAGGTCTGAAATCGAGTTGGATATATATCACATCGTTACCATCGTTCTTCTAGGACCAAAGATGGGGATGCTATCTGAATGCACTGTAATATGAATAACCTATGTACCTATGATACGTACTCTAACCAATGACTCCATCCTCGTGGCATGGGTATCCGCGTCTCCGCTATGACTGCAAACAAAAGAACGAAAGTGCTAAGACTCCTCCTCCGAGCCCTTCTCTCTCGATGCCCGAGCCGGGGGAACATCAGACAGCATCTTAACAATCCTAACCTGGGATCAGCCCACATTCTCGTCGACTCCCGAAAGCGATTATCACCATACCTGGTAGTCTCCTCCAGCATATCCTCATTGACTTCCTCTAGCTGCCTGACCTGCTCTTGAAGGCCCGCCATCTAAACCCAAAGAACCCGAGTCAGCGTGGATTTCACCACCATCACCCTTTCCTTCACGCACATATGTAGTAAAAACCAACGTATTCCGAGGACGCAGAAGTAAAAGGGCCGCCCACAGTTCCCTCGATGGAAGAACCAAGCTCCTCACCTGCCTTGCCATCCTCATCCCCGACGTCGGACGTATCGGCCCACTTGCTCAACGGCAGGCCGGACTTGGGCGCCGGGCTGGCGCAGTAGTCGGCGCTGTTCGCTCGCCTGGTTTGCATCTCCGTCAGTTCGGCAGAGGTGACTTTGTATGCGGCTTCCATCTCCCTGAGCTTCAGCGCGTGCCTCTCGGCGGCGTTTTCAGCCCTTCGCAGCTGTTCCGTCAAGGTGGTATTTTCGGTGTTGGCGGCATCGACTGCTTTCTGGAATTCGTCCAGTTGAGTCTTGAGCTCCGCGTCGTGGGCCTTTACCGTTTCAATCTCTTTCAGCGCTTCGTCATGCTGCGCTTTAAGGCGTTCAGCGTCTTGGGTCTTTACCATTTCAATCTCTTTCAGCGCTTCGTCATGCTGCGCTTTCAGGCGTTCCGCGTCTTCGGAAGCCTCCGTGAGTTTCTCGCTCGTTTGCTGGAGTTCGGTCCTGGCGCTTTCCAGGTCTTTCTTTAGCTGGGTAGCTTCCTCTTCATCCACCTTCGGTGGTGTCTTCCTCAGAGCCTCAAGCTCCTCCTCAATGGTTGCAGCCGCAGCCTTCGCTTGATGCAGCTCCACTTTCAGCTCTTCAAGCATTGCCTCATGCGTTCCATGCAACTCAGCTGTTGCTTTCTCTGACGCCTGGCTTAACTCTTCGAGCGCCGCCTCATGCGCCTTACGCGCCTCAACCTCACTCTGGTTAGCCGCCATCTCTTCCCGATGAATTTCTGTGCGCGAATCCGTCACATTTACGCGCATCTCCTCCATAGCAGTGTCGTGCTCTTTCTGAGCCTTGGTCACTTCCTTGACCTTGTCCTCTTCCAGCTCTTTCCGAAGTTGTAAGTAAGTTTCCTGATGCTCGTTTAAGAGCTTCTCATGGTCTCGAGAATGCTTTGCCCCAGCTTCAGACAGCCTCTCTGCAGCAGCGGCTTCGGCGTCCTTCATACTCTTTGAGTGCTGACTCTCGAGATTGCGTGCGATGTCTTCGAGCTCCTTGGCATGTCCATTCTCCATGTCCGCCATCTCTTTCGTAAGACTCGCTTGAATGTCCATCATTTCAGTGTACTTACCCTTGAGGGCCTCCAGTTCAAGAGTAAGCTCTTCCATCTTTTTTCTCGCCTTCAATCTTTGCTCTTTCTCACGAGCTAGACGTTCTCCCAGGTCTTGTAGCGCCTCCACATGGATCGACTCCACCTGCTCTGCCGTCTTGGCAGCTTCCTTGTGCGCTTCTTTAGTGGCCAGTCTTCTCGCCGCCTCCAAATCTTTCGTGTGCTGTTCAACGAGCTTTCCGTGGCTGGCTAGCATTTCTTCCAGGTTTCTGCGCAAGGCGTCTAACTCGCCCTGGTACTTTCGGTTAACATCATCGATTTCAGATTTGTGCTCCTGGCGCAAGCTTTCTGTAGCCTCCTCCACTTTCTTCGGTATCGAATGCTTGATTTTACTAGATTCTAGCATTTCGGCTTGAAGATCGGCTTCCAGCTCCGATATCTAACAAATACACATCAGAGGACGTAATAGATTAGGTGTGACGAAGAAAGGAGGACTCACCTTGGCCTCACTCTTCGTAGACCGAGCCTTTAGCTGTGCGACATTCTTGTCTTGATGCTCCTTATCGGCCTCACTCTTCGTCAATTGAGCCTCCAGCTGTGCCACATTCTCATCTTGATGCTCCTTATCGGCCTCACTCTTCGCCAATTGAGCCTTCAGCTGTGCCACGTTCTCGTCTTGCTGCTCCTTATCGGCCTCACTCTTCGCCAATTGAGCCTTCAGCTGTGCCACGTTCTCGTCTTGCTGCTCCTTATCGGCCTCACTCTTCATCAATTGAGCCTTCAGCTGTGCCACGTTCTCGTCTTGATGCTCCTTATCGGCCTCACTCTTCGCCAATTGAGCCTCCAGCTGTGCCACGTTCTCGTCTTGCTGCTCCTTGTCGGCCTCACTCTTCGCCAATTGAGCCTTCAGCTGTGCCACGTTCTCGTCTTGATGCTCCTTATCCTCATCGCGAATCTCAGCGGAGTCGTCGCCTTCTGTCTTACGGTCATTTGAATCCATCCCTTGATCCACTCGACCATCACCAGGTTCTTGTTCGGGGTTTCCTTCTTCGGCCCTAGCTTTTTCCAGTTTTGCTTTCAGCATCGCGATGCCTTCGTCAGCTTGCCTTGCGGCCTTTTGTTTGTCCTCATCGGTACCACTATCATCCTCAGCCATAGCCGCCGACAACATCTGGTGTACCATCTGCATCTCGCGCAGCCGTTGCTGAATCGTCACTGACAAGGTCGATTGCCTGGCAGGGAGACCAGGTCTTTTTGGTACAGCGGGAGTTGAGGACGATGATGCCTTCTGTATAGGAACTGGCGAGGGAGGGATAGCGCTAAGTCTTTTCTTCGCAGCCTCAGCCACCCGCCCATCTTTGATGGTGTTTGTTGATGCGGCACTCGGCCGTGCCGCTCGAGCAGCGTTGCTAGACGTAGCAGGTCGTACCCTCGCGTTTGTACTCGACTTCACGGCAGACTTAGCTGGACCGGAGATTGCGCTACGGGTCGTAGTGGGCTTTTTCTCACTCATCGTCGATGGCCCGGTGCTAATTCGTTTTGTAGCCGGTGGCAAGCTGGACTTTGATGCCGGTGCTCTTGCTGATGCACTTGGAGCTATCGATGCTCTCTTAGCAGTTTCCTTGGTGACAAATTTCTGACCCTTATCTATTGAACCTGAGCGAGGCTTGGTCTTCTCTTCGATAGAACTCGTTGATGGCCTGGGTTTATGTCCGGCACTTGCCGCGGTGGCTGCGTTGACTGCGTGCGCTGGTCTCCTGGGTACAGTCCCTGAACTAGGCCGCGTGGGTGGTTTACCCAGACTACTGCCAGAAGATGTGCGAGCCATAGACGACGCGGTTGCCCCTGTGGCAGGAGTGGGTGCTGAGTTCAAAGGTCGTTTAGTCGTTGCAGTGGTGCGCTTTGGCGGTAGGCCATTCCTGCGAGGGGATACAGGCACTTGCCGATGACCATCCTTGGTTTGGTTAGAGCTAACTGAGGTAACGGATTGTTTCCTCCTAGCAGTTGAGTTGTCAAGCACCTCCTCTGCGGGCGCCTGCTCCGACGATGGTTCCACAACAGTATCCGCCATTTCGTAGAAGGTTCGAAGTCAGACGCGTCAGATCGAAGAGCCTAACGCGTGTGCCAATTAGCGTTAAGTTGATTCCGTGAAGGCGCGTTAGTGAGGACTGTCTCGTGTTTGAGCAACGATGGCTCCCAGAGCAGCCTTGGTGAAAGAACAACACTCCGTTCCTGTAACGAGATGATTGCAACGATGTGACCAGACTCATCGACAATCAAAATGGAGTTTTCTTGCAGCGAATCTAGACAAGTGATCTCGCGAAGGAAGTCCACCAGGAGTTCGAGGACTTTGTAGAGGCTGTGAACAGACGATGTGACTTACAGTGCTCAGAACATGTTCCGGATTTGGCTTTTCCCTCCGGCTGATATTTTAGCAAAAGCGCGAACAGCAAAGCGAGGCACGCGATCCGATCTCGAACCTATTCGAAGCGCGACGGCGATTGTGTGTAAGGTGATGTAGAGAGGGATGGAAGGTTGGAAGTGTTCTACTTCACGAAGTAATCCCGTAAGGGTACCTTAGGTACTGCGGGAGAATAAACAACGCTAACGCTAAAGCTATGGAGCGAGCGAGCCACAACGGGAAGGTGCGGCGCTAACGTTAACCCCCCGAAACTGAAACCGGAAGGAAGCGAGGATCCTCGTGGCTTCCCTCTTCAAAGGCCCTAACGTTAGCCACAGGAAATGGACACACGTCATACCACTGAGAAAGAATCCACCATGTCAATCATTGTCCGCCATAAGATAAGTTACTCCGAAGCAATTGCTACTATAAATGTATGAATGAAGAAAACATCCTATAAGTTATAAATCATCATGTCAAGATGAAATTACCATATTGTGAAGGGAGCTCATGCATGTGACTGAGTGTTGACTGAGAGGTGGGTGTGAACCTTAGGTAAGCGAGCCAGGAGCCTCACTGCTTGTTGTTTCGGCTGCCTTGCAATATCAATCCTCACCACTGAAGTTGCCACAAATATTCCAAAGAACTTTAGAAAGGAGATGATTGTTTGCTGCTGAAGGCAACGCTGCATTCGCTCGGTCAAGCACATCATGCATCATCATCAGTGCCTCATCAACCTTCCAGTGAATATGGGACCTCCCTTTTCAAACGGAATGGGTATAATCAATCAACTTATTTATTCAGACCCATTCACTATCACTATGAGCGGTCAATTATTACTACTGTATGACCCATGTGGCGGCGTTTGTTGTGTGAATTACTTGCGTTTGCATGATCAATTTGGTGAATCCAGACTGCTGTCTAAAAGCTTGCGCGTGTGGGAGGAGCCTTCCAATTTCTTCCTGTCCTCCTTCTTGACATATTTGAGCTTATTGAGTGACGCTGGCGACTATGGCCTTGCTTGAGTCGGTATTCAACCATTTCGTTCTACCGCCTAAGCTGCCTGGATATCGGGATATAGACTCCGAGGGCATTGAACGAAGCATCCTGACGCGCCTTATATGTGCCTGCGATACCTTGGGCAACTCCACAGGCTCAAACTTTAGGGATACGTGGGCTTCTGTTCGCTATTCTCTCCGCGTCTGCCTCAATATCAATCTTGGTCATTTGGAGAAGGCATCAGTGCTAAAAGAATTCTGCAACCTGCAACGAAATGGTCTTCTCATCTTACATGTGGTGGAACAGAATGCTGCACTCCTTGTTCGTCGTCATACCAAGTAAGTACCACGACTTGAGAAAAGATCATACAGTATTCCAACTAAGGCATATAACCTAGTGATGGTGTAGACACCGTTATCTTCGAGACCTTCGAGGCGTCACCTTTGTCTGGAGACGTCCTCGCCGCCGAGAATGCACTCCAGTGGGACTTCCCTGGCCGGGCTGTCGAAATAACTTTTCAAGAATTCCTCAATGAGTCTTTCCAGGAGAGTCTTGCTACCTTTCTTGAGCAAGCCAGCATGGAGTCTTTGAAACGCTTCGAAGCGCGTTCTGCCAAGGCGAAAGTCTCCGTCATCGAGGCCCGGGATACCACCGACCCAGCTCTGGTTACGCAGATGTTAATGCCCTTGCTTGAGGCTCTTGGATCCTCCGTCGAAGTGCCCAGATTAAGGAAGCGAGTGCGGGACGATGTTAATATACAGAACGCAGAGTTTCCATGGAGAAGACTACCATTCTGGCTTATCCTTCGCGTCGCAATTCAGCGTCAGCTCATCCTTGCCCTGGGAAACGAGCCTGGACGGGCCTGCTATAAGTTCTTCATTTGCACTGTTCTAGCTCAGCTTCTTGAGGATTGTGCCGGTCTGCTTGCCCCAGAGCTGACAGTGATGCTCAGAGCCAAGTTGTGCCGCCGCCTTGCGAAGTTGGAAATGGACAAGACACGGGCTTACTCTGCCGCTGCCGTTTACAACCGGCTCTTTGACTCGATCGGTCCAATGTTGAAGGGGATCATTGAAAAGGCTACAGACCAGGTTAATGCAGCTTGGACAAACTTCAAAACAACAATCGCACGACCTATCCCGGCACTTCCGTCTCGCGCCGATGAGCAGGCTCTCCGCCTTTCCCTTCCAAATAGCGAAGGATACCTCAACAATCTTCTGGCCCTACCTCCCTCACAACGGAGAGGTCTTGAATCGCTGATTGTTCCTCCCTCGGGTGATGGCACTATGGAACAAGTCACAAAGTTCACTGACCACTACTTCTCTCTGGCCAGACTGGAGAAAGGCATCGAGGAACGGACAATACCACCGGATTCTGTGGAAAATTACCAGGCTCGTTGTGTTCAGCTGGCAGAGTCGATTGTTGATGTGTTTACCGCGGTTGGGGATGCTTATGCTTCCAATCCCGAGCAAATGAGCATTTTCATCTTGAATCTGTTTGACCTCTGGGTCGAAATGGACGAGTGTGCGGTAAAAGCCTGCCCTCTCCTCTGGGACTACGCCCCAGTATTCAGTCCCGAGCTGCTGGATGTTCTGCACCTCTCTACGTTATCAAGCATGCAGCGCCTCCAAGATATCCAGAGCCATCTCCGGAGCAGATGTGGGAATTGTCGGTTTGCCTGCAAGACGATTTTTAGCGAAATCGATGGGAACTGCTTCGCTGCGCGATATCTGGAGCAGTCTGCTCCGCTGCGCACATTGCAGCAACAAATCGAGGAAGCCTCAAGCAAGTCGCGCGAAAACAAGCAATCCGAATGGAACGACGCGTGCCAAGAATACAACGATCTCAGTCAGAAAATTTCAAGTGGCACTTGCATTTGCTCGACCAATCATGATGGATCTCGTAACATCAAAGGATGTGACAAGTGCTGGCACTGGCGCTGCCGGAATCGAATGAAAATCCATATCCACGAAGACTTCCTCCCCAAAGATAGTGCTCAGAAGGCGGCAGTAATACTTGAGCTCGGAATCCCAAGCTTCCTGAAGGCGTACCGAGATGCCACATTCAGGATATTCGGCGATTTGGGGCACCCGAGCAAGCCCAGTGCTTCCTCGTCACCAGCGATGCTGTTGAGAGGCTACTCCCAGCTTCAGCACTACACGAAATCAATTGTGAATAGTGTCACGCTTGCGTCAGTACCGAAATCCTTTCTCCAGACCCATTTCAAGGCGTACAAAATGAAGGTCCCCCTCTTTGAAATTCTATTGCCACTGGGGCTAGACTTTGCATACTACGATGTCAGGTCCGGAGTGTGGCTGAAAGATCTCAACAGACCATTGACATTTTAACACCTTTGTGGGATCCATGTTCCACGCAGTCTGCAGGCCTCAGTCATTAAATTGCCGGTACATCCCGCTCCTGACATTGATGGGCCGTCGTCCTACAAAATCGTGGCTAGTCAAACCAGGTGTCCGTCAGACGTATCCGTTTACGAGTTTATGAGCTATCAAAGGTTGCTCTCTGGGAAGACTCGTCGATGGTTGACCATGCTAGTGGAATTGGGTGCCTCAAACCTAAACTTCAGCGCCGAAGATACGATGCTTATCTTTAACCATCTTGCCGTGCAAGCAGGGCCCGCTAAAGGTGAAACCCATCTTCTAAGAGACGTTCACATCGTCTTCCGGGACCCGTCTTTTTGCCAGGCCTTGACAGAACAGATTGACAAGCGTCTTCGTAATATAACCACCAACTGGCGCGAGATGCATTGCATGGAGATGCTCATCACCCTTAGCCTTCGACTCTTCAACTTGACATCTGGCCGGGATCGTCAATCCGCGGCAATGCTGCTCAAGGGCGCGCGTGACTCAACTTTGCAATGGATCTCCCACCTCCGTGACGAGGTTAGGAATGCAGCCGAGGCTGACGCAGCTGAGAGGGCGGCAATGTACGGATTCTGGGCTGCTCTACTTTGCCGAAGGACCTTCACTACCTTTGTAGACTCAGATTCCAAGATCAACGCAGAGGATCTATGTTCTTTTGTCCAAGCCTCGGTGGCTTTGCAAGAGAACCTCGTGGTAGATCTTGCGAAGCTGCCAATGAGCCTGAAAAATATGCTAGTCAGAGATATGAAAATGGCATATCGGATACGACGACTCATTCAATATTCTATTGAGTCTAACGCTGAAAGTTTGGGAGTTGCAATCAACAAGACCTGGTCAGATCCTAGCAATTCCACCGGGAGGACTTACTCTCATTGGCAGTTCCTTTCCTCTCCGAACAAGAGATGGGTCGTGTCGATTATCACCAGTACAGCTAACAACTTCGTCGCTTCTCAGGTGGTCCACTACAACTTTGTTGAGGGGCACCTGCTGGTGGACGGGAAGCCGTTGGGAAGACTGCCCCTGGACATCAGAGAATCAGCGGACGTCAAGGAGCTTTTCGGAAACCAGCACCTTCTGACCTTTCCCTCATCACTGAGCGGCATGACTCACATGATGGCAAATCGTATACGAGGTCATGAAGTCCATTTTGGTCTTCGCGGAAAAAGTGTGATTATTCGAGCTCTTATCGGAGACAGTCTTCTGGAGTATGTCCCCCGGCGTGTATTTATAGACAACGAGAACTTTGATCTGCCCTCGGGTCTGATCGAAAATTGCACACACTGGCTCAATCTCCGTACAAGGTGCCTGGAAATTCGACGCAAACCTATCATATGGAAGATTAGACAGAATGACTGGGTTCTGGATGTCTCCAACCGCCGGGCACATCGAAATAGGGTAGTCTTGGTTGATCCCCACTCAGACCTCTGCAAACGCGTGGCTGGGATCTTCCGCAACTTTGAGAATCCCCGACGGTTGACCGTCTTCCAGCCCGCGAAAGGCAGACTTTCGGTTGAGATGCGGCACCTCGAGCTCTCATTCTTTGTTAATAGAAGCAACCTTCTTGAGTGTCGAGAGCTGCGCGCAGAGATTGATCCCAACCAGGACGCGGGGACGCTTTACGGATTCCAGAGTAAGATTGTGCTTCGCGACGTAGCCAACATTGAGCGGCGTAGCATAATTACTCCGCTGGGAGAGCTGACCTACAAGCGTCATGGTATGCATGTGGCCGTTCGGGCGAGCAGCACCAACGAATATGGCAGGTTTGAAATCGACGATGTTCTAGGACGGTTGTCATGTCCGCCCGAGCCGCGATTACTCTACTCCAAAGCTCAGTTTCATGCATTCACCTCGTTCGTTTTGCCTGATCCTCTTACCGGGCGTACTGGTACAGAGGAAGCTCTACATACACTCAGATCAGGCTATTGCCAACCCTGGACACCGATAGGCGACAGTCCTGCCTCCATTCTGGGAGTCATCAGCAGACTAAGCCCGGGTAGAGAGTATTATCCGAAGGACAAGAGACGCCTCCAGACCGTTGCATGGGACCCCCACTTAACCATGAGCATTCAACACGATAGTTATGAGGGTCTCGTCCAAGGGATACTTGCTAAATCAGACCGGCTCCGAGCTTTTACCGCGGACGAAGAGAAAGGGATAGATTTTGGCATTGAGATCCCTTCCCACCTCCGAGTACGCGGTGAGATCCGGCGTCTTCTATACGAGCGCGGCATTTCTGACCCATGCGGTTTCAATACTGGAATGGACATGGTTTACACATCCAGAGATCGACAGACCAATTTGCCCCAAGCCACCAATGTCTACCAAATCGTGAGACTTGTTCACAAGCAACCGTTTCGGGTTCACATGACAAAAGAGCTGGCATCTATTCTTCAACGTTGGAGTTTTATCGGAGGATTTCACTACACCAACTCGGATTCAGGAGACATTTCGAGTTGTCCCAGCGATTCAATGGAGAGCAACACCGGTGAACATTGGGGCAGACTTGTGAACCTTTGCCGACGGATCGATGCTAAGGATTCGTATAGGTTGATATTTCGACTGGGGCTCCTGTCATTCGCCACCAACCCTGACATGGACGCAATCCAGTCGCTGGCCGCATTCGGTTGCTTAGATGAATTGAAAGCTCTACAGCCGCCACTCAGTCCTTGCTTTGCTGAGTTTAAGCTCTATGCATCCCCAACGCTTGAATCGCTCTTGAAGTTCATCACAGCCGACTATCCCGTGATTGAACCGGATGCTGGAAAGAGTAAAAGAGAGCAAGATCGGTTTCAAGAGGACCATCAGATCCTGTGCGAGGCTGAAGGGAGACGTCTAGCCACCATTCTCCTAGAGCAGTGGCCCAGCTCGGAACCATCCGCGAAAGAATTCGAATCAGAGGTGATTAATGTCAAGCTAGCCTTGGAAAGAATTCTCCCTGATTGGCAACGCTTGTATCAAAATTTAGCCCTTTCGGAGTATGTTATTCAAGCTCAGGAGATCCTCAATCGCCACAAAGGCGCCAGCGACGTGTCGGTACCGCGAGCTTGGAACACGGAACCGGTGGCCTTCTGTGCGACTGCCCGTGGTTCTGCTGTTCCATCAGTACCAGATCTTCTAGTGAAACGTGCGCATCTCCCTTTGCGCGTCTTGTCTCCTTGTCATCGAGTGATACCGAGCAAGGATATCCCCCGAGGTGTACATTTGCCCAGCGAGCGGATCAATATCTCCGGCAAGACTACTCCACCCAAAGAGGTTATTGAGCTAGGTAAAATTTTAGACTCATTTGCCAGATCTCCAGACGTTCTGCGGCAGCGATATGGAAATGACTTGAAGGAGAGTCTTCTTGCCCTAGAGAACGTCAGCAGCAAGCCCCAGCTTCAAGAGACGCCGCCACGTATCGATATCATCACAGAGGACATCCAAAAGGCTCGGGCAGCTCTGACTGATGAGTACGAACGCATTCAGAATACCTTCTCCGCAGAGGACGATCGCTTCCAATGGCTTCGGCTCGGTAGCTTATGGCCATGCACCACTCCGACAACAGTTCTTGAACAACTGCGTTCAAGCTCTGATCACAAATTCGGAAACAACATGAGAGAATGTTTGATCTCGTATGGTGTTCTAGCTACAACCTTGCAAAGGCTTCTCCGATGCAGACATGCTCATTTGAAAGGGGACAACCATAAGCTGGTCCAAGAATGGCAAAATACTGGCCATGAAAATTGGACCCCACTGGAGTTCCCTGACTGGTTACTCCTTGAAATTGAAAGCGATCTTCTCATTCGTTGTGAGCAGACAGATGTTGCGCGTGCTATTATCTCGCCAGCATCTGGATCAAACTCTGTGTTGCAAATGAACATGGGCAAGGGTAAGTAAACCACCGCCTAACCTTTCTGACTCGAGGCAGACTAACCTTACTGAATTGCTTTGGAATGTATTGGACATGGCATCACTAACAGGTTTATAGGCAAAACCTCTTGTATTGTGCCTATGGCTGTGGCGATTCTGGCAGACAAGAAGCAGCTCTCGCGCCTTATCGTGCCAAAGGCGCTGCTACTGCAGACTGCTCAAACAGTGCAGTCTAGACTAGGGGGGTTAGTAGGTCGAGAGATCAGGCACATTCCATTCTCTCGTCGGACCCTGACCACGCCGAACATGCTCCGGTTATACTCCGCACACCATCGCGAGATTCTTCGCTGTTGCGGTGTTATTCTCACTGCTCCCGAGCATATCTTGTCGTACAAGCTCAGCGGGCTCCAACGCCTTACGGACTCAAGGCTTGATGAAGCGCAGGAAATGGTCACATTCCAGTCATGGCTGACTGACACATGTCGCGATGTCCTTGATGAATCAGACTTCACCTTGGCGGTCAAAACGCAATTAATCTACCCAAGTGGTCCGCAGCTGTCCGTGGATGGACATCCTCACCGCTGGGAGATTGCGCAGATCCTGTTGTCTTTGGTTGAAGATCATCTCCTGACTCTTCAGCGCGACTTCCCACGAAGCATTGAGGTGGTCAAAAGATCTGGTGGATTTCCCATGGTACACTTCCTCCGACCAGATGTGGAAGATGCCCTGCAATACCGAATCATAGATGACATCTGCGACGGACGGATTTCCTTCCTCCGTTTAGCTGACTCAACCTTACCTGCTGGTAGGTGTGAACTCAAGAGCATGCTATTGGACGAGAAGCTCGACCGCAAGCTCATTAAGCGGGTATCGGCTCTCTTTGCAGATAGGTCTTCGGCTCGCAAAAACATCCTCCTTGTCCGCGGGTTGCTCCAGAATAGGATCCTCTTACTCTGCCTGAAGAAACGATGGAATGTGCAGTATGGACTACACCCAAACAGGCATCCTATTGCAGTCCCTTTCGACGCAAAGGGGGTTCCATCTGAGCAGGCAGAGTTTGGTCATCCCGATGTCTCCATCTTGTTCACCTGCTTGGCTTTCTATTACTCGGGACTCAACCTATCTCAGTTCCGCCAAGGTTTACAGCATGTCTTGAAGTCTGATGACCCAGCAGCTGAGTATGATAGATGGACTCACGGCTCTGATACCCTGCCAGAAGCCTTGCATCACTGGAACGTCATCAATGGCGATGACCAAGGACAAGTTGAAGAACTTTGGCGTCACCTTCGACTTAACAGAAATGTCCTTGATCATTACATGAACAACTTTGTCTTCCCAGCTCACGCTAAGCAATTTAGCATCAAGCTGCAGGCTTCTGGGTGGGACCTCCCCTTGTTTTCAAAATGGCAATTGGGAGAGGGAACCTCGTGCGCCAAGACAACCGGGTTCAGCGGCACAAATGATAATAAGATGATGCTCCCGCTGAATATCAAGCAAGATGACCTACCCAGCTTACGTCAAACCAATGCAGAAGTGCTCACCTACGTTCTGCAGGTCCGGAACCGGCAGTATAACCTTGCGGCTTGGGAGGGAAAGCGCCTAACAGAGGAAGGGCTACTGCAAAGGATTGCGGGAATGGGCATTAGAGTTCTGGTCGATGCCGGTGCCTATATCCTCGAGATGGACAATCGGACCCTCGTCAGTAAATGGCTCGAAATAGACACGCAAGCCAATGGGGCTGTCTATTTTGGTGCTGATAACAGAGCCTGGGTCCAGTATCGAGGAGGGAAGAAGGTGGTCCCACTGCTCGCAACCCCTTTCGCTGATAACCTAGACGAATGCCTCGTGTACCTTGACGAAGCCCACACACGTGGAGTAGACTTAAAGCTGCCCCAGAAAGCTCGCGGAGCATTGACTCTCGCACTCGGCCAGACAAAGGATCACACGATGCAAGGTAAGCTGACTACCTTGGTCGCCCCAAATGACAAGCTCACTCAACGTATCTAGCTGCGATGAGGCTACGACAGCTGGGAAGCACCCAGTCTATCGTTTTCTTCGCCCCTCCAGAAGTCGACCAGAGCATCCTAGATGTATGCAGGCAAAGATGGGAGGAGAAACTTGACTCTTCTGATATTGATTGTTCTCACGTCGTGTGCTGGCTTCTAGAACAAACTTGCCGCGCAAATGAGCACTTACAGAATCTGTACCTTGCCCAAGGAACTGATTACTGCCGCCGGACAGATGCGCAATGGAAAAACGTAAAGTTCCTCACGAAAACTAGTCACCGAGAAGCGTTCCTCAGAGTCATTCAACATCCAGAGCGCCAGACTCTCGAGCAGCTATACGGAGAGATGACAGACACCCAGACGAGTTCCCTTGCTGACACACTGTCCCACGAATTGGAGGGTTTCATGCAGGAGCTTAGTAGACAGAGAGGAGCAGTCGGCCCCGGAAACCCAGTTTGTAGCTCTGTGCTCGAGGAAGTAGAGCAGGAGCGAGAAGTCGAGTTTCAGGTCGAGCAGGTACGCCAGGTGCAAAAGCCGACACACTACAAGGCACTCGCATTCCCCGGCCTGCATAAAGCTGTCTCCGACTTTGCCGAAACCGGTGAACTTGCTGGCGGGCACGGGTACGAACACGTCTTTGATGCTTTGGAGCGGACGAGCATCGGAAAAAAATACAATATTCGCCGCACAACGTCGCAGTTGTTCGTCTCGGCGGAGTTCATGCGCACTATCAAGCTTGGAGAGCGTGTCGCAAATGATAATTTCTTCGTAAGTCCATAGCCCATCACTGTTCCTGCCTCTGGTAGTGCTGATCGGATATCTCCCACAGCGCCCTGTTGAGTGGATCCTGTGGAACCCTTCAAATGGGACGGGCCTCATAATCATTTCCGAAGAGGCTGAACTTTTGATCCCCATGATTCGCGCAGCAAAGAAGCCCAAGGTACACCTGATCACGTACGCTGCACCTGTCACCAAAAACATGCAGCACTTCAATGGGCTCTTATACTATGTCCTCCCTCGCCTACCTGGTGGCTACACAGTACCTGACTGGCTCTCCATCGAACTTGGACTTTTCGCTGGCCGGCTCTACTTCAAATTCTCGGAGTGTGCCCCTCTGATCAAATATCTGCAGCTTGCAGACAAGACCATCGAGCATGTTGGCATCCCTACTAATAATCCTCTCGCTTTCCTACTAGAGTGGCTTACGGTCTGCCGCAAGGGGCAAGACATCATGCACACACCGATGGGCTATATCTGTCAGGGCCGACCCTTACATGAAAACCATCCTTTCTTTGTGGCGCGAAGTGCAGATGCAAGAGAGGTAGGTACACCTCTAGTAGGAGGTGGAACTAGTGGTGATGCAGACGAAGCTGAAGAGGGGGATCCAGACGTTGAAGATGAGTGGGGAGACAGTTTTCAGCAAGGCTTGGACATCGAGTAGTTATTTCTGAGCATAGTAGTGTGTTTGGATTGTAACTCTACTGTGCGAGTCTTTCGGAAACGCTGTCAAGATCATGTGCGCTAAACCCCTTGGGCCATTACGGTGTTTTATGTCTACTGTAGTAGAACTGACATTCTTTTTACATGGCAAATCACATACAAAGTCCCAGACGGTTGAAGAAGCCCAAGCAATGCTGGTTTGGTGCCTGGATTACGTTAGGTCCAGAAGACCTTTCCTTTGTGTGCTTGTAAGATAAAGCTCCTCTACCGCCCAGTAATCACAGTAGGTCTTTCAGACCCAAGAGACGTCTTTTACCTTACAAGACCTTCCTCAGCCAAACTCCACGCTCCAAAAGCACGACAAAACGCGGCACGTGTCAAACGCTTTGCAGCCACTCCGGTACTTCGTGTTGCGCTTCAACATTACTCCTCTCCTGCCTCGCCCTCTGAACAAGGTCGTCGAAAGATCTATGCTGCAGCGGTTCCCCCCGTTGGCCATAATCCTCCATAATCCGCTCGTAGCGATCTGGGTCTGAGGAAGTCACAAGTTAGCCACGTAGAACATGATTTAGCTGACAAAGTCTCACCTTGATACATTTGTAACCCAATCATCAGCCACTCTCTTTCCTCATCTGTCCACGCAAGAGCTGTATCGTCCAGGTCGTGACTCGGTCTCACGCTGCGGTTCCCGCGCTTTGGAGGGAAGGAATCCTCGCTCCTTGACGCGAAAATCTCACTTCGCTCGATGGGGGTATCTGAATATTGAGAGGCGGCACAGCTGCTGCTTTGTGGCACGTCGCCGGACGTAAACTTTCTTCGTAGCGTCCTGATCCGTTCCTCTTCCATATCGAGCGCCGCTTTCTGCCTCTCAAAGAAGGAGTCTTTCTCGAGCTCGTATTGCTCGTGTCTGCGGCGTTCCGCCTCTTGCGCTTCCTCCAACTGACGTCTTGACGCGATCAATTGTTTCTTGCGCAGCTCCGATTCCTCCATCTTTCGTTGTTCGTTCCGGAAAACCGTCTGCATATCGCGGAGGATTGGGAAGATGGATTGGCGTGTAGGACGCTTGATGGGGCGGCTCGTGTTTGGTTGTGCACTCCATTCTATTGCCTTCTTGCACAGAAGCAAGACCTGCTCATGTACTAGAAGACTCGGCTTCAATTCGCAAATGCTGGTAGACGGAGTGCCGAAGTCACAGAGGAAGGCTTCGTTGAGTAGAAAGACCAATTCCGGTATACCGTGCGCATAGATATCCCGAATCAGTGCTCTCTTCCTGCCGCCAGCAGTTTCCTCGTTAATTTCGGTGATCATTGATTTGAGCTTCTGGAGCTTGTGGTCGATGTCCCTCTGCTGTCTTGCGCGATTGCTTGAGCTTTCGTTGCCGTGTTGTAAGAAGAGCTTCTTCAGCTTGGAGGAGAGTTCGAGGATGGCCTTGATAGCATTGGTTTTCAGTTTCGGCTTCTTCAGTTCGATAACGCCGTTGCGTTCGGATTGACCAACGTTCATGGCACTCTTCAATACCCTCTCCCAGTTGGCTTGTTGTCCATATGGCACCTTAGCCGTAGGCCTACCGTTCACTGTACCACTGTCTTGATTATTCTCATCATCTGGAACATGAGCGGAATCAGACGCCTCTGACCCTTCCCAACCACCACTATCATTGTCGCCGTCAACTTCCGCACTGTGTTCATCAGCCTCAGGGAGGTCGCTGTCAACAGCGACCTCGCTCCTTCCTGAGCCACGGGGAGCAGTAGCAGTATCTTCGGCCTCGTCTTCATGCTCTGGATCGCTCTTACTCTCCTCATCCGGATTTTCGCCATCTGTATGGTCTTGTTCCTCACTAAGATCACCAACTGCCGGACGGCTATGGACCTTTGGACGTCCTGTACTGCCATCCTTCAAACTCCACTTCCCCAATCGCGTCTCCTTAGTAACCGGGCTCTGTGACACGCCAGACAGTCCCGCATGACTATTGCCTTCCCCAGAAGTTTGATGCTCTGCAGTCTCTAATTCGACTGAAGGCTTTGCAGCATTCTTTGGCCGCTTGGTTCCTTTATTCGGCTCAAGTGTATTTTCGGACGTTTTACCCCGGTCCGGTGCGGGAATGACAACCATAAGCTCACTATTCCCCATATGCCGTGCACTAGATCGCGTAGTCCTAGTATTGGGGGCTCCTGAAGGTACCGTCCCGCCTTCCATTGAGTTCTTCGGCATTTCTTCTCGTGCAAGTCCCTTGGAGTCTATGCTATGCTGCTGTGGTTGTTCACCATGAGCATTCGCAGCTTGATTCCGCTTAGCCTTAGTATCATTCACTGAAACAGCCTGAGATCTCGTCTGACGGCCACCAATACCACGATTTGCAGCCTCTGCCGGTACAGGTTGAGCCTCCTTCTTCACTGGTGTTACATTTGCGGTGGCCTTGCCTGAACGTAGCATCCGCACTGCGGGCTTTGGCACGTCGCTGGTTTCTTCTCTGGTCTCTCTTGCCTTAGTCTTGCTGAGATTACCGAATATGTAGGCCGATCGTTCAAGTTTGCCGGCGCCAGGCTCCCTTATTCGCATCTCTGCGGCCGTGCGCACTGGCAGCCGTCTCTTGCTGGGTGACACCGGGGTGTTTGCGGAGACTGGTCGCTTCTGTCCCTTGGGAATTGCTCTTGGTTTGCGATGTTGGACTGGTTCTGTGACGGTGCTCTGCAGGTCAGGCTCTCCTTGTAGTGAGCAACTATTGATGATTGCCACAGGAGTTTGCGCTAACACGGCGTCCGGACCCTCGCGTTCTTTCATGGACGGACAGCTCAATGCATTGTTGTTTGGTTTTGTGCTCTCACGTTGCTCGCTGAGTAGCTGTGCTGATACAGGGTCGACGACTACTTCAGAGAAATTTTAACACTCGCCCAATACGACATAGGCGATTGAGCTCACCCTCCATGTCCTCATCCGCCCTGTTTGACGCGTCTAAATCTTGGGAAGGCGGTGATTTGGAAAGCTTGTATTTTCTCTTACGATACCTCGGGGTCAATGTCACTGAGGGTTCACGTGCCATGGTCTATCGATAGCACTTGCCGTCCGTCTGAAGATAGTAGTTTACGGAGTAATTAAGGTGTACCTACCTTAGGTTTGAAGATCCGATATCGTGATGGAGAGACGGCGCGTTCTGGTGATGGGTTGCTTGGGAAAGTTTAGCCGCATATGTACATGCTTACCTAATCAGTCAACACAAGACGTCAGTTGGCGGACTTCCATTTATCAATCTCCAGAGTACGACCTCTACATGTGGTCCAGGACTGGCTACTATGGCTTCAGAGGTACTACAGGGCCTAGGAAGTCATGTTTTTGTTAAACCAGCAAAGAAGATACACGAGGAGGGGGATGTTTCTGCGTTCCATGGGTCCAAAGCCTATAGGGATATCACGATCTTTATAATGCAGATTAATCGCTCAATGGTCCCCACGGTCAGCTCGGAGAGCCAGTTAGGACAGAAAAGTATTCAATCTTGGGAGCTAGGATCTTCAATGGTCATCTACTCAGATACTGTGCAGAGCCTGCAACAGCTTCTAGGCAGATTGGACGCCATGATCGAAGAGGCTCCGCCGGATACAGGACCGCGAAGATTCGGCAACGCCAGCTTCCGAAAATGGTATTCTATCATGGCGATCAGGATACCTGAACTGTTGAGAGCGTGTCTCCCTTCCAAAGTCCTGGACGCTGGCAGGACCTCGTTAGACGGCGTAGATGCATGCACAGAGTTGAACGACTATCTGCTTGGTAGCTTTGGGAGTCCACAGCGCCTTGACTATGGCACTGGTCACGAGCTTAGTTTCGTCGCATTCCTTGCATGTTTATGGAAGCTTGGCTGCTTTAAACAAACAACCAATGGAGCTGAGGAGCGAGGAATTGCGCTCGGCCTTGTCGAGCCGTATGTATATATCATTCAAACCTGGGCATCGACTGTATTATTTCTAATATGAGTGTTCCTGTGCAGATACCTGCAGCTTGTTCGCCGCTTGATCTTGACCTATACCCTTGAACCCGCCGGCTCCCACGGCGTATGGGGTTTGGATGACCATTCTTTCATTCCCTACATCCTCGGGTCCGCGCAGTTAGCACCCCCTATTTCTGATGGCGATCAAATGCCCACAGAGGGGTCTCTTGCTGATACTCCCGATCCCGCCGGTGTAACCAACGGCAATGTGGTGCGGCGCGAGCGAAAGCGCAACATGTACTTCTCAGCTGTAGGTTTTATCTATGATGTGAAGAAGGGGCCGTTCTGGGAGCACAGTCCCATTTTGTTTGACATTTCTGGCATCAGAGCTGGATGGGCCAAAATCAACAAGGTACGAGGTCAGTTTCCAGCAGGTTTTGGTTCGAGCTGATGTGGCTTCTACGAAGGGTATGATCAAAATGTATAATGCAGAGGTCTTATCAAAATTTCCTGTTGTACAGCACTTCCCTTTCGGCTCTCTCTTGAGTTGGGAGCAAGACCCAAATGCCGTACTCTCGGCCAACCCTGTGTCTACAACGCATCCCCCTCGCAGGGTCGATCGTGGTGACGCCCTAAGTAATACCGCTTCTTCAAGAGTGCCATTTGGCGAGTCAACCGGACACCCAAGAGCTAGCTCGTCCCGAACGTCACTTACCGGAGCAACGGGCACAACAGCGCCATGGGCAAAGCCGTCACTGGGATCGATAGCTCCGCCTACCCGCCACGCAGCAAGCGGTGATATAACATTCCCGCGTGATAGGCACAGACCGACACCACCAACACAACTACCAGCCCGTGAAGCTACAGCAACACAAGCACCGTGGGTCAGCGGTGATGCTCCAAAGAAAGAGGATTTGCCAACAAGGGCACCTTGGGCGAGAACGGAAGAATGTGAGCCTACCTCAAAATAGGCCCGGAAGAGTCAGACGTGTAGTATGACCTGGTCAGAATGTCATCTGTATGAAATGATGAACGTCACGGTTTCCGAAGTTCAGGCGTACGGTACACATCTGTTGAAGTTGAGGATCCTGAATGGCGCTCAAAGAAGGCATTTACCCAACTTCACCAGAAGTTGTTTCTTAGTTGGGGCTATTGATGTCGGCTTATTGGTAGAGGAGTATACTGCATATATTCAACGAAGCTTTGATACGATGTATCACAGCCACAGCTTTTCATATGCTTAGGGCCTTATGATCTCTACGACAATACATCCGTCATGTGTACCTATAGTCAATTTGTAGTATCGATGAGAAGAAAAATGTGTGCCTCCTGCCAGTCATTTTACCGTTAGGCTCTCACCCAAGCTCTTGGCAATTCTCCCCCTCACAATCATTATCAACAACTGCTGTTTGTGAGCGAAGAGGCCAACAAACCCATATATGAGTACCCTACATCCTTCTTCAATCAAAATTGGGACAATTGGGACTTCAAATATACTATCTTTTACCCTCTTATTATCAAAACTTAGGCGATAGTCAGCATGCCAGGAGTTCGTAAGTTCACCTTCGATGTTTCTTCGCGGTGTTCTCTCATTGTGTTTCTTCACTAGTCTCCACGTTGGGGTTGAAGGTTGCTCTGTAAATACTGACAGTAGCGGTCTATCAATAGCCCCCGATGCGCTTGCGCAAGTCAAGAAGGCCTTCAAAGGCATGCTGGGACGTAAGAAGCAGAATGTTCAGGACAGCTCTGCTGCTACGCATACCTCTTCGCCGTCAACAAACCAAGCACATCCTACAACTACGGAGCAGGTTCAGGCAGCTCCCGTTGCTGGTGCGATACGCTGCGCCATTTTCAACCCCCGCTGGTTAGATACAACGCGCTGACGAGCTTGTTACGAGCAGTAGCTCAATCTACCACAACGGCAACGCCTGTAGCGTTTGAAGCTCCTCCGCCCTCCAATGCCCATAATGCACCGAGAGACGTCACGAAGGCTGTACACACTGAGACAACTGTTCCTGAGCACCAGGTTGTCGCTCCCGAAACGCTGACGGGTGTTCAAACGGTACACCCTCATTCAACAAGCCAGGGAGCACCCGTCTTTTCTGCGACATCTGGTCCACTGGACAACAATCCGGCTTTAGAGTAAACACAGACCACATAGTGAACACGAGGGTATTGAAAACCCGCCTTTTGCTACGCCTATGGAGGTGTCGGAGTCAGCCAGTTCCAGACCAGTTGCGCGTCCAGTTACTGCCGAAAAGGGAACAAAGATGACATGAGCTACATCATTTCTTGAGTGAGGCCTGCGTTATAGCAACTACTTTCAGTGGAAACCTCTCCTGAGCACTGCAATGCGCGATTTCTCACATCATTGCTTGTTGGTGAAGAATCTTAAGCCAATGGAGAAACTCCAGCTGTTGAACTCGTTCTCTCTTCTCACCTTGTCCACTCTGTGGGTTGGCTGTATCTCTGTTTTGTTGAAGATTATCATGACTGTACCTTGTTACTGTTCTTGCTGGATACCCCATAATGCTACCTCCAAGTATGCTTAAGCAATCCTCACCACGATGCCGAAACAGCCAGTGCAAATGGCAGCAGCACAAAGCTCGATCGCACAGTCTCCAATTCGTACTTGTACCGTATTCAACACTTGTGAATGACATTCAATAGCTGCTGACGCCGAGAGCTAACTGAATAGTGAATACTAGCTCGCTGAAGTGAAAAATGGATCCAAAAGCTGCTTCCAAAGCAAGTACCCCGCCAAGGTGTCAGCTTTATAGCATACTCGACATGTCGGGGACTTTTTGTTCCCTATGGGCAACTACGATCTCGATCCCATCAGCTTCGCACTAAAGTTAGACACCCCTTGACCGCTCCGGTTGTTGCTAGTGCTTGATTTGGGTAAACCTTCCGAGCTATACTCATTCAAGTTCGTGCCCCTCTTCATCGGAATCGTTTGTGAGCTCCATGCCTCCATCGTCAACTTTCCTCCTCGGGCGTCGAGGTGGTGCTCGTTGAAGAGGGGTAGGCGATAGTAGATATGAGGGCGATGGAACCATCTCATCAGCGATTTCGTTGAAGTGGGTCAGCACAGCGTCACTCATGGTATCTTCTCCGTCGCCATCCGATTCTTCAATCTTGATAGGTGTGGTGAGTGAGCCATCAGCTGCAGTGGTAGATGCTCGCATCTTTCTTTTTCCGGTGGCAGCCTCTGGTCTATTCATGGTGAATAAAGTACTTCTGGATTCAAAGGCTACGGTTGAACTTACGATTGCAGCTCTTCCGACTCAACCCTGTTGAAACCATCTATCCACTGCTTCTGCACCTGCCCCCTTTCTGCAAGTCTCTTACTTGCTGCTCTCCGCCTCGCGTGTCTTGCTATACGCACACCCTCAGGGCTATCTGGCGCGGGTGGCGCTTTCCACCAGTCGAGGGTTGTGGCATATTGTCTAAGGAATTCTGCTGTCTGCTCGTGGTTCGTTATGTTCGTTAAGCATACCTTCATAGAGCCGATGCTGAACTGCGTTTTGAACTGTGCGTTAAGCGAGTCCAAAATAGTCAACTTCCGATGTCCGAGTTCATGTTTCCAGAGTATGAAGGCTCTCATGTCATCAGTCCATTTTCGCTCCCTTGATGGGCCTGCGTTGTTACCGGCACCGGGTGGAACAGGAGGGTGCCATTCATACTGCTTGGCTCGCGTCAGTAGAAGTCCCTCACGCTGCACGTTACGACGTATCCACGAGATTGTTTTTTCTACAGTGGAGATGTTTTCCTCGAGTGAGAAAGTGTTATTGAGAAGGGTGAGAATGTCTGCAGAACCTGCTCCTTGGTCAACATGGTAGATGATGAAAGAGAATTGCTCCTCTGTTAATGGAGACTCGCGAGCAAAGACAGTATCGAGGAGCTTGGAGCTGTAAGGTGACGTCGCTGCGTTCCCAGAGGCTATGTTGTCAGCCATCTTGGCGATGGGAATAATTTCTTGTGTAAAGGGGTCTTATCCTTATGCGTGTGAGTCTGTTTATATGTTGCTACCATACCCACAGTGAATCATCAAAATAACACATCTTCGGCTACCAAGCCTTTGATTCACTGTTATCGTCTAGGAAACAGATCTGAGCCAACACAGTCTTTGGGAACTGCCTCACAGCTATTCACAATGTTAACACTGATACGCCTTTGGAAATTCTCACGCAACCGGGGTTGAAGAGTGTGTTTCCACATGGTAATCTTAGCTCAAAGGAGAGAACCGCTCTTCAGGGCAGGGTTGTCAACATGATCAGCACGAAAGAAGTTCCACAGCTATCTTCCGGATAGCCAGTCCTCCACAATGGCTTCATCGGAGAGGCTATAGCAAAGGCATCGCCACTCTTTATACATGTATTCAGATAAAATATGGGGTTCAGTTCAAATTCAAAGCTAATGAAAGATAGATTCCCCGTGAAAGTAGCTGTGAAGCTCTTGAAAGGTATTTGTACATGTAGCGTTGTCAGAGTTCTGTTCAGGCCCCTCAGTTATGCGGCGGAGCTTCTCGGAGGTTCTGCGTATATGGGTTTACTAGCCACCTGTACCCTATAGCCCGCAGGTGGCATACAATGCTCGACGGCATGAGCAAGGAAGTCCAATTCGCAGCTACCAGATATGAGGACAAGTCTCCGCGCTCTGCGCCCATGCTTTAGGTCGCGGCCGCAATATCTGGGTGTTGGTGTCGTTCGAGGCTGCCGCCGGCGCTCATACGCTTCTGTCTCTGCGGCAGATTTGCGATTCGGGCAACCGGTCCATGAGACACATCCCCACATACTAGGGCCAGGGGAACGTAAGTGACAAGCCATCTGAAACTTTCGGTGTTCTTCACTAACAAAGGTTTTAGTTACGCCTGGCATAACTGCGCTTGAGTATGCGCATCGTCGGTCGAAGCTTGCATCGAAGCTTCCTGACAGAGGTGTTGCGGTAATTGCTGCCTCGGACATCAAGTATCGATCTGGGGCTGTCTTCTACGACTTTCATCAGGACTCAAACCTCTTCTACTTGACTGGTACGCTTACTGCCACAGAACTCTATCTCTGAGGCTAAGGAATCGGACAGGCTTCAACGAGCCAGAAGCGTTAGCCGTCATAGGTACACTTCAGCCAGATCGCTGTGCAGCGAGAAGCTTACCAGGCTGTAGAGAAGACAGGGCAGAACGGTGACCACCGGTTCCATCTCTATGTCCGGCCAATAGACGCTAAAGCAGCACAATGGGACGGGGCACGCTCGGGAGCTCAAGCGGCGCTGGATGTCTTCAACGCCGACGAGGTTTGTAGATGGCAGTCATCGACCAACTCCAGCGCTGATAGGAATATAGTCTGGAGATGTGAGCAAGCTACAGAAGATAATCCCTTCTATCGTGGGAGAGGCTACGGAAATCTACACGGACATACCGACTAAAGACCCGGCGACAACAGCATTCAGTCGCTTCTTTTCAGGAGTCTCAACGAAACCTGATAGTTTTGCCAGGATGCTCGAGAGCAGCAAAGTCAAACCTCTCCAGCCCTTGATCAACGATCTTCGTGTGTTCAAAAGTTCAGCAGAGATCGCCAACATGAGAATAGCGGGGAAAGCTTCTGGGAGAGCATTCACGGAAGCAATGCGGCAGCGATGGAATAGAGAGAAGGATTTGGCCGCATTCCTGGATTATCAGTTCAAGATGAAAGGCTGTGACTGCTCAGCTTATGTACCAGTCATTGCT
>JAABUJ010000735.1_pt1 | contig 59397 bp, 58 predicted proteins | sample 5559131 | NCBI WGS metagenome assembly JAABUJ01 (sample SAMN10711875, study PRJNA513366) | rock metagenome | isolation source: Antarctica rocks | place: Antarctica: Victoria Land, Mt New Zealand nord | collected 2016-01-07 | reverse complement strand
CCCCGACCTGGAATGGGACACCTGGCGCGTCTACGTTGCGGGCAAGCTCGGCCTCGCCGTCGACGACGTCCGCCGCGCACGCTTCTCGGCGAATCTGGCGAACTTCGCGCCGCGCACCGGCGCGGGGCCGGCGATGGTGCGCCACCTCGCGCCTGCAGCCGAACCGCCGCCGATGGAGCGCGAGATCCTCGCCGCCTTCGTCGACGAACCGACGCTCATCGCGGAGTTCGCCCCGCTCATCGCGCCCGAGACCTTTGCCGAGGGGCGCTACCGCGAGATTTACGTTGCACTGCGTGCGGTTGCGGATTCGCTCGTGACCGCAAGCGACGTCTACGCGGCCCTCGGCGACGATCGCGACGCCGTCGAACTCATCGCGAGCCTGCAGAAGACCGATCGCTCCTCGAAGATTCGCTTCCCCGATTCGCTCGCGCGGCGCGACCATCTCGAACGCGTCGTCGAGCGCCTCGCCGATGAAGATCTCGAGCGCCGTTTCCGCGAACTCGACGCACGCATCGACGCCGCCTTCGCCTCGGGTGCCGAGATCTCGGTGGCCGACCGCACCGAACACCGCCGCCTCGCAGTCGACCGCGAAGCGCGTAAGAAACGACGCCTCGGCACGCGCGGTTGAGCGCGCCCTTACCGATCGCGAGTGATGAAATCGAGTACCATATCGATCGCCCGAGTCCTGATGTGCTCGTAGGCCGGCGTCACCGCGAGGGAGTTGAGTGCGTCTTCGATTTGGCCACGCATCGGCGGCGACATCGCTCCGAGGCGTTGCCGAAGGACATCGCGCTTTGCAAGCAGGACGTTTTCGTACTGCCGAACGGTATCGGGTTCTTCGTCGAGCAGCACGGCAAGATCGAAGATGTCTCGCGCGGTGAAATCCACCGCGCGATAGAAGCACTTTTTCGCCACGATTTCGATCGGTTGCTCGACTCGCACGTCGCGTCCGCGAATGTGCTTCTCCGCGAGTGAGACCGCCTCGATGAGGCGTCCACCCACGATGAAATCGACCTCGCCTTCAGGAAATCGGAGCTTCAAAAAGTTGGACTGCTCGTTGTAATCGTCGGTAAGTTCTTGCGTCGCGTTATTGAGACGCGGCGACAGTCCGCTGATCACGTACGGGTCGCTGACGAAGATATCGACGTCTTTGCTTTCCCGATGATCGTAAAACAAGCGCATCGCGGTTCCGCCGCCGAACGACCAATCGATTTTGCGCGGGAACGCAGGCTCGAGCGAGTCCAGCGCCTTCATCGCGTTGTCCCACAGCGTTTCCCAAGGCTCCGTCACCAGACGGATCGACGCCGAAGGGGAATCGGGCGGCCCAAGGTTTCCAGAGCCTCGGCCAGCTCCAGAGCTTCTCGCTCGTTCAGGCTATGTGCGGCCAAAAACTCGATTTGAAGCTCCAGCGGCACTTCCAAAAAGAAGATCGAAAGCGCCGTGCGTTTGCGGGGATCGGTCGTCTTGCGCAGCCGAATCCAATCGGCGAGCTCGGACGCGGAAACCGCGACCTTCAGTGCGGTATTCACGGTCGTCGCGACCATGCGATCGGCGCGGCACGACGGACGATCCGCTTCCGGGCTCGATGGGATCGTTGCGCGAAGCGAATCGTTGGCGCGCGAAGGCATACGTCGAGCATACCACAGTGCCCCCGACCGTGAAGTATGGTAGGCCGACCGCAACCATCGGATGGGCGCTGTGGTCTACGCATTGCTCGGCGGCGCACGTCTTTTCGGCGTGGTGGATTTTGCCGCCGGCCTGCAGAAGAGCGTAGGCTCGTGCCAGCACAGGCGCACGACGGAAGGGGGTGAGGTCAACACGCATGGCACGGAAGAAATCGGCAAGTAACGGCGCGACGGGCGAGGCTGCGGCTCCCGCGATGCCGCTCGAAGAGGTGATCAAGAAGCTCATCGAGCGCGGCAAGAAACGGCAGTCGCTCACGTACGAAGAGATCAATGCGGTCTTCGACAACGTCGAAGACGTCGATCCCGAACGCATCGACGCGCTCTTCGAAGAGATCGCGACGCTCGGCATCGAGGTCGTCGAAGAACAGAAAGAAGAGAAGCGCGAAGACAAAGAGGGCGGCGCAGAGAGCGATTCCGTTCCGGCCGGCCTCTCCCTCGACGATCCCGTCCGGATGTACCTCAAGGAGATCGGCCGCGTACCGCTCCTCTCGATGGACGAAGAGAAGACGCTCGCGATGGCGATCGAATCGGGCGAACTCGAGGCGCAGAAGAACGGTCAGGCGCAGGGCCGCGTGATCGAGCAGGGCTTCGAAGCCAAGCGCAAACTCACCGAAGCCAATCTCCGCCTCGTCGTGTCGATCGCGAAGAAGTACGTCGGCCGCGGCATGCTCTTTCTCGACCTGATCCAAGAGGGCAACCTCGGCCTCATCCGGGCCGTCGAAAAATTCGACTATCGTAAGGGCTACAAGTTCTCGACCTATGCGACGTGGTGGATCCGCCAGGCGATCACGCGCGCGCTCGCCGATCAGGCGCGCACGATCCGCATCCCCGTTCACATGGTCGAGACGATCAATCGCCTGATCAAAATCTCGCGGCAGCTGCTGCAAGAACTCGGTCGCGATCCGACGGTCGAAGAGATCGCCCACGAGATGAGCCTGACGCCCGAAAAGGTTCGCGAGGTCATCAAGATCTCGCAGGAGCCGATCTCGCTCGAAACCCCGATCGGCGAAGAAGAAGACTCGCACCTCGGCGACTTCATCGAAGATCAGGAAGCGATCGCACCGGCCGAAGCCGCTTCCGTCATGCTGCTCAAAGAGAAGATGGCGGACGTCCTCAAGAATCTGACCGAGCGCGAGCGTAAAGTGCTCGTCCTGCGCTTCGGCCTCGAGGACGGCCATCAGCGCACGCTCGAGGAAGTCGGACAGGAGTTCGGCGTCACCCGCGAGCGGATCCGGCAGATCGAAGCGAAGGCACTGCGCAAATTGCGCCATCCTTCGCGCGGAAAAGCCCTCAAGGATTACTGGTCGAGCGAATAGCGTAACGGGTACGGCGGAGGGTCCGCAAAGGAGGCTACGATGGTCGGATGGATACTGGCGGCGATGGTCCTCGCGCCCGGTAACGACCCGTCGGGCGCGCCTTCCCCCACTGCCGCTCCGCTACGCGAGATCGGGCACGTGCGCGCCGCCTCGCCGTTTTGTTCGGCCTTCGAGCGGCATTTCAATGGAGCTGCCCGGCCGATCCTCGCAAGTGACGAGCGCATCGGTGCGATCGGTTTTACGCTCGGGACGATCGAGGCCCACTATCGCGCGCGCGGCGGCGAATTGCTGCTCTACGACGACCGCGTCCATCTCATGCGGTACGTCGCCGATCTGCAGAAGGCGATCCCGCAAGCGCGGCGCGAGCTCGACGAACTACGCGCGAGTGCTCCGCTCGCGCTCGATCCCGCTGCCGCCTCCCGTACGCGCGAACTCGCGGAGTCGCTGGGCAAGGCGCTCGATAAACAACGCCAGATCGCGATCGATTCGCTCGGCGTCGTGCACGGGATGATGGACCTGACCTTCGGCAGCATTCGCAACGAAAGTCACGCCACGGTGGTCCGCAATGAGAATTTGCCCGTGACGATCGATCCGCTCGCGCATCTCGAGGGCATTCGCGATGCCGACGGCCCGCGCGCCTCGACGGACGTGCAGTCGCAGATGCCGGGCTCCTTCGATCCCTATACGGCCGGTACGCCCGCCAACGCCCGCGACGTCCGCAGCTACCTGCAGTGGCAGCGCCAGCTCGACCGCATCGGCGATGCCGAGGGCGCCGCCGCGCAAACCGCCGAGGCGCTCGCGGACCGCTGCCGCTAGGCGCCGAGCTCGCTACATCTTCATTTCTTTGGGTGGATTGACGGGCTTCACGGCTGGGTTCTTTTCCGCAAACGCGCCGTCGGCATTGGGAACGACCCAGAGCGCAACGTCCCAGATGGCGGGAAACGCGAAGACGAACCGCACGTCGCTCGTGCGCTTTGCGATGCCCGCCGCGATAAGCGCCGCTTTTGTCGGGTGCGCGACGCTGCCGCCGCCTTTCGCCAGGGCTTTCGCGCCCGCGCCGCCGTAGGTCGTTCCGGACGGTCCGGCCAGGCCGTAGTGTACGTGCGCGCCGAATTTTTGCCAGCGCGCCGGCTGCAGTCCGAAGAGCTCCGGCGGTTTCGCCCCGTCCAGCGGCACGGAATAGTCCGCGCCGATCAAGCGATTTTTCGCATCGAACCACAGTTGGCTCGGATGCTCTGGATCTTTGCTGGTCCATTGCCGATTGGCGTAGCTGATCGCGCCCGTATCGTCTTCATCGGTGAAGCGCAAGTAACCGGCTTTGCGAGCCGCCGCGGGCGTCGGAAAACGCGCATGTAAGTCGGCCGATACCGCCGTGACGAACGCCGCTTCGGTCGCGTTGGGCTTGCCGGAAAGCTTCTCCGCAGCGAGTCCCCCCGCCGGAGCGGCGGCCGTCAGCGGAAGTACGAGCGCGGCGGCGACGAGTGCGAGAGCGAGACGACGTTTCATAGTCGTTGTTGCCGCGTCACCGAACGGCCGTCCTTCGCGTGCCCCCGCGCTCGTGGATCGCTTAGCTCGTCGGTGCGGCGCTGGGCGGCAGCGTCGCTTTCCCTTTGGGCAGCGGGCGGGGCGGGAGCGGGGCCGGCGTGTAGTACGGCGACGGCGTGAGATCGGCGTGCGGGGCGTCGTAGATGCTGACGAACGGCGGCGGCGTCGTCACCACGATGGCTTTGGGATCGCTCGCATCGATCGTCGCGCCGGTCTGCGCGCGGAGCACGCTGCCGACGGGCAACACGAGTTGCCGCCCGCGCCGAAACGCATGATAGAGCACATGGTACGGTACGAAAATATCGGCGATCGTATCCGTCGTACCGCGCGTCGCCTGTTGGCCTGCGGTCAATTCGATCGTGAGATATTCGTGATACGCACGCACCGGAAGCGCTTCGCTGCGCCCGGGCAGCGTGATCGGATCGAGGTGGATCTGCACCGCGCCGTCGATGTCGCCGCTTTGCGCGTGCCGCGTCGTCACGATCGCAAGCGTTGCCGGCGTACCGGCGGGCGCGATTGCCGCGCCGTTGACGACCAGCGGTGCGCGAAGATGCATGTGGATGATGGTGCCGGGCTTCGTCGCGCCGGAATCGATCTTATCGTCGAGCACCAAGAGCAGCGTCGAACCGAACGGCAAGGTCGCGCCGGGAATCTCGGGTGCGAGCGACGCCGACGGCCCGGCGCGCGGCGGTGCGGGGGGCGGAATCGCGCGCGCGAAGGTCGGCGCTAACGCGAGCACCGCCGTGGCAACGACGACCAGCGCCGCGCGACCCCGCATCGTCCCTACGAGGCTTTCTTTTCGCCCGCTTCGAGAGCGGCCGCTGCGGCCTTTTTGCCTTCTTCGATCAATGCTTTGACCTTCTGGCCACCTTTTTGGCCGATCTGTTCGTAGAAGGCCGGGCCGTAACGATCGCGCGTCGCTTCGCCACCTTTTTTCCCGCCCTTTTTTCCGATCTGCTCGTAAAACTCGTGACCGTGCGCGAGTTTCGTAGCTTCGCCGCCTTTGCGCCCGATCGTTTCGTAGAACTCCGGACCGTACTTAGCTTTGACCGTCTCGCCGCCTTTTTGACCGGCCTCGCGGACCGACATTCCGCCGCCGGCTTTGGGTTTAGGGGTCGACATAAGTGAGTGTACCTTCCGTTTTTCGGTCACGGCAGCCGTCGCAGAGGGACGCGACCGCAGCGCCTGTCATACGTTAACGTAACCCCGCTCTGGAAAGTTGGCTCGGGCGCGTGAAGCTTATCGCTCTCTTGATATTTGTGACGGCCGTAGCGATCGGCTGGCACGCCCCGGCGCTTTGCGCCGATCCCTATCGCGACATCGAACGAGCCGAACTCGCGCGTGCGTACGATGCGAATCTGGCCGCAAATCTCGATGCTCCGCCGGCCGTCGCGGCGCGCGCCGCGCTCGCTATCGGACGGACGAAGAAGAGCGACGGTGCGCCGGCGTTGCGCGCGCATCTGGCAGCGCCGATTCCGGGCGTCCGCGCGATGTGTGCGTACGCTCTCGGCCTGCTCGTCGACGACGCGTCGCTCGCGAAACTCCGCGATCTCGCGCGCAACGATCCCAATTCCGCCGTCCGGTACGCGGCGATCGACGCCGTGGGACGGATCGTCCTCGCGCGGCCCGGACTCGCGACGCAACCCGTTGCGAACGATACGATCATCGTCGCGCGAATCGATGCGGATCCCGTGGTGCGCGCGCACGCGGCGGCACAACTCGATGCGTTTCGCGCTCCCGCAGTTGCGAAGATGCTCGCGCCGTCGCTCGAACGCGCCCTGGAGCGCGAGCCCGTGCAAGACGTGCGCTGGCATATCGCATGGGCGATCTTTCGCGGCTATGCGAAATATGTCGACGCCGCGTTCCTTACCGAAGCCCTGCACGATAGCAACGAATTAGTGCGCGTCGAAGCCGCGCGCGCGTGGGGCCGGCGCACCGATGCACGCGCGACCGCCGTCGTGAAAACGGCGCTGGACGATCCGTCGTGGCGCGTGCAATTCGAAGCGCGCGAAGCGCTCCGGCGAATCGCCAAACTCGCACCGACCGATCATCTCATCGTCGCTCCGCCGGGCCTGCACCTGCCCCGAATTCCGGCGGTCGCCGTTACCGCTACGAGCGCCGCAACGCCGGTAGCGGCCGCGAGCGCGACGGCGGCGAAGCTCGGACCGCCGAAAGCCGAGACCTTCGCGCTCGCGCAGCCCGTGCTCGCAACGCGCGCGAGCGACCTCAACGCGCCGGCGCGGGGTCCCCATCCGCGCGTGCGCATCGCGACGACCAAGGGCGACGTCGTCGTGCGACTCTATCCCGAGTGGGCTCCCTCGACCGTCGCGAACTTTCTCGAACTCGCGCAGCGCCGCTATTTCGATGGCAATCGCTGGTTTCGCATCGTGCCCGATTTCGTCGTGCAGACGGGCGACCCCAATGACAACGGCGAGGGCGACGCGGGCTACATGATTCCCGCAGAGGAGAACCCGGTCGAGCAGCGTTCCGGCATCATAGCTATGGGACTAAACTACGATAATAAAGGCGCGCAGCGGGATTCGGCCGGAACGCAATTCTACATCACGCTTTCGCCGCAGCTGCACCTCGATCGCGATTTCAGCGTGTTCGGTGAAGTTGCGAGCGGCTTCGACGTCCTCGCACATCTCGTCGAGAGCGATCGCATGCTCGTCGTCACGCGCCTCTCGGACGGCTAACGCAGACGCTAGCGCGCGACGAGGGAGCGTAAGACGAAGAGCGCGTTCTCTTTGCGTTCGGTGATTCGGCGATAGAAATATGCCGCCCAATGCGTGCCGAACGGAACGTAGACGCGGACGTTGTAGCCCGCGCGAACGAGCTCGCGTTGCAATTCGGGCCGCACGCCGTAAAGCAACTGAAACTCGAAGGCGGCTTTAGCGATGCCGCGTTCCGCAACGTAGGTCTTGACCGCTTCGATGATGCGTTCGTCGTGCGTGGCGATTCCGGGATACGTGCCGCGCGAGAGCAGCGCTTCGGCCAGGCGCATGTAGGCTTTGCGGATCGCCGGCATATCGCGCAGTGCTAGCGACGCCGGTTCGTCGTACGCGCCTTTGCAGAGGCGAACCCGCGCGCCGAGCGCGATCGCGCGTTCGACGTCGCTCGGCGAGCGCAGCAGATAGGCTTGAATGACGGGGCCGACGGTGCGTTGCTGCGCGAAGACGCGCTCGAACACGCGCAGCGTCGCCTCGGTCACCGCCGAACCTTCCATATCGATGCGAACGAACGGATCGGGCAGGCTCCGCGCGCGTTCCACGATGGCCGAGAGATGCCGCGCGCAGAGCGCTTCGTCGACGAGCAGTCCGAGCGCGGTCAGTTTGACCGAGACGTTGGTTCGCACGGAACTGCGTTCGATCGCGGCCAGCATCGCGAGATAGGTCTCGCGCGTGTGCTCGGCTTCGGCGAGCTCGGTTACATCTTCGCCCAGATAGTCCAGCGTCGCGCTCAGGCCGTCGGCATTGAGCGCGCGGACCGCAGCGAGCGCGGATTCGATCGTTTCGCCGGCGACGAAGCGTTTGGCGAGGAAAAAGAAGCGCGTCTGGAACGGCGAGTTCGGTGCCAGGAGCCGGTCGAGAACTGCCATGTGCTTTTCGGGCGTTCCAAAAAAACGCGAGGGCCACCTTGCCAAGAAAAGTTAACGGCAACGCCCGGCGCGAGCGTAGGCTTCGCGGCTCGCACCGTCCGAAGCACCTGACGTGGAACTCCAGGTCTTGCCGGCGCTAAGCGGCCGAAAACGGGTGCTCGTAGCCGACGACGATACGGACGTGTGCGCGCTGCTCGAGGTCGTTTTGCGTCCGCATTGCGACGTCGAGGCCGTGTACGATGCCGAAAGCGCGCTCGACCGGCTCTCGAGCGGCGCGTGCTACGACGCGATCATCTCCGATTTCATGCTGCCCGGAATCTCCGGCCTCGAATTCGTCGCGCGGATCCGCGATGCCGAAGTGACGACGCGCGTCCCGATCCTTATGATCAGCGGCGACGGCGCTTCCGGAATCGGCGCCGCGGCGGCCGCCGCGGGTGCGGATGCGTTCCTCGATAAGCCCTTTACGCTCGCGCAGTTGCGAGCGGCGATCCTCGTGCTGCTGACGCAGCAGCGGCACGTCGCCTAGGACGACCGTACCGCACGGCGTACCAAGAGAGCCGTGCTCTCTGCCGTTTTACGCGTCGCACTCGTCGCATTCTCCCTCGGCCTCGACGTCTTCGCGGTCAGCGTCGGCGTCGGCATCCGCGGCGTTTCGACCGCCGCCAAATGGCGCATCGGTGCGGCCTTCGCAACGGCCGAAGTCGCCATGAATCTCGTCGGTGCCGGCATCGGAGCGGCGGCAGGCCGCGCCGTGGGCGACGTCGCGGGGTATCTCGGATTTGCGGCGCTGGTCGGGGTGGGCATCTACATGATCGTCGAGTCGCTGCGCGCCGAAGAAGAGGATTTCGATCTATCGCGCGGCTGGGGGCTCTTCGTCGCGTCGCTCTCGATCAGCCTCGATTCGCTCGGGATCGGGTTTTCGATCGTCTATATCGGGGTGCCGCTGGGCATCACGCTCGGTGCGGTCGCGGTCGCTTCCATCGGCTCGACCGCGCTCGGCCTCGGGCTCGGGAAGCGTTTCGGCTCCGTAATTGGCGAGCGGGCCGGCATCATCGCGGGGTTCGTGCTGATCGCCACGGGCGTGCTGTTCGCGGCACTGAAGTACTTTCACGTCGGATGACGGCCGCCGCGCGCGTGTGGCTCGCGAGCGCGGCATACGCCCTCGTCTACTATGCGCTCGGCAGCGTGCGCTATGCCGCGTATCGCTCGGGTTCGGACCTCGGACTCTTCACGCAGAGCATCGCCGGCGCATTCTCCGGCTTTGCGAACACGACCGAGGGCGGCAGTCACTTCACGTACCATTTCTCGCCGGTCCTGTATCTCTGCGCGCCGCTGCTCTTGCTCGCGCACTCACCGCTGGCGCTCGTCGCGCTGCAGGCCGGCGCGGGGGCGCTGGTGGCGCCGCCCCTCTTTTATATCGCGCGCAAACGCGTGCCCGCGGGCCTCGCCTGCGCGATCGCCGGGGTCGCGTTGCTGTATCCGCCGCTCGCCGGAGTGACCTTCGCGGATTTTCATGAGAACGGGTTCGCGCCGGCAGCGACGATGTGGCTGCTCTGGGCAGTGGACGCGCGACGCTTGCGGCTCGCGGCCGTCTTCCTCGTACTGACGCTCGGCATTAAGGAAGACCAGGCCGTTATCGTCGGTGCGGCCGCAGGCGCGGCTTTCGTGCATTTCGTTCGCGCGGGCGACCGCCCGCGGGCGCGCTTCGCGGCCGCCGGGGCGCTGCTGTGCGCCGTTACATTCGTCGCGTTTTTCGCGATCGTGCGGCCGGCCGCAGGCGCTCACGATGTGTGGGGCCCCACGCACTTCTATGCGTGGAATGGCGGCGACGCGCACGGGCGCGCGCCGTGGTATTCCCTGGGCCGCCCCGCCTACGTGCTCGAAGCCTTCGTTCCGCTGGGTTTCGCCGCGCTTGGGTCGCCGGCGATCGCGCTCGCGCTTCCCGGCTTCATCGAAGTCCTGGGGTCGCACGAATCGATCACGTATACGATGGGCCAGCACTATGCCGCCGTGTGGATCGCCTACGTGCTCTTCGCCTTCGCGCTCGCGGTCGGCGCGACGTACGCGGGCGCGCCGCGCCGTGCCGCGCTGACGGTTCGCGCGGCGCTCGTGCTCTGCACGCTCGTGCTGGCATTCGCGAGCCCGACACACTGGGGCCACTACGTGCGCGCTCGCACGGCCCACGATGGGGCGCGCGATCGCGCGCTCGCGCGACTGCCCAAAGACGGCGAGATCGGCGCCGCCGACGATTTGTACGCGCACCTCGGCTTCGATCCGCACGCGCTGCTCGGCTTCGACCGGGCGCCGCGCTACGCACTCGTCGACGCGAAGGACGACGTTGCCGCGCTCAACGTCAAGTGGCGGCCGATCGTCGTCGCCAAAGCCCGCACGGGCGCGTACCGGCTGTTGTGGAGCGACGACGGTGTGGAACTGTACGAACGGTCGGGCGCCGCGCGATGAACGTCGCCCGAGCGCTGCTCGCGCGAGCGCGCGCTGGCGGCGCGACGACGCTCGCCGTCGTCGGCACGAGTAAGAACGCCGGCAAGTCGGTCGTCGTCGCCGCGCTCGCGCGCGAATGCGAACGCGTCGGCGAGGCGTACGCGCTCGCGTCGATCGGTCGCGACGGCGAAGCGGTCGATGCGCTCGATGCCGCACCGAAGCCGCGCTTTTATTTGCGGCCCGGCGCGTGCGTCGCGACCGCCGCGGCGCTCGTACCGCGCACGCCGGCGTTAGAAATCGTTCGCGTAACCGAAGAACGCAGCGCGCTCGGAGCGATCGTTCTCGCGCGCGTGCGGGCGCCGGGCTTCGTCGAACTCGCCGGGCCGCCGCACGCGTCGGCCTTGCGGCGCATCGTCTGGGAACTGCAAGCGTACGCGCCGCTCGTGATCGTCGACGGTGCGGTCGATCGCGTCGCGGCGTTGCGCGACGGCGACGATGCGATCGTCGTTGCGGTCGGCGCGGCGAGCGCGCCGACGCTCGCGCGCGCCGTCGACGACGTTGCGGCTCTCGTCGCACGATTGGCGTTACCGGCCGTGGGCGACGCGGCCGATCCGGTGCGCGTCGCCGGTGCGCTGACCGCGCGCCTAATGGCCGATCACGCGCGCGCGTTCGGACGCACGCGTCCGCTCGTCGTCGCCGATCCGACGCACGTCGTTTGCGGTGGACGTACGCTGCTCGAACTGCTCGCTCGCGTCGATCTGCGCTGCGAACGCACGCTGCGTCCGATCGCATGCACGGTCGCACCGTTGGGTCGCGAGCGAGCCTTCGAGCCGCGCGCGTTCGCGCGTGCCGTCGCGGAACGCACCGGCTTGCCGACGTACGACGTCTTCGCGCAAAGCGTCGCATGAAGGTTCCGTGGAATTCCGAGACGGCCGTCGCGATCGGCGCGGATTGGCTGCTCGCGGCAATCGCTCCGGCCGGCGCTTTGGGACGCGCGGCGCGCGAGCGCGAGCGCGCGTTCGGCCGCGGTGATGAGCACGCCGCACGGGCGCTGCTCGCGCGCGTCGGCCGGCTCGCGCGCGAGATTCCGGCGCCGCGCCTGGCGGAACTTCGCAGCGCGATCGCGAGCGCCCCCGACGTCGGCAGCGCGCTCGTTCGCGCGCGTAACGGCGGCACGCTCGACGACGTCGATTTCTTCGAAGTCGTGCGCTTGCTGGACGCGCTCGACGACGTGGGCGGCCTGACCGCGGACGATGCCTTTGCCGCGCACGCCGTCGCGCGCGCCGATCCGGAGCTGCGCTGCGCCCTAGACCCAGGACGCACGTCCGGGCGGACGTTCTATCTCGCCGACGAATTCGCACCCGCGCTTCGCGCGTGTCGCGCGGAAGCGGAGCGCGCGCAGGCCCGCTATGACGCGACGCGCAGTCGCGCGCTGGCGCGCGTCGCCGCGGCGTTCGGACGCGAGACGGTCGCCGACGAAGCGTTCACGGTCATGCGCGATGCGTTCCTCTCGCCGCTTCCCGAAGGGGTGCGCGTCGTCCGCGAGGCGCCGACGTACGCGCTTTGCGAGGTCGAACTCGATGGCGAAACGCTCGCCGCGCTCGGCGCGCTCGAACATGCCGCCGACGAGGTCGCGCGGGCGGAGGAAGCGGTTCGCGAGCGCCTTTCACGCGACGTGGCGCGCGCGTCGACCGCGCTCGAAACGGCTTGTGACGGCCTCGGCGATCTCGACGCGCTCGTCGCGAGGGCCGCCTTCGCCGCGCGCTACGCGTGCGTCGTTCCGGAGATCGTCGATACCGCGACGGTCGCCTTCGTCGACGCGCGCTATCTGCCGCTTGCGGAACGGCTCGCCGCACGCGGGCGCACGTACGCGCCGATCTCGCTCGACCTTACCGGTACCGGCGTGGTCACGGGCCCGAACATGGGCGGCAAAACGGCGGCACTGCGCACGCTCGGTTTCGTCGTCGCGTGCGCGGCCCTCGGCGTTCCGGTTCCGGCAGGGTCGGCGCGCGTGCCGCTCGTCGACGGTATCGCGTGGCTCGGCAGCGGCGCGGGTAGCGACGGCGAAGCGGACGGGCTCTTGTCATCTTTCGGTCGCGAAGTCGTCGCGTTGCACGCCTATCTCGACGACGGTGCGACCTCCGGGCTCGCACTCGTCGACGAATTCGCGCGCACGACGTCGCCGCGCGAGGGCCGGGCGTTGCTCGTAGCGCTGCTCGAGCGGTTGGGCGCGCGCGGCGGACTCGCGCTCGCGGCGACGCATCTCGCGAACGTCGCCGTGGCCGCCGGCGCCGCACATTATGCAACGCGCGGGTCGGGCACGCTCGCGCCGCACGCCGGCGCTCCGTTGGCTCTGGACGCCGCGCTCGCGCGCATCGAGCTTGCCATGGATTATCGCTTGATCGCAGTCGACGAACGTGCCGTCGCGCAGTCGGACGCGCTCGCGCTCGCGGGGGCGCTTGGCCTCGACGCGGCCTTGATCGCGCGCGCGGAGTTCCATCTGCGAACGTGAACCGCAGCACTATGGAACCGCTCATCATTACCGTCGCCGCGGTCGGAGCCGAACTCACGCCCGAACAGACGCCGCATCTGCCGATCACGCCGGAGCAGCTCGGCGAGACGGCCGCGCTCTGTATGGCGGCGGGCGCGGCGATGATCCACGTGCACTGCCGCGACGATGACGGCCGCAATACGAGCGACGCCGCGCGTTTCGCCGCCGCGCTCGCCGCGATTCGCGAGCGTAGCGATCTGATCGTGCAGTTCACGACGGGTGGCGCGATCGGGATGACGGTCGCGCAGCGCACCGCGCCGCTGCAGCTACGCCCGGAGATGGCGACGCTGACGTGCGGTACGGTCAATTTCGGCGACGAAGTCTTCGAAAATAGTTTTCCGATCATGCGCGAAATTCTCGCCGAAATCGTACGCTACGGCGTACGGCCGGAACTCGAGATTTTCGACGCGGGACATGTGAGCAATGCGAAACGGCTCGCCCGGGACGGCCTGCTGACGTTTCCGCAGCACGTCGATTTCGTACTCGGTGTCCCGGGCGCGCTCGAAGCGAGCGTTCGGAATCTCGTTTTTCTCGTCGACGCGCTGCCCGCCGGCTGCACCTGGTCCGTCGCCGGCATCGGTCGCGATCAATTACCCGTCGCGACCGTCGCGATCGCCATGGGCGGCCACGTGCGGGTCGGCCTCGAAGATAACATCTATTATTCGCGGGGCCGGCTGGCACGCAACGACGAGCTCGTCGCGCGCATCGCCCGCATCGCGGGAGAATTCGGGCGTCCGCTCGCCACACCGCAGGCCGCTCGCACGATGTTACGCCTCGTATAAAGAGTGCGTCGTGCGAGCGAAGGAGCGGGAGGAAGCACTACCAGCTCTGTTAATAGCGTCTTAACCTTGCGAGCAACCTTGCGTTCCACCCCAGGAATTCATCTCGGCAGTGCCCGGTCGCTGATCGCTTGGCCCTTGGTCGTTATCGCGCTGTGCGGCGTCGCGCTCGTCGCGCTCGGACACGTTTCGGCGAGCGGGTTGACGTACGACGAGATCCTTTTGCGCGCGACGAACGCCGGGTTCGCGCGCGGCGCGCTCAATACGCTGCAACGCGCATTATTCGAATCGGACCTCGCGGAAATGGTGCTCGTTGCGGGCCTCATTATGGCGTGGAACGCGCGCCGGATCGGTCTGCTCGATCGGGCGGCGCTGCGTCGGCGCGTCTTGCTCACCGTCATCGCCTTCGTGCCGACGTATGCCGTCTCGCGCTTCTTCCAGCATATCTCGCATCTCCCGCGCCCGATCCACGTCGTCTCGCTCGTGCCGTTGGCCGACCCCGCGACCTGGGCTCTGCTCACGGGCGGGTTTAAGGGCTTTGGATCGTTTCCGAGCGATCAACCGGCCCTTTCGGCGATCGCCGCCGTTATGGCGTTTTCCATCGGCCGGCGGTACGGCTGGTTCTTCGTGTTCTTCGGGCTCTATACGAGCGTATATCGTGTAGCGTTTGGCTTCCACTGGCCGACCGATGTGGCCGGCGGCGTACTCGTCGGCACGTGCGTTGCCATGCTCGCGCTGTTCGCGGAACCGGCGCTCGTGCCGAGCTTGAATCGGGTTATCGTCGTTTTCCGGCGCTATCCGTCGGTGATGAACACCTTGGCGGTCGTTTTCCTCAGCGAGTTCGGCCACGGTTTTGCCCGCGTGGCGGGGCTCGTCTACACCCTGGGGCACGGCCGGCTCTTTCATTAGATTCCCAGAGGTTTGCGGATTCTAGGTCACAAGGATTCGTAGGGGGTGCGCCGTAACGGTGGCCGACTCAAATCCCGGTGGGGGGCGCTCCGCAACTGTTCAACTACATCGTACGCCGGACGTTGCAGGCAATTCCGTTGCTGCTGCTGATCTCGGTCATCCTCTACTTCATTCTCGATAAGGCGCCGGGCGGGCCGCTCGCTCCGTATCTGCAGAATCCGCACATCACGGCGGCCGATATCGCGCGGCTCAAGCATAATTTTGGGCTCGACCAGCCGTTGCCCATTCGTTACGTGCGTTGGCTCGGGCTCGTCGTACGCGGCGATCTGGGGTACTCCAATTCTAATTCGGAAAGCGTCGTCAGCGCGATCGTCGAGCGGCTTCCCGCAACGTTTCTCTTGACCGGAACCTCGCTCGTGCTCTCGCTGCTCGTCGGCGTCTCGATCGGTATTTTCGCCGCCGTTAAACCGTACTCGGCAGTCGACTACATCGTTACGACGCTCGCGTTCTTCGGACAATCCATGCCGGTCTTCTGGTTCGCGCTGATGCTACAGCTGCTCTTCGCCGTCGGCGGCATCACCGCATTCGGGTATCACTTCGCGTTGCCATCGGCGGGCATTTCGTCCAGCGACGATTTCAATCTCGGCGATCGCATCGCGCATTTGATCTTGCCGACGATCGTGCTCAGCTTCCTCAACATCGCGGTCTGGAGCCGCTTCACGCGCAGTTCGATGCTCGAAGTCGTGCGCACGGATTACATGCGCACCGCAGCCGCCAAGGGGCTCGACCGCGGCCGCATCATCATGCGCCACGGGCTCAAGAATGCGTTGATTCCGGTCGTGACCATCATCGCGCTTTCGCTGCCCGATCTCTTCGCGGGCGCCGTGATCACCGAAACGATCTTCGCGTGGCCGGGGATGGGGCGGCTGTTCTACAACGCGCTCGGCCAATTCGACTTCTCGCTGCTGATGGGGTATCTCGTCATCGTCTCGTTCTTGGTCGTCTTCTTCAATCTGCTCGCCGACGTCGCGTACGCGTACCTCGATCCGCGCGTCAAGTACGACTAGGGGACGGATATGGCTACCACGCTTCTGCCCGGCGCCCTCGCCGCGCCCGCCCCCGACGACGAATTCCGCGTCGAACGCCACGGTCCGTGGAAGCGGTTCCGCAAACACAAACTCGCCCTGGTCGGCGCGGTCGTGCTGTTGCTGGTCACGTTGACCGCGGTGTTCGCGAAGTTTCTCGCGCCGGCCGATCCGAATTTTATTGATCAAGCACACTGGTCGGGGTACCCGCTCGCGCCGGGCGTCGCCGGACATCTGCTCGGGACCGACGAGAACGGCCGCGATCTGCTCTCGCGCCTCATGTACGGCGGGCAAGTTTCGCTGACGATCGCCTTCTTCACGGTTCTCATGCAGCTCACGATCGGAACCGTCGTCGGCGCGCTCAGCGGCTACTACGGCGGCTGGATCGATTACGTGCTGATGCGCATCACCGACGTGTTTCTCTCGATCCCGCTCTTGCCGCTCTTGCTCGTCCTCACGGCCATCGTCGCGGCCTCCTCGAATAAGGCGTCCCTGGGGCTCGGGGTCATCGTCGTGATCATCGGCGCGCTCTCCTGGCCCGGCGTCGCGCGACTCGTTCGCGCGTCGTTTCTGAGCCTGCGCGAGAAAGAGTTCTGCGAGGCGGCGCGAGCGCTGGGCAATCGGGACGGCCGGATCATCTTCCGGCATCTGCTGCCCAATGCCATCGCTCCGATCATCGTGCAAGGTACGCTGTCGGTCGCCAACGTCATCATCGTCGAATCGGCGCTCTCGTTCTTGGGCTTCGGCATTCAGCCGCCGACCGCGTCGTGGGGCAACATGCTCGCCAACGCCGAATCCAACATGGCGATCGCGCCCTGGGTCGCCATTTTTCCCGGCCTCTGCATCCTCGTCACCGTGCTCGCGATCAACTACCTCGGCGACGGTTTGCGCGACGCGCTCGATCCGAACATGAAGTAGTCGCCGCGCCGCGCGGCTTGCTTTTCGGTCGCCGAGGCGCTAGTATCTCCCGGATAGCCGCTGGTCGACAGCGCATATCTCTTCCCTCGTGCGCAAGTGGCGGAATTGGTAGACGCACTAGCTTGAGGGGCTAGCGCTCGCAAGGGCGTGCTGGTTCGAGTCCAGTCTCGCGCACCATCGATCTTCGCCCGCCGTCTTACCGCGGCGGGCTTTCGATTTCGCGCGGCTTGCGAGGCCCGGCGAAACACCGGTCGCGAACGTTCCGTAGTACCGGCAAGCCCAGCGCGGCGCATCTCGCCAAGGAGCCGTTTCCAAAATATGTGGCTGACTCGCTTCGCGATCACCCGCCCCGTGATCACGGCCATGGTGTTCATCGGCCTCGCGCTCTACGGGCTCGTTTCGTATCGAAGCCTCGGCGTCAACCTCTTTCCGAACGTCTCCTTTCCGATCGTGGCGGTGCACGCGGGTTATCCCGGCGCGTCGCCGGCCGAGATGGAGAAACTGGTCATCAAGCCGATCGAAGACCAACTCGACGGCATGGAAAACTTGGACCGGCTCTCGGCGACCGCGCAAGAAGGCATCGCGACGATCGTCGCCCGCTTCAAACTCGATTCCGATCTCAATTTCGAAACGATCGACGTGCAGCGCCGCGTCGATACGGCGCGCATCTACATGCCGACCGACCTCACGCCGCCCGAAGTGACGAAGTTCGGGACCGGCAGCGATCCGATTCTCGAAGAAGCCGTCAGCTCGCGGAAGTTATCGGCGGCACAGCTCTCCGATTTGGTTTCCCAGCGCATCGTCCCCGAGCTCAAGGCCGTGCCGGGCGTGCTCGGCGTCGATACCGCAGGCGACACCGCGCGCGAGATTCACGTCTTTCCCGATCAGTCGCGACTGCTCGCAGCCAACGCCGCGCTTTCCGATCTGGGTGGCGTGCTCGCCCGCAATAACGCGAATCTTCCCGGCGGCCGCATCGACGCGGCGACGCAGGAGACGACCGTTTCCGTGCACGCCGATATCACGGCGCCCCAAGACATCCTGCGCATTCCGGTCGCCGTGCCCGGCGGCGCCCAGAATACGCTGACCATCGGCGATCTCGCGCGCGTCGAAGACGGTCACGTCGAACAGCGCCGGCCCACGCACTATAACGGCTCGGCGTCGATTCTTCTGGAGGTGCAGCGTCAGATCGACGCCGATACGCTCAAGACGACGGCGCTGACGCGCGTGGCGCTCGCGAAGATCGCCAAAGAATTCCCGGGCGTGAAGTTCGGCGAAATCGATGCATCGGCCGATTACACCAACGCCTCCGTCGACGGCGTGCTGCAGAGCCTCTTGGAAGGCATCGTGTTGACCGCGATCGTGATGTTGCTCTTCCTGCACGCGTGGCGCAACGCCGTCGTCGTCATGATCGCGATTCCGACATCGCTGCTCGCGACGTTCATCGTCATGAAGCTTTTGGGCTTTACCGTCGACGTGATCTCGCTGATGGGCCTCGGCCTCACGATCGGCATTCTCGTCGACGATTCGATCGTCGTGCTCGAAAACATCACGCGCCATCGCGACGAGCTCGGCGAAGCGGCGATGGATGCGGCCTTAAAGGGCCGCAGCGAAATCGGCAACGCGGCGATCGCGATCACGCTGGTCGACGTCGTGGTCTTTCTGCCGATCGCGTTTCTCTCCGGCATCGTCGGCAAATACATGAAAGAGTTCGGCATCGTCATCGTCGTCGCCACGCTCTTCTCGCTGCTCGTCTCGTTTACGCTGACGCCGCTGCTCGCGGGACGGTGGTCCGTTAAAGCGCGCAGCGCGGGCGTGCCGTGGTGGGCGCGCGCTTTCCAGACGACCTTCGACCGGCTCGGGCGGTGGTACGCAGAGCGTGCGTTGCCGTGGTGCCTGCGTCATCGCATCCTCGTGCCCGCATTCTGTTTCGCCCTCATCGCCGGCGCGATCGCGCTCGTACCGCTGGGCTTCATCGGTTCGGAATTCGTACCGGCTTCGAATTCCGGGGTGCTCAACGGTTCCGTACAATACGCGCTCGGTCAACCGCTCGCGACGACGGCGCGAGCGGTGGCGCGGCTCGAGAATAAACTGCTCGCGATCGACGGCGTCGCTTCCGTGCTGACGACGGTCGGTGCGAAGCGTTCGGGCTTCGGCAATAACACGGGCGGTCACGTCGCGCAGTTTACCATCATTCTCGATAAACATCGCCGGCGCGAATCGGACCGCGTGCTCGCCGTAGCCCAGACGTTCGGCTATCTCGTTCCGGGCGCCCAGTATCAGATCGCCAAAGAAGGCGGAGGCGGCGGCGGGGGTTCGGCGATTCAATTCACGATGACGGGCCCCGACGCGGAGCTCGACGCGGCGGCACTGCAGATCGCGGCGCTCGTGCGCAAGCAGCCCGGTGCCGTCAACGTATCGACGGGAGCCGAAAACGAAGCGCCGCGCCTGAATATTCACATCGATCCGGCGCGCGCGTCTCTGCTCGGCGTTTCACCGGGCGATGCCGCAAGCGCCGCGCGGATAGCGATCGGCGGCGTGGTCGCGACGAAGGTGCGTCTGGAAAACGGGTTGACCGACGTGCGGCTGGAGTTGCCGCCCGAACAGCGCAACAGCATGGAAGTGGTGCAGCAGGTCCGGGTTCGCGCGTCCAACGGCGCGATGGTACCGCTCGCCCAAGTGGCGGATTTCCAAACGACGCGCGCACCGACGAAGATCGAACGTCAAGCGCGCGAGCGCGTCGTGCGCGTCTCGGCCGACGTCGATCCCAATACGAAGGTGGCGCTCGGGTCGATCCTCGCGCCGATTTACGCGAAGATCAAAGAGCCGGGCTTTCTACCTAGCGGCGTCCACGCGGTCGCCGACGGCGACGCAGATCTTTATAACCAAACGTTTTCGAGCATGGGCCTGGCGCTCGCGACGTCGTTCATGCTCGTGTACATGCTGATGGTCGTCCTGTACGGGTCGTTCGTCGAACCGTTCGTCGTCATGTTTTCCGTGCCCGTCGCGATCGTCGGCGCGCTCGGTGGCCTCGCGCTGCACCACCAGACGCTCAATCTCTTCTCGCTCATCGCGATCGTCATGCTCTTCGGGCTCGTCGCAAAGAACGGCATCCTGCTCGTCGATTACGCGAACCAGCAGCGTAGGAAGCTCGGCCTCGACGTGCGGGAAGCGATGCTCGCCGCAGCGACGACGCGTTTCCGCCCGATCCTCATGACGACAGTCGCCATGATCTTCGGCATGTTGCCGCTTTCGCTCGGACTGACCGAAGGTGCCGAGGAACGCGCTTCGATGGGCACCGTGCTCATCGGCGGGCTGTTGAGTTCGCTGATCTTGACGCTCGCGCTCGTACCGGTCATGTACACGTTCATCATGGGTGCCGTCGATAAGCGCGAACGTAAGCGTGCCGCCAAACGAGCGCCGGAGGGGGATCGCAGCTTGCCGGAATTCGAGCGGCCCGTCGCCCTCGGGGCGCCGGGAAGCTGAATCACACTCTGCGTTCACTTCACAGAATACCGTGCAAGCGGCCGATTCTGGGGTATGGCCCAGAATCGATGGCCATTTACTAATGGCTTGTGAGGGAGAAGATTCATGCAATCCATCCATATTAGAAAGACCGCGACGGCTGCCGGGGCGCTGGCGGCACTGCTCGCTACGACGACGCTGCCGGCCTGGGCCCTCTCGGTTACCGTCAATGGCAGTCCCGTCACGTTCAATCCGCCGCCGATCCAACGGGCCGGGCGCGTCTTCGTACCGCTGCGCGGGGTTTTCGAACGTCTCGGCGCGAGCGTCGTCTACCAGGGCGGTGTCATCAACGCCACCGGTAGTAACCGGACGATTTCTTTGAAGATCGGCTCCACCGCCGCGACGATCGATGGCGTTGCTAAAACGATCGACAGCGCTCCTTTCATCGTGGGAGCGAGTACGTACGTGCCGCTGCGCTTCGTCTCCGAAGCGCTCGGGGCCGGGGTGAACTACGATTCCGCCAATCAAGTCGTCGCGCTACAGACCGGTAGCGCGGCCGCTGCCGCTCCGGCGGCAGCTCCGGCCGCTGCCCCTGCAGCGGCGCCCGCAGCTGCCCTCACCAACATCCTCAAAGAACTCGAACCGGGCGCGAACGCGTTCGTCGGCTCTCAGAAACCGACCGTGTCGGCAAACTTCACGCAGGCTGCGGATGCCAATACAGTCCACCTGACTCTCGATGGGCTGGATATCACGACCGCTTCGACGCGCTCCTCGACCGGATTCGTGTACGCCCCGCCCTCGCCGCTGCAATCGATCAAGCATACCGTCATGGCCACGGGCAAACTCGCAAGCGGCGGCAGTTTCGCCCAGTCGTGGAGCTTTACGTCGGGCAGCGAAGCTCCCAAAAACAGTCTGACCCTCTCCGCGCCCGCCGATGAGAGCGCCGTGGGCCAGAACTTCGAAATCAAGGGCAAGACCGCGCCGAACGCGCGCATCCACATCGTGGCGGGCGCGACGGCGAGCCTCGGCGGCGTCTTCGCCTTCGGGGCCGGCAATTATACGGGCGATACGCTTGCAGACGGCAACGGAAACTTCGCCCAGGCGGTCTCGCTGCAAACGGTCAGCGGCGCGACGATCGGGCTGACGGTCACTTCGACCGATCCGACCACCAAAGAGAGCGCGCAGAAGAAATTGAGGCTGCGCGCACAATAGCCTAAAATGTGCCCGACCGTCGTACCGCGTTCGTAACCGGAGCGGCGCGAGGCCTAGCGCGCGGGATCGCGACCGATCTCGCGCGCCATGGCTATCGCGTCGCTTTCACGTATCGCGCCGGCGGGACGAGCCCCGCGCAGACGCTCGCAGCGATCGAAGCTGCGGGCCACGGGCCGGGCACCGCAATTCCGGCCGATCACGGCCTAACCGGCGAGACGGAACGCAGCATCCGGGCCGCCGAAGCGGCGCTGGGCCCGCTGGACGCCTACGTCCATGCCGTCGGCCCCATCGTGGTCAAACGGTTCGAGCGGTCGACCTTCGCGCAGTATCGCACGATGCTGGCCGGCAACCTCGATAGCGCCGTCGAGGGCGCTTTCGCGGTGCTTCCGGCGATGCGAGCGCGCCGCTCGGGGCGGCTGGTGTTCTTCGGTATGAACGGTTCGCATGCGACCGCGCCCGCCCGCGGCATGAGCTTGTACGGCGCCGCGAAAGCCGGCGTCGTGGCCTTCGCGCGGACGCTCGCCCTCGAGGAAGCAATCTACGGCGTCACGATCAACGTCATCGAACCGGGCGACATTCGCGATAAGAACGTCGCTCGCGAAGGCGCGGCGCTCATCCCGGCCAAGAACCCAACGGGCCATGCCGGCTCGTGGGAAGACATAGCATATGCGGTGCGATTTCTCGTTTCCGATGAAGCCTCGTTCGTGAACGGTCAGACGATCGGCGTGAACGGGGGACTCGTGGAGCCTCACGAGTAGTGGGTTCGACAGCATTCGTGTGGGCGATCGTCGTGGTCGTCGTCGTCGTGCGCGGGATCGTCGGTTTCACGCTGCCGCTGACCGGCGACGAAGCGTACTATTGGGAGTGGAGCCGCCACCTCGCGTGGGGCTACGTCGATCATCCGCCGCTCGTGGCCTGGACGATCGCCGCATTCGCGCCCTTGGGCCAAAGCCCGGGCCTCGTACGCTTGGGCTTCGTGATCTGCGGGCTCGGCGCGTCGCTTGCGATCGCGGCGTGCGCGACCGAACTGACGGGCGATCGTCGCGCGGGTGCCGTTGCGGCGCTCGCCCTCGCGCTCACGCCGCTGGCGTCGCTGGCGTTCGGGTCGGCGTCGCCGGACGGGCCGTATCTGCTGTTCTGGTCGCTCGCGCTGTGGTTTGGAGCGCGCGCCTTTAAGCGGGACCGGCTCGGCGATTGGGCGCTGCTCGGTGTCGCGATCGCCGGCGTGCTGCTCTCGCGCGTCCTCGGTTTCGCGCTGCTCTTCGGTCTCTGCGGGTACGCGCTTTCGCCGAGCGTGCGCCACGTGTGGCGCCGCGGTTTGCCGCTCGCGCTCGGCATCGCGGCGCTGCTCTACGCGCCGTTCATCGCCTGGAACGCGACGCACGATTGGGTGACGCTCTCGTTCGCGCTCGTGCACCGTCACGAGGAAGCGCACGCCTTCGATCTGCGCCGCGTCGGCGTGCTCTTGCTCACGCAGGCCGCCGCCTATTCGCCGGGCATTTTCGTCGCGGTGCTCCTATGTGCGATCCGGCCGCGCAACGCGTTTCTCGCCTGGACCGCGATCCCGCAACTCCTCATCGTGACGGTGCTCGCGTTCGTCGAAAAAGTGGAGATCCACTGGATTTTTGGCACCCTGATCTCACTTGCGGCGATGCTCGGCGTTACCTACACGCAGCTCTCGCACCGGCTCAAAATCGTGTGGACGACGATCTGCGTCGTGCCGGGCGCGATTTTGGTGCCCGCGATTCTCGCGGTGTCGTTCGCACCGGTTCCGATCTATAACGTGGTCCACCGCGAGACGGGCGCGCAACTGCGTAACGGCGGACCCTTCGAGATCATGACGTACACGATGGTCGCCCGGGACGCGGCGCGGCTGGCCAAAGAACGCGACGCGATCGTCATGACCGACGGTTACGGCCTTTCGTCGGTCATGGATTTCGACGCGGGCATCGCGCCCGTCGTCATCGGCTACGATTGGCAAGGCCGCGAGTCGCGTGCCTGGTACGCGGACGGCTGGGCCGCGCACCGCGCGCTCTTCGTCGATAAGGAACCGCTTTCCACGCGGCCCGACATCGCAGGGCACTTGCGCCGCGCGTGCGCGCGCGTCGTCGACGGCGGCACGCATCCGTATAGCTTCGGCGGCACGACGCCGCGCGCGTATTATTTCACGTGGTGCGAGGGGCTCGCCCACGATGGCCTGGCGATCCTGCGCTGGGAACGCGAACCCGAAGCGGCCGCGCGACTGCTGCGCACGCGCGCGCTCCCTCGCGACGATGCTTGATTACATTCCGCTGACCGCGACGGCCGGACGGCGCATGGCGACCGCGGAACTGCGGGCGCTCGCATCGCAGCGCATGTGCGAGCTCGGTTACGCGTACGTCGCCCCCGAATTTTCACCCTCCGGTACGGGCCTGCGTTTCGACGTGATCGGCATCGCGAAATACACCCGGCAAGTGCGCATCTACGAAATCAAATCGTCGCGCGGCGACTTTCTGAGCGATGCGAAATGGAAAAAATACCTCGGGTTCTGCACGCATTTTTCGTTCGTCGCGCCGGCCGGGGCGATCTTTCGCTGGGAACTCGACCGCGCAATCGGATTGATCGAATACGGCGCGCCCGCGTTCGAACGCATGCGGCGCGCGCGCCGCTTCGGCATGACGATCGTGCGCGAAGATTGTCTGCGCGCGACCCGGCCGTCGCAGCGTCTGCGCGATCGCGTCGGCGACGGCGAATGGATAGCGCTGCTCGAAACGATCGCGCTCGGCGGCCGCTACGGTGCGGTGGCGCTCGATCCGACGTTCGCACAAGGCGCCGGTATCTGAAGCTGCGCCGTACTCGTTCTTTGGCGACGGCGTTGTCGCTCGTCGCGTTCGCGGCGACGTCGTGCGCGCACGGCCCGGCCGCTCCGCGGACGCCGCACGCCGGCGAAAGCGGGTCCGCGAGCGTTCGCGCGATGGCGACGCCCGTGCCGCCGCCGCCGTTTACTCCCGCCGAGCGCTCGCGCGTGCGCACGACGCTCGGCGACATCTTTACGAGCGAGATCACGACGGCTGCGAGCGGCCTCGTCGTGCTCGCAGCCGACGGCTCGACGCTGTTTTCGCGCCGGGCGCGGGTGCCGGTCACGCCCGCCTCCACCCTCAAACTCATCGTCGCCTCGACGGCGCTCGAAGCGCTCGGACCCGCGCATCGCTTCGAAACGCGCTTCGTCGCAAGCGCGCTGCCGGACGCCGGCGGAACGCTCGCCGGCGGCTTGTGGCTCGTGGGCGGCGGCGATCCGATGCTCCTCTCCGAAGATTTGCGGCGCGGCGTCGGCGCTCTCGCGCGCTCCGGTATCAAACGCATCGACGGGGAGCTGCAAATCGACGACACGTCGTTCATGGGGCCGGAGCAAAATCCGCGCTGGGATCCCGACGATCTGGGTTACGACTACGCGGCGGGGACGAGTGCCATCGCCCTCGACTGGGGCGTCGTGGAGTTCGACGTGACCCCGGGTCCGACCGGAAGTCCGGCTCGCGTGCGCGTCGTGCCCGATAACGATGCGATCGCGATCGCCGGAACGATCGCCACCGTTTCGAGCGGTTCGTCGACGTTCGTGACGATCGAACGCAAAGCGACGATGCCGACGTTCGGTGCCGCCGGCGGCGTGCCGGACGCCTCGGTGAATGCGACCAACACGTATGCCGTCGAAGGCCATATCGCGCAGGGCGAAGCGCAGAAGTATTATAAGCCGGTCCTCGGGATGCCGGGCTACGTCGGCGGCATCGTCTCGGCCCTGCTCGCCAAGCGGCGGATCGCGCTCGCGGCCGGCTATCGCGTCGGCGCCGCACCGCCGCGCGCGCTCGTGCTCTGGAACCATCGTTCGCCCCCGCTCGAGGCAATTCTCAAAGATATGCTCGTGTATTCTAACAACCATAGCGCCGAGACGCTGCTGCGGATCGTCGGGGAACGGTCCGGCCGGCCCGGGACGGACGAAACCGGCATCGCCGTCGAGAAAGCGATGCTCGCGCGCCTCGGCGTCGTACGCGAACGCATGCGCGTGTACGACGGAAGCGGCCTCGCGCCCGGCGATAAGATCATGCCGTTGACCCTCGCGCAAACGATCGCGGCGGAGCTGCGCGGCCGCAATGCCGGCGTCTTTTTACGCTCGCTGCCGCGCGTCGGCTACGATGGAACGGTGAAACATCATAACCTCACCGTGGCGCTCGGACGCACGCGCGCCAAGAGCGGACATATCGAGAACGTGAACGGCCTCGCCGGTACGGTGCAGACGCAGCACCACGGCCGCGTCGCCTTCGCCTTCGTCGTGAACGATTGGCGCGCCAATGCCGACGTCGTGACCGATGAAGAAGACCGCGCGCTCGACGCGTTGGCGCGCTCGTGAACGCGTTTCGCGACGCCGTGCTCGCGGGCGATGTGTTGCTCGGCGCCTGGTGCATGCTCTCCGATCCGTTTGCGGCGCAGCTCGTCGGCAACGCCGGATACGACTGGCTCGTCATCGACATGGAGCACGGTCCGGTGCCGCTCCAAGCCGTACAGACGATGGTGACGGCGATCGGCACGACTGGTGCGGTGCCGCTCGTGCGGCCGCCCTGGAAAGATAGCGCCTCGCTGCAGGTAGCCCTCGATAGCGGCGCACGCGGTCTGCTCGTCCCGATGGTGAACGGGCTCGCCGAGGCGCGCAGCGTCGTTGCCGATACGCGTTTCGTTCCGCTCGGCGAACGGAGCCGCGGCGGCAGCCGCGCGGCTCTCGCCTTCGGTGCCGATGCAGCGGCGTATTTTCGCGAATCTAACGCCTGGACCGTCGTCATGGTGCAGATCGAAACGCGCGCCGCGGTCGCCGCGGCGCCTGAGATCGCCGCGCTCGACGGCATCGATTGCCTTTTCGTCGGCCCGTTCGATCTGGCCGGTTCGTACGGCGTCGACTTTCCTGAGATTTGGGAACGTCTCGACGGGCCGTACGGTGAGGCGATCGCGGCGATCCCGCGCATCGCGCGGGCGGCCGGCAAGGCGGCGGGCATCCTCGCAAACGATGCGACGATGGCGCGCCGCTGTATCGCGCTCGGTTATTCGGTCGTCGGTATCGCGGTCGATGCGACGATGCTCGCGACCGGCGCGCGCCGTGCGCTCGCGGAGTTGCGCTGAGCACCGGCGAAGGGCCGCCGTTCGTGGCGCTCGATGCCGCTCTTCTCGAACGCGTTCTCACGCGCGCGCTCGGCGCGGGCGATTACGCCGACGCGTTCTACGAACGGCGCGTCACGCGCACGTTCCGCCTCCAGGACGGGCGCATTCACGAGGCGGGGATCGCGCTCTCGTGCGGCGTCGGCATCCGCGTTCTCGCGGGCGAGCGAGCCGGTTACGCCAGTACGGAAGATCTTTCGGAATTCGCCCTGCTCGAAACGGCGCGCGTCGCGGCCCTAATCGCGAAAGATCGTAGCGCGCGCGTCGGCGCGATCCATCTGCCGCAGGATCCGGCGCGCGTCCCGAGCGTCTACGGAGCGAGCGAACCCGAACGGACGGCCGCCGAATCGGCCACGTACGTCGCTCTTCTCGCGCGAGCCGACGTCGCGGCCCGAGCGGCCGATCCGCGCGTACGGACGGTCAATGCTTTTTTCTCAAGCGAGCTGCAAGAGGTCGCGATCGCCACGAGCGACGGCCGTTTCGTCGTCGATCGGCGGCCGCTGGTGACGCTCGGCGTGCAATGCGTCGCGCAGGGCAAGGAGCGCGGCACGGGCTTTTGCGGTGACGGCCGGCGCGCGAGCGTCGATTTTTTTCTCGAGGTGCCGCCGGAGGCGATCGCGCGCGAGGCGGCGCGGATCGCATGCGTCAATAGCGACGCGATCCCGACGCCCGCGGGCGAGCTGGAAGTCGTCGTCGGCGCCGGCAGCGGCGGCGTGCTCCTGCACGAAGCGGTCGGTCACGGTCTCGAAGGGGATTTCAATCGTCAAGGTACGTCGCTGTATAGCGGTCGCATCGGCGAGCGGGTCGCAAACGAGCTCGTCACGATTTTCGACGACGGCGATCTGCCGGGCGAACGGGGCAGTCTCGCGATCGACGACGAGGGCACGCCGGGTCAACACAAGGTGCTCGTCGAGAACGGAATCTTGCGCGGCTACATGCACGATCGTCTCAACGCGACGCTGCTCGGCTCGACGTCGACCGGCAGCGGCCGGCGTCAATCGTATCGCGTCATGCCGCAGCCGCGCATGTGCAACACGTACATGCCCGACGGCCGCTCGACGTACGACGAGATCGTGGGGTCGGTCAAACGCGGCATCTTCGCGACGTCGTTTGCCGGCGGCCAAGTCGAGATCAGCAAAGGCGATTTCGTCTTCATGCTCGCGGAAGGCTATCTTATCGAAGACGGAAAGCTCACGGCGCCGTTGCGCGGCGCGAGCCTGATCGGCAACGGCCCCGACGTGATGAATCGCGTGACCGCCGTGGGTAACGACGGACGGTTCGCGGGCCGCTATTATACGTGCGGCAAGGGCGGTCAGTACGTGCCGGTCGGCGTCGGCATGCCGACGGTCAAACTTTCCAGCGTGACGGTCGGGGGATCGTCTCTTGGAGGCTGATCTCGACCTCGCGCGACGCATCGTAGCGCTCGCGATAGAAGCGGGCGCCACGCAGGCGGAAGCGACGTACACGGTTGCCGATCGCTTCAGTGCCGAAGCACGCGGTGAGGAAGTCGCCAAGCTCGAACAATCGGTCGCGCGCGGCGTGACCTTGCGCGTGTTCGTCGACGGCGCCAAAGCCGCACTCGCCACGACCGATCTCTCGGGCGCGGGCATGGAGAGCTTCGTGCGCGAGGCCGTCGCTGCGGCGCGCTTCGTCGCACCCGATCCGCATGCCGGGCTGCCCGAACTCGTGCCGGAACCGCTCCCGTCGGAGGCGACGCTGCAAACGTATGCCGAGGACGTCCGCGCCCGTCCGCCCGAAGCGAAGATCGAGGACGGGCTCGCACTGGAACGCCTCGTGCGAGCGGCCGATCCACGGATCGTCAATTCCAGCGGTTCCCGCGTGGCAGATACGACGGTCGCCCTGGCACTCGCAAATTCTCTCGGTTTCGCGGGCTCCTATCGTTCGTCGCAGGTTTCCATCGGTGCGAATCCGATCGCCGTCGACGGCGAGATCAAACGCTCCGGGTCCTATGGCAGCGCGGCCCGGTCCTATGCGTCCCTCGAACCCGTCGCATCGGTGGCCGCGACGTCGGCACGCCGCGCGCTCGACTCCATCGGGTCGCGTAAACCGGCGACGATGCGCGTCCCGATCGTCTTCGAACGCGACGTCGCCGCAGCCGTACTCGGCGACATCTTCGCAGCCGTCAGCGCCGCGAACGTCGCCGTCGGGAACTCGTTTCTCGCCGGTAAGATCGGCGAGCGCGTCGGCAGCGACTTCGCGACGATCGTCGACGACGGCCGGCTTCCCGGGGCGCTCGGCACGTCGCCCTTCGATGGGGAGGGTGTGCCCACGCGCCGCACCGTCGTCTTCGAGCGCGGCTTCCTGCGCACGTTTCTTTACGACACGTATTACGGGCGGCGGCTCGGCGCGGCGAGTACCGGCAACGCAGCGGGCGGCGGGATCGCTCCGAACAACTTTTATCTCGTCCCAGGAGCGCTATCGTTCGACGAGGTGATCGCGACGACGGCCCGGGGCGTCCTCGTCCTGGCCACGATCGGCTTCGGGACGGAGTCCGTTACGGGGACATACAGCCGGGGCGCGCGCGGCGTCCTGATCGAGGATGGGGCGCTCGCCGGGCCCTTGGACGAATTCACGATCGCCGGAAACCTCGGGGAGATGCTCGCCGGAATCGATGCCGTCGCAAACGACCTGGTCTTCGATCAGAGCATCGTCTCGCCCACGTTCCGCGTGGCGGAAATGATCGTCTCGGGAACGTAAATCCAGGGGCGGCGAAAGGTCGACCTGAAGGTGCCCGCCATGGCTTCACCCGCAATCGGCTACACGCTCATCATGCGCTTGGAGATGCCGACGAGCCCCGGCGCCTTCGGCGGCTTCGCCTCGGCGATCGGCGATGCCGGCGGGATCATCGATGCGGTCGATATGCGTTCGGTCGCCACGAAAGTCGTCACGCGGGACGTGAGCGTGACGGTCGCCTCCGATGCGGTCGCAAACGCCGTGCGCGCCTCCATCGGCCGCGTGGAAAACGTGCGGCTGGTCAGCGTCTCCGACTCGACGTTCCTCGCACACCTCGGCGGCAAGATCCGGATCGAACCGACGATTCCCGTAAAAACGCGCACCGATCTTTCGCGGGTCTACACCCCCGGCGTCGCCCGGGTCTCACTCGCCATCGCGAAGGATCCGGCCAAAGCGTTTCAGCTCACCATCAAGCGCAATACGGTCGCGGTCGTCAGCGACGGTACGGCGGTCCTCGGGCTCGGAGATATCGGACCGCTCGCCGCCGCACCCGTGATGGAAGGCAAATGCATGCTCTTCAAGCAGTTTGCCGGCATCGACGCGTTTCCGATCTGCCTGGATACGACCGATACGGACGAAATCGTCGATACGATCGTACGGATCGCGCCGATCTTCGGCGGTATCAACCTCGAGGATATTTCGGCGCCGCGCTGTTTCGAAATCGAAGCTCGGCTTCAAGCGAAGTTGGACATTCCGGTGATGCACGACGATCAGCACGGGACCGCCGTCGTCATCGTCGCGGCGCTCATCAATGCAGCCGAAGTCGTCGGAAAAGCGATCGGGGACCTGACGGTCGTCGTTGCCGGGAGCGGCGCCGCCGGGACGGCCACGATGAAGATGCTGCTCGCGATGGGCGTCCGCGATATCGTTCCGGTCGACCGCGCCGGTGCGATCAATCGGGCCGAACAGTACGATAACTCCCATTGGTCGTGGCTCGCCGATCATACCAACAAAGAGAATCGCCGCGGATCCCTCGGCGACGTGCTCGCCGGAGCCGACGTCTTCATCGGCGTGTCGGCGCCCGGCATCTTGCGGCCCGAAGATCTCAAGAAAATGGCCCGCGATCCGATAGTATTTGCGATGGCCAATCCGATGCCTGAAATCATGCCCGACATCGCCGCACCTTACGTTACCGTCATGGCGACCGGCCGCAGCGACTTCCCCAATCAGGTCAACAACCTGCTCGCCTTCCCGGGTATCTTCCGTGGAGCGCTGGACTCGCGCGCGTCGCGAATCAGCGACGGCATGAAACTCGCGGCCGCCAAAGCGATCGCGGGCATCATCACGGAGAGCGAACGCGGTCCTGAATACGTCGTCCCGAGCGTCTTCGATACGCGCGTCGTCGACGCGGTCGCGCGAGCCGTCGCCGCTGCCGCGGTGGACGAAGGGCTGGCCCGTCGCCAGAAATCCGTCGTCGAAGGCGAGGATATCGGAGCCCCTGTATGACGAGCTTCGCAAACCCATGACAGGCGATACACGAGCCCGCGTTCTGATCATCGAAGACGACCCCGATATCGCGTCGTTCGAAGAGACGATGTTGACGCGTGCGAGCTACCATACGAAGATCGCCCATACGGGCGCCGCCGGGCTGTCGCTCGTGGAATCGTTCAAACCCGACGTCGTGTTACTCGATATCGGATTGCCCGATATGTCGGGCCTCGACGTCTGTACCACGATCGCGGAAACCGCCGATGCATATATCTTGATGGTAAGCGGGCACTCGGGCGAAGACGTCAAGCTGACGGGGCTCGGCCTCGGCGCCGACGACTTCATCAGCAAACCGTTCAGCGGCAACGAACTCGTCGCCCGGATCGGTTCGTTCCTGCGACGGCGCGAACGCGCCCGCTTACGCGATAACGACGGCCGTCTGCAGCTCGGCGATGCGGCACTCGTGCGCGATCTGCATACGCTCGAAAAGAACGGGCGTTCGGTGAGCCTCACCGCGCTCGAGTTTCGGCTGTTGTGGTTCCTCGGTGAAGCCGATGGACGGCTGCTCACGCGCGCGCAGATCCTCGAGCGCGTCTGGAACGACGTGTCGGGGGTTCCGACGCGCGTCGTCGACGTCCACGTCGCGGCTCTGCGCAAGAAACTCGGAGAGATCGGCGCGGCCCTCGCGATTTCGTCGGTCCGGGGAATCGGATATCGTTTAGACACGCCGTGAGCCGGGCGGGCGTCGCGTGATCGCGGATCTCGTTCTCGATCAACGCGACAAACGGCCGTTGTACGTGCAGCTCGCCGACGAACTCGCCGGCCGTATCGAACGCGGCGAGCTGGTCGAGGGCGAGCGGCTGCCGGGCATGCGCGAGCTCGCAGCGCGTTTGGGTATCGCGCTCGTCACCGTTTCGCAAGCGTACGATTCGCTCGTCGCGCGCGGCCGCGCGATCACGCGGGTCGGCAAGGGAACCTACGTCGCACCGGCACCGGCGCCGAGCGAACCGTTCGCGCGCCGCTGGGAGCCCGATATCGGCGGTTTCGCTCGCGCGCGCATGGAGGGCGTGCTCGACCGGTTGGCGCGCGCGAGCGTGCCGGGTGCGATCACGCTCGCGACGGGGCATCCCGCGCCCGAGACGTTTCCGCTCGCCGAATTCGGGCGGTGCATGCAGCGAACGCTCGTCGACGATCCGCCCGAGACGATGCAGTACGCATCGGGTAACGGCGACGCCGATTTGCGCGAGACGTTCGCGACGGCGCTGCGCGCCCGCGGCGTTCCGGCGCGCGCCGACGACATCATCGTGTGTTCGGGCGCGCAGCAAGCCGCCGACATCGTCGCGACGACGCTCTTGGAATCGCGAGCCGTCGTCGCGGCGGAATCGCCCTCGTACGCTCCGACGCTCGGCATCTTCGATGCGCGCGGCGCATCGTATGTCGAGATCGCAGCCGACAGCGGCGGCATTCGCGTCGACGATGTCGAGCGGGTCTTTGCCGAGTATCGCCCGCGCCTATTCTACGTCAATCCGTTCGCACAAAATCCGACCGGTGCGGTCTTGCCCGAACGGCGCGCGAAAGCGATCGTCGCGCTCGCGCGACGCTACGATGTCGTGATCCTCGAGGATCAAACCGGCTGGATCTTCACGTACGAAGGCGAGCCGCCCGCACCGCTCGCGGCGCACGACGAAGACGGACGCGTCGTGCTCATCGAGAGCTTGTCGAAAACCGTTTTTCCGGCGCTGCGCGTCGGCTACGTGTTCGCACGCGGAGCGCTGCGTGCGCCGCTGGAATCGGCCAAGATGCGCGCCGATTCGTTCACCTCGACGCTCGCGCAGCGCGCGCTGTGGCGCTTCATGGAATCCGCCGCGTACGGCAAGCATCTGCGTGCCGCGCGCGCGCTCTATCGCGCGCGGCGCGATGCGTTCGTCGATGCGCTGCAGACGGCGTTGCCCTGGGCGCACGTCGCCTTGCCCGCCGCCGGAACGACGCTGTGGCTGCCGCTCCCATCGCGCTTATCGACGCAGTCCGCCTTCGATGCCTGCGCGCGCGAAGGGGTCCTGGTGATGCCGGCCGATGCCTGGTATCCTACGCGCAGCGGCCCGGCGGCCCTGCGTCTGGGCTTCGGAGATCTCGACGAAGCGACGATGCGCGATGCGGTCGCACGGCTCGCGCGAGCGTTCGCGAGAACGAGCGGCTAACGCCGCAGGAGCGGCTTTCGCGTTCGTCTCACGAAGCCGCATGAAGTTCCGTCGCACGATCGCAGTCGCTATCGCCGCCGCGCTCGTTGCGCTGCCGCGCGCGAGCACGCACGCGCAGGGCAGCGCATCCGCAACGCCCGTTATCTTCGAAGCGCCCGCAGCGAGCAATCCCGCCGGACCGACATCGCCCGGCGATGCGTTTTCGCGCGTGCTGCCATCGGGACGCATCGTCCATCCGACGGGCGTTAGCGTCGTTACGGGAATGAACGCACTCGGCGTCGCGTTGACGCCCGACGGCCGGTACGCGATCGTTTCCAACGACGACGAGCGCCAAGCGAAAACGACGAGCGCGCTCGACGGCCAATCGACCGGCGGGTACACGCTCGCCGTCGTCGATACGCGTTCCATGACCGTCGTCTCGCGCTATGCGGCACCGGGCGAATCGTTTTTCGTCGGGGTCGTCGCCGTCGCCGATCGGGCGATGCCGAACGCAACGCTCGTGCTCGCGAGCGGCGGCGCGAGCAACGTCGTCTACGCCTTCGATCTCGATGCGACGGGCCACCTTACGCCCGACGCGAAGCACGCTATCGCGATTCCGACGCCGTCGGACGCGCAGTTCGCCAATGCCGGCCATGCGTTTCCTGCGACCCTCGTGCTCGATCCCGCGGGGTCGCATGCGTTCGCCGTCGATAATTTGAGCAACGACGTCGCGACGATCGATCTCGCGTCGCGGAGCGTGGTCGGCGTTACGACGGCCGTCGGGTTCTTTCCGCTGGCTGCCGCCATGTCGAAGGCCGGTCTGCTCGTAGCGAACGAAGGTTTGATGCGTTATGGCACGCTCGCCGCGCCGGTCGCGGCGCCGCCGTTCGGCGCGCCGCGGGCGGATCTCGAGCACGCTTCGTCCGTCACGGTGCTGCGTCGCGGCGCCGCCGGGCTCGTGGCGACGGGGCACGCGGTGCCGCTCGATCGCGGTCCCGACGGCGTCCGCGACGTCGGCGGTACGCATCCCGCCGCAGTGGCGGCGATGCGTACGAAACCGTATGCCTTCGTTGCGATGGGCAACCTCGATCGCATCGCGACGATCTCGCTCGCGGGCGTCCCCAGAGCCGTGGGGGGAACGGAACTTCGCCTTTACGATCGAGGCCCGTACGGCACGCAGCCCGACGCCCTCGCGCTTTCCAAAGACGAACGCACCCTCTACGTCGCGCTCGCCGGCATCGATGCGATCGCCGTGCTCGATATTAAAGACCCTTCGCATCCGCACCGTATCGGTCTGATTCCGACCGGTTGGTTTCCCTCCGCGCTCGCACTCTCGCGCGACGGCCGCTATCTCTTCGTCACGAACGCCAAAGGTCTGGGACACGATCGTGGTTTTACGGGCGATCAGGCGCTGTTCGTCGATGCGAAGCGCCACGTCGAAACCGTCGAAGCGGATAGCAACGCGATCTGGGCGACGCTCGAGCGGATCGATCTCGCGACGATCAATCTCAAGGCGACGACCCCGCTCGCGCTTGCGTATCTTCGGGCGATCCGCGCGCGACCGCCAAATGCGATCGTGCCGCAACTTTTCGGCGGCCCCGGCAGCGAGAAGATCAAACACGTCGTCCTGATTCTCGAGGAAAATAAAACCTACGATTCGATGCTCGGCGATCTCAAAGATGGTGCGGGCGCGCCGTACGGCCCGGGCGATCCGAACTATGTCGCCTTCGACGAATCCGTCACGCCGAATCTGCACGCGCTCGCGAGTACCTACGCGCTAGCCGGAAACCTGTATGCGGACGCCGAGGAATCCGATGCGGGCCATCAGTTCGTCGCCGCCGGCATCGCGAGCGTCTTCACGGAGAAGACGCTGCTCGTCAAACGCGGCCGCCGGCCGCTGATCAATAAGAACGAGGATCCCGAAGATTACCCACGCGCGGGATACGTGTTTAACACGCTCGCTGCGCGCGGCAAGACCTATCGCGATTACGGCGATTACGTCCGCGTCTCGGGCTACGACGAAGGTGACGCGGCCGATCCGAAAAGTGACGATCCGCACTTCATCGATCAAGCCGATGCGACCGCGCCGACCGCCGGGCTCGGCGGGCTCTATTCCCTCGACGTTCCGGCTCCGTTAGCGCTTGCGGGACACGTCGACCTCGACTATCCGGGCTGGAACCTGCACATCCGCGACGTCCGTCGTGCGAGCGAGTTTTTACGCGATTTCGATCCGTACGTGAGATCCGATCAGATGCCGGCCTTCACGCATATTTGGCTGCCGGCCGATCACGGGGGCTTCGGAAAGAACATCCCGCCGCTGGCGGAGGAAGTCGCTGACGGCGATCGCGCACTCGGGCAGATCGTCGATTATCTCACGCACATCCCGCAATGGAGTTCGACGGCGATCTTCATCATGCCCGACGACGCGCAATCGTCGCGCGATCACGTCAACGTCCATCGCTCGTATGCCGTGGTCGTTTCGCCGTACGCGAAACGCCACTACGTCGGTATGCGTCATCTCTCGACGGTCAGTGTGCTCAAGACCGAAGAAGAACTGCTCGGTCTGCCCGCTCTCTCGCTCGGCGACGCGCTCGCAACCGATATGAGCGATTTCTTTACGCCGAGCGCCGAATTCGTGCCGTTCACACATACCGTCGCTCGCACGCAAAGCGAGAGCCGGGAGGGCCATCGCATCGCCGCTCTGCTCGCGCGCACCGATCAATCCGCACCCGATGCCGACGGTCTGCGTGCCGGCCGGCTGGTCGATCTCTCGCGCCGGGCGGACCGTCTGGCCACGCGCGCGACAACTCTGCCGCGTGGCGAATACGAGCGGCGCCAAACGGCGCTGTACGTCGCCGCGCTCGCTACGCTCGATCCGCGTCCGTGGCCGGTAACGGAGCGGCGCTCGAACGCGCCGCGAGCGCCGCGGTGACCGCGGCGTCGGCCGCTTCGGCGGGCGTCCGTTCGCGTTCGCGTTTCTTCGTAAAGTAGACACCGATGAAGGCGAGTGCGACGGCGCCTGCGATCAGCGCGAACAGCTGACCGGCGCGAGTGTCGCGCGCCTGGGCCGGCGGTTCGGAGGCAGCGGTTATCGTATCGTCCATGGCTGACCTGTAGCCGCATACGAACCGATGCAAACACGCTCGTTTCGTGCGCGGCGGCACCTCTTTTTTAGAGGTTTGTAAACTTCGGGGTCGCACGGCGACGCATTGCCGCGGAGCGGCTCATCACGCGCCTTCGTTGGGCCGATATCACCTACGAACGCACGTGCCGACGGCTCGATGCGTTAGGGCGATCCGCGTACGGGGGTTATTGTGCGAGCACGGGCTATGGTCGACCGCACCGGCGAGGTTTGGACGAGTTGGCGCACGACGCTCGCATAGGATCGGTCAGCGCGGCGGGCGACACGCAACGCTTCGGAGCCGAGGTGATGTATCTGCGCGCGGCCCTGCACGAAGCGCAAACGGCCAACGAGCAGATGCGTTCTCTCGTCGCGCAGGTGCCCGCCATCGTCTGGACGCTCGATCCGGCGTTCCGCTGCACGTCGTGTTTCGGTGCGGGCCTCGCCGTCTTTGCAGTCGATGCCGGGGACGTCGTCGGACAACATTTGGACGATGCGCTGAAGTTGACGCCGGATCCCGCGCGCGATGCGGCCTACCGCGCCGCGCTGCGGGGGAGCGGCGGCGGCTATACGCTCGAGACGCGAGACCGCTACTTTCAAGTGCACGTCGAGCCGCAACGCGCCGCAAATGCGGAGATCGTCGGAATCATCGGGATCGCGATGGACTTGAGCGACCTGGAATACGCCGCGGGCGCCCTGCAGCGTACGCAGGCAGCGCTCGCCTTAGCGCAGGGCATCGCTCACGTCGGCAGCTGGGATAATCATCTCATCACCGGGCGCTTCACGTGGTCCGACGAGTTCTACCGGCTTCTCGGCCTCGACCCGGGCGAAGTCGAGGCCAGTCAAGAGGTCTGGCTTCGCTACGCCCATCCCGAAGATAACGCGGTCGTTTCCGATAAGATGGACTACGCGAAACGCACCCATACGCCGTACAACTTCGACCGGCGGATCACGCGCGCCGACGGCGCCGTGCGCTGGCTTCAGCAACAGGCCGCGTTCGTCTACGACGAAAACGACGTGCCCATCCGAATCATCGGCACGAGTTTCGACATCACCGAACGCAAAGAGGCCGAAGCGCGCTTCGCCTACCTCGCCCATCACGATCCGCTGACGGCCTTGCCGAATCGAACGCTCCTGGCTCAGCGGCTTACCGAACGCGCCGCCGCTGCGGAACGACGCCACGAGACCTTCGCCGTTCTCTTCATCGACATCGACCGGTTCAAAACGATTAACGATACGCTCGGGCACGCGGTCGGCGACCGGTTTCTCTGCGCGGTCGCCGAGCGGCTCCGGCATACGTTACGTCCGAGCGACTTCGTCGCACGGCTCGGCGGAGACGAGTTCGTCGTGCTGTCCGGATCGTCGAAGCGCGAAGACGTAAGCGACGTCGCGGAGCGTATTCTCAAGACGCTGACGGCCCGCTTGCGAATCGACGGCCACGATCTCTACCCGAGTGCGAGCATCGGCGTCTGCGTGTATCCGAGCGACGGCGAAACCGCCGACGAGCTGCTCCGTAATGCGGACACGGCGATGTATCGCGCGAAGTCACGCGGGCGCAACTCGTTCGAAGTCTTCGCGCGCGGCATGGGCACCGAAGCTCTGGAACGGCTCGCGCTCGAGGCCGATTTCCGTGGAGCGCTCGAACGCGGCGAATTTTATCTCGACTACCAACCCATTATGGACAACCGCGAGCGACTGGTTTGCGCAGAGGCTTTGTTACGCTGGCGCCATCCGACGCGCCAGCTCGTCATGCCCGATACGTTCATAGCGATTGCCGAAGAGACCGGCTCTATCTTAGCGATCGGTGCGTTCCTCTTACGCGCCGCTTGTACCCAAGTTCAGCTTTGGCGCGCGTCCGCGTTCCCGACCCTCGAGCTCGCCGTCAACGTGTCGGGGCGGCAATTGCAACGGCGCGATTTCGTGTCGGTGGTCGCAGCGGCCCTACAAGAATCCGGTCTCCATCCCAGTGCCCTGCAGCTCGAGATAACGGAGAGCGTCATCATGAGCGATGTCGAGGCGAAGGCAAAGACCCTTCGCGAGCTCAAGAAACTCGGGGTCGGGATATCGATCGACGACTTCGGAACGGGATACAGTTCGCTCGCCTATCTTAAATCTTTCCCCATCGATACGGTCAAGATCGATAAGAGCTTCGTGCGCAACGTGCCGGCGGAGCGCGACGACACGGCGATCGTTACCGGCATCGTGAATCTCGCGCACACCCTTCACTTGCAAGTCATCGCAGAGGGCGTCGAGACTGCGGAGCAGCTCGCCGCTCTGTGCACCGTCGGATGCGACATGCTGCAAGGGTTCTATTTTGCCAAACCTTCGAGTCCCGAAGAATTCGTCGCCCGCTTCGGCCCCGCGGACGCCCGACGGAGTTCAACGAGGCGTTAGCGGCGAAGATGTTGCCGTGACTTCCGTAAGCCCGACCTTTAAAGCGCCGTTCGTCCGGAACGATGCCGGAACGTTGCGCGGCGTCGTCGTCGTGGCACCGAGCGCCGGTCTCGCCGACGTCCGTCCGCTACACGGTGAATCGCACGCGATCGCCGAGCGGGCGGCCGAGCAATTTGGCGTCTTCACCGGGCGCCTCGCGGCCCACGGCGTGAAGGTCATCCTCAGCGACGCCGCCGGCGCAGCGTTCGGAACGCTCTGCGCCGATGGCGCTGTCCTTTTCGCCGACGGCGCGTTTCTGATGCGGCCGAGCGATCTGCGCCGGCGCGGTGAGATCGCGCCGCTGGAAGCGGCCCTCGCGCGCGCCAACGTACCCGTGGTGGGCCGGATCGAGGCGCCGGGATTGCTCGACGGCGGCGACGTCCTGCTCGCGGGGGAAACGCTCTTCGTCGCAGTGGCGGTGCCGCGCCGCAACGAGGAGGGTATCCGGCCGTCCCTCCACGGCAATGCCTTCGGACGCCAACAGCTCGCCGCGTACGCGCGCTCCCAGAACTTGACCGTCGTGGACGTCCCCATAGCCGCCGAGGTGAGCCGCTTGCGGTCGGTCGCCGCGCTCGTGGACGAACGCACCGTCCTCTTCGCCGCCGCTCTCGTCGACGGCGCCGCCTTTCGGGGCCTCACGGCGATAATGGCACCGCGCGGCGAGGATTTTGGAGCGGGCGTGCTCGCCCTAGGCAACAAACGCGTGCTCGCAAACCTGCGTTTTCGCGAGACGATTCCGCTCTTACGTCAAGCCAAGATAGCGGTGGACGCGATCGATCTCTGGGAGTTCGGCAAGCTCGGTGCGACGCCGTCTTCGATGGCGCTGGCACTCAAGCGCGATTGACGTGCGTCTCGCGTGCTTTTCGGACATCCACGGGAACCTGCGCGCCTTCGACGCCTGTCTTGCGGATCTGCGCGAGCAGGGCGGGGCCGACGCGGTCGTCGGGGTCGGCGATTACTGTCTGGACGGGCCGCGGCCCGAGGCCGTCGTCGACCGCCTGCGCGAACTCGGCGCCACCTGCGTGCGCGGCAATACCGACCGGTACATCGCTTGCACGCAGGCGGCGTCGCCCGCCGGGGCGGACGACCGCGAGGCACGGGCACTCGCCTGGCAGCGCGAGCGGCTCGGCGCCGAACGATTGAGTTGGCTGCGAGCGCTGCCGTTCGCGGAGCGCTTCGGTTCCGGCGGCCCCGGCGGCGCTACGAACACCTTGCTCGTCGTCCATGCGAACCCTAAGAGCGACGACGAACATATTTGGCCCGATGCGAACGATGCGTTTCTCGAGCGGATGACCGAGGGCGTCCCCGAAAGGACGATCGCGTTTGGGCACCTGCATCTCCCGTACGCGCGCGTGTGGCGCGACCGTTTGTTCGTCGACGTCGCGTCGGCGGGTTTACCTAAGGACGGCGATCCGCGGGCCGGCTACGCGATCCTAACGCAGCGCTCAGGCGGCTGGCAAGTCCGGCAGCGGCGCGTCGCATTCGATGTCGAGCGCGTCGCGCGGGAGCTCGAGAAGAGCGGTATGCCGGGTGCGAAGAAGCGCGTAAACGTTCTGCGTCGGCACCGGTATAAAGAACTCGATGAACGACACCCCTAAGGGCTCGCCGGCGCTGCGGGTCGACCGCCTGCGCAAACGCTATGGCGATTTCACCGCCGTCGACGGAATCTCGCTCGAAGTGGCCCGCGGCGATTTCTTCGGCTTCCTCGGGCCCAACGGCGCCGGGAAGACGACGTCGATCAACGCCATCGTCGGCCTCGCGACGCTGACGTCGGGTTCGATCGAAATCTTCGGCTACGATAACGTCCGCGCGTGGCGCGAAGCGCGCCGTCTCGTCGGCCTCGCACCGCAGGAGTACAACTTCGACCGCTATCTGTCGATTCGCGACGTGCTGATCTATCAGGCGGGATACTATGGGCTGCGCGGACCCGCCGTGCGCGCGCGCGCCGACGGTTTGCTCGAACGATTCGGCCTCGGCTCCAAGGCCAACGACACGTCCGTCAAGCTATCGGGCGGCATGAAACGCCGGCTCTCGCTCGCTCGCGCGCTCATCCACGAGCCGGAGCTCTTGATCCTCGACGAACCGACGGCGGGTGTCGACGTCGAGCTGCGGATCGAGCTATGGGATTTGCTGCGCGAACTCAATGCCGCCGGAACGACGATCATCCTCACGACGCACTATCTCGAAGAAGCCGAAGCGCTCTGTAAGAATATCGGGATCGTCGAAGGCGGAAAGCTCGTGGCGCTGGAGTCGACGGCGAAGCTTATGGCCCGGCGGGGTTCGACGACGCTGACCGTCACGATCGAACGGGCGCTCGTCACCATGCCGCCGGCGCTCGCCGCTCGCGGCGCGCGTTACGAGGCGGCGACGCGCACCTTGAGTTTTCATGACATCGCACCAGCGGCGATCGCGCCGACGCTCGCCGAATTGGTCGCGCATGGCTACGATATCGAAAACGTCGATTTCACCCGCTCCAGTCTTCAGGACGTCTTTCTGGAACTCGTGCGCCGCTGATGCTCGATGTGTGGGGATTTCGCAATCCGGTCGGTCTGTGGACGCTCGTGCAACGCGAACTCGTGCGCACGTACAAGATCATCAATCAGGTAATCTGGCCGCCCATCATCACGACGATCCTGTACGTGCTCGTCTTTGGGCTCGGGCTCGGAAGCCGCGTCCAGAACGTGCAAGGCGTACCGTACGCCGCGTTTCTGATTCCGGGTCTCATCATGCTGCAAGTCATCGATCAGACGTACGGCGAATCGTCGAGTTCGCTCTTTCAGGGCCGCTTCATGAATTCGATTCAGGAGTTACTCGTCGCGCCGCTCTCGGCGATCGAAATCGTGACGGGCTATATCGTCTCGTCGATCTTGCGCGCGTTCGTCATCGCGTTGCTGATCACGGCAGTCGGGTTCGTGATGGTGCATACGGCCCCGCAGAATTGGGCGATCTACGTGTTGATGACCGGCCTCGTCGCCGCCCTGTTCGGCGGCATCGGCATCATCTTCGGTTTGCTCGCCGAGAAGTTCGACCACATCGCCGTCTTCACGACGTTCGTCATCACGCCGCTGGTCTTCGTCGGCGGCGTTTTTACATCGATGCAGTTTCTGCCGCCACTGGTGCGGCGGGTTTCGCTCGTCAATCCGATGTTTTATATGATCGATGCGTTTCGATATGCGTTTACGGGGCGCAGCGACGTGCCGGTGGCGCTTTCGATCGGCATCGTTGCGGCGCTCGCGGCGCTCGCGCTCGGCATCGCGCTACGCATGACGGCCGTCGGGTACAAGTTGCGCGTCTGAGCGAGCGCGGTTGTCGCTGAAACTTCTCGGGGCGCTGCGACGTCACGGAGTAACGTGAAAGCAGCAGTCGTTACTTCAGCCGGTGCACCGTGGGAAATCCAAGACGTCGCGACCCCCGAGCCCGGCCCCAGTCAAGTCGTCATCAAGATTCACGCGAGCGGATTGTGTTATACCGACGTTCACCAAACGCTCGGGCATTTCCATATGCCGTATCCGATGCGCTTGGGCCACGAGCCGGTCGGGGAGATCGTTGCGGTCGGCGTCGGCGTCACGTCGCGTGCCGTCGGTGACCGCGTCGGCGTCCCGTGGCTGCAGTCGTCGTGCGGGCGTTGCGAATGGTGTCTGCGCGGATTGCCGACGAACTGCCCGAACTCCGTGCAGGCCGCGATTCATATGCCCGGCGGTCACGCCGAGTATCTGCTCGCGTTTGCCGATGCGACGATGCTCTTGCCGGAGGGTCTGAGTTACGAGCAAGCCGCGCCGATCTTCTGCGCCGGTTATACCGTGTATAGCGGTTTGCGGATTGCGGAGCCGCAGCCGAACGAACGGATCGCGATCGTCGGCATCGGCGGCCTCGGCCACCTGGCGCTGCAGTATGCCAAGGCGGCCGGGTTCCACACGACGGCGGTGACGAGTTCGCCCGATAAGGTCGAACTCGCAAAGTCACTCGGCGCCGACGAAGTCGTCCGCGATGGCGCGGAACTTGCGAAAGCCGGCGGCGTCGACGTGGTGCTTGCGACCAGCAATTCCAACGAAGCGATGACGCAGGCGATCGACGCGCTACGGCCCGACGGCCGCATCATCGTGATGGGCGTGGACGGCAGCAGCACGCCGTTCTCGTTCTATCCGGTCGCGGCGCTTTCCAAGCGTATTCGGATCGTCATGGCTTCGCAGAACGGCAAAAGGGATCTGTACGAAGCGCTCGACGTCGTGGCGAAAGGCCGCGTCAAAGTCATGACGGAGACATTCGCGCTCGGCGATATCGCGCGGGCGTACGATCGGGTCGCCAAGGGCGACGTCCGTTTTCGCGCGGTGATCCTACCGAACTCGTAATGCGCGGCTCCGCGTTCGCGCGGCTGCGTTTGGCAGGTGCAATGTGATGCGTTGCGGGACAGAGCGGGCATGAAGCGCGGCGTGGCGTTGGTCTTGCTCGTCGTCTCGCTCGCCGCGCCGGCGCTCGCAGCGGATCGGCCGCTCTCGCTCACGATCGACGGGCGGCCGGTTTCGCGCACTGGAGCGGTGGCCGTGCTGCATCGCCATCTGGCGTATGTCAATCTGGTCGAACTCGTCCGTTCGTACGGCGGCATCGTTTCGGTTTCGAGCGGCGCGACCTCGGTGACGGTGCGAGCGCGGACGGCAACGTTCGTCCCGGGTAGCGCGCAGATTTCGCTCGATAAGGAGGCCGCGGAGATGCCGGGACCGGCGTACGTGTCCGGCGGCGTGCTCTACGTGCCCTTGGAGTTCTTCGTTACGCGCGTGGCCGGCGGCACGGTCCGCATCGATGCGGCCGGCGCGACCGCGCGTATCGCCGTTCCGGCCGACGGCGCCCCGGCGGCGACCGCCTCACCTTAGCTCGAGGCTCCGGCGCAAGGCCGTCGGCGCCGAGCGCGAACGATACGTCGATGCGCCCATCGTTCGCCGTCATCGCTTCCGTCGCCGCGCTCGCAGCCGCGTTCGCCGGTCCGGGTTTCCTTCGGGCGGCCGAGTCGCCGAGCCAGGCCGCGTTGACGGGGCCGCAGATCGGCGCCCCCGCGCCGCCCTTCACGCTCAAGACGCTCGACGGAACGACGGTCCGTAACGACAGCTTTCGCGGGCGCACGCTCGTGATCAACGTTTGGGCAACGTGGTGTCCGCCTTGCCGCTTGGAAACCGCCGATCTGAGCGCCAGTGCGACGAAATTGCAGAAGGACGGCGTCGCGTTTCTCGGGGTCGACACGACCGAAGATGCGCCGCTCGTGCGCGCTTTCGTCGCCGCCCGCAACGTCCCGTACGCGCAGGCGCTCGACGCGGATAAGTCCTTCGCAAAGGCGTACGACGTCGCGTATTTTCCCACGACGTACGTGATCGATCCGCAGGGCGTGCTGCGGGCCCGCTATATCGACCAGCTCGGCACCGTGCAGCTTGCAGCGCTCGTGCAGGCTGCGAAAGCCGGCCGTAACGGCGCGATCGCTTCGCCGTTGCAGGCGAAGATCGACGCCGCGCTCGCAGATCAGAGCATCGCGTTTTCGAGCGACGCGCCGAGCGTCGAAGCGAATGCGAAAAAGGCGCTCGCGGCGATCGCGACGGCGGAGAGCCTGCTCGACGAAAGCGACGCTGCGAAAGGCAATGCGACGGATTTCTTACACACGCGCGCGGCCGAAGCGGAGCTGCGCGACCGTACGATTGCGGCGCTCGTCAACGTCGGTACGTCGGTGACCGATACCACGCTGCTCCCGCGTCTGCGCGGCGATGCGGCGCGCGATCGGGAATCGTGGACCGATGCGCTCGACGCGTATCGCGCCGTTCTCGCGATCGATCCGAAGAATGCGGCAGCGCTCGCGGGCGTCGCGGTAGCGGCGAGCCGCCTCGAGAAGTACGATGCGGCAGTCGACGCGGATGCAGCGCTCGCGGCGCTCGATCCTACGGACGTTGGAACCCTCGTCGATCTCGCGCGCGCGCAAGCGAAGGCGGGACATAACGACGATGCCTACGCCACGTTCGCCAAGGCCCATGCCGCCGCACTCGGGCAGATCGCGGCGAATTTCGGTAAGCCCATCCCGCTGCGCATGGCGGCATACGCGCATCTCTACGCCGGTCGCACCTACGCGAAAAACGGCGATCCGGTTCGCGCGCGTGCCGAATTCGAGCGGTCGCTCGCGGCCGCGCTCAAACTGCCCGCGAACGACGGCCGTCACGACATGTACGTCGAGGAAAATCAGGAAGCCATCGTCGCGCTGGGTTTAAGCGACCCCAAGAACGGGGCGCTGGTATCCCTCGCGCCATGGACGGGTCCGGATCTTCCGGGAAGCATCCCGAACACAGCAAAATTCCGACTCGTCGTCGCCGGCGTACCGGGGCGTTCGGTCGCGCTGCGGACGGCAGACGTTCCGCATGGCTGGGTGGCGTCGTTCTGCACCGATCGCGTTTGCGCGCCGTTCAAGACGACCGTCGCGTTGCCGGCCTCCGGAGTTAAAGTGATCGAGTTCCAACTCGTCGCCCCCGACGGAAAGGGCGGCGTTCCGAAGGTTCGCGTCACCGGGCGCGACGGAGCGCACGAATCCTCCGCGACGACGTAGTCGCTATTCGTGCTTCGCTTTGGGAATCGTCAGATAGAGCGCGACCGCGATGAGCGCGATACCGACCGCCAGATAGAGCAGATCGAGCGAGGTCGCGACCGGCCGATGCACGGCGAATTCAAAATAGCGCACGACGAGAATCAAGAAAATGACTTTCGCGAGCCGTTCCTTGAGGTCGTCGAGACTATTGACGAGCAGAATGCGCGTGGCCACGGGCGAACGCTCGGCCGCATCGATCTTGCCGATGAAAAGTTCGTAGATACCGAAGGCGAAGATGAGCAGCACCAGACCGAAGAGGCAACCGTCGACGAATTCCGCGACGCTCGTCACGATCTGCAGCCGGACGGCTTCGTGTTCCGACGCGGCGACGGAGCGATTTGCATAATGCAAGAGTTCGCCGAAGAGCGTCGCGACATCGAGCGCGGCCACATAAAATAGCGCGAAGGCCCCGAGCAAACTGGCCAACACCGCGACCAGCGTAACGAATCGGCTGTTCCACAGAATCGCTTCGAAGACGCCCTCGAGTCGCTTCACGCCTCGAAAAATGGGTTGTGCGCGCGTTCTTCCGCCACGGTGGAGGGCGGTCCGTGGCCGGGCATCAGCACCGTCGCGTCGTCGAGCGCGAAGATCTTCGTGGAGACGCTATCGAGAATATCGCGGTACGTGCTGCGCTCGCCGAACGCGCCCCCGACGCTGCCGGCAAAGAGCGTATCGCCCGTGAAGAGGGTCGAGCGAAAGAGAAAGCACGACGAGCCGTCCGTGTGTCCGGGCGTGTGAAGCATGCGGATCGCGGCGTCGTCTCCGAAGGGCAGTTCGTCGCCGTCGACGATCGGAAGCGCGCGCGCACCGAGCGCGCCGATCGCGTGGACGTCGGCGCGGTGCATTACGATTTGCGCGGCCGGAAAGGCGCTCGCGATCGCGGCCGTTGCGTCGCAGTGATCGGCATGTTCGTGCGTGACGAGGATGTAGCGCAGCGCGTACGGTCCTTCGTCGATCGCGCGCAAGAGGTTTGCCGGAATGCCGGCCGGATCGACCAGCGCAGCCGTCTTGCCGTCTTCGAGAAAAAAGAGATAGCCGTTGGAAGGATGGGGATCTTGCGGGTGATGGCGGACGTCCGCCGGCAGCGCGACGTTCGGCGTCCAGCGGCTAGCGGCGGCAGCGGCGAATTTGCCCGGATCGAGCCCGAGGACGCGCGCGACGGCGCGTGCCTCGTCTTCGGTCGGCAGGCGGTTGCCCTTCGTCCATGCGACGAGCGTCGCAGCGGCAATTCCGGTGGCCGAGGCGAGTTCCGCGTCGGTCGTTTTCGTCCCGCGTTTAGCCTTGCGGAGAATATCGGTAAAATCGTCTTCGAGCATCGCAGCGCAAGCGTTTGCGGGTGCAACCGGGGACCCTGCCCGACCGGTCGAACGCGGCAGCATGGAACGCCTCATCATCATCGGTTCGGGTCCCGCCGGACTTACCGCGGCCATCTACGCCGCCCGCGCGGCCCTCGCGCCCGTGGTCTTCGCCGGCTATCAATACGGCGGCCAGTTGATGTACACGACCGAGGTCGAAAATTTTCCAGGTTTTGCGAACGGCATTCTCGGGCCTGAGTTGATGGAAAGCTTCCGGGCGCAGGCGGAGCGCTTCGGCTCGCAGATCCATAACGTCGACGTGACGCGCGTCGATTTTTCGCAGCGTCCCTTTTACGTGTGGGCGGGGGACGACGTCTACGAGGCCGATAGCGTGATCGTCGCAACGGGAGCGAGCGCACGGTGGCTCGACGTCCCGGGCGAGGCGCAGCTCCGCGGACGCGGCGTTTCGACCTGCGCGACCTGCGACGGCGCGTTCTTCAAAGACAAACATATCGTCGTCGTCGGCGGCGGCGACTCAGCGATGGAAGAAGCGCTCTTTCTCACGCGCTTCGGGTCGCGCGTTACGGTCGTCCATCGGCGGGATGCGTTACGCGCGAGTAAGATCATGGCCGACCGGGCGCTCGGGCACCCGAAAATTGATTTCGTGTGGAACAGCGCGGTGGCTGCATGTCACGGTCAAACGCATCTCGAATCGCTGTCGCTCGACAATCTCGTCACCGGCGAGCGCAGCGAAAGTCCGGCGGACGCGCTCTTCATCGCGATCGGTCACGATCCCAATACCGCGGTCTTCGCGGACCAACTCGAGCTCGATGCGGCGCGCTACATCGTCTCGCCCGACGGCGTGCATACGAACGTCCCCGGCGTCTTCGTCGCAGGCGACGTAAACGACATACGCTACAAACAGGCGATCACTGCTGCCGGCATGGGTTGCAAAGCCTCGCTCGAAGCCGAGCGATATCTCGAAGAACTCGATGCCGAACGCGAAGCGGGCGGCCTAGTCGTAAGCGGCCGCTAATCGTCGCCGACGCTACGCACGTTGGAGCGACGCGTCGGAACTGCCGGATGGACTTTGCCGCGCGACGTTCGCGACGCGTTCCCGGGTGACGGGACGCACTTGGAGCGCTACGCACGGCGCTTTTCTTGCGTCGAGATCAACTCGTCGTTCTACCGGCCGCACCGCGCGACGACGTACGACCGCTGGGCGCGCAGCGTCCCGGCCGATTTCCGCTTCGCTCTGAAGCTTCCCAAAGACATCACCCACACCCGGCGCTTCGTCGACGCGGGCGAGCCGTTGTTGCGCTTCCTCGACGAAAGTTCGGCGCTGGGCGAAAAGCGAGACGTCGTGCTCGTGCAGCTACCGCCGAGCTTCGCTTACGATGCGCGCGTCGTCGAGCCGTTCTTCGCGCTGTTGCGCGCGCGCTATGCGGGCCGGGTGGCGTGCGAGCCGCGGCACGCGAGCTGGTTCGAAGCCGCTCCGGATGCGCTCCTGGCCGCTTCGCGCATCGCGCGCGTCGCAGCCGACCCGGCGCCGGTCGCTGCGGCCGCGACGCCCGGCGGCTCGCCGGCGTTGCGCTACTGGCGGCTCCACGGGTCGCCGCGCACGTATTACTCGTCGTACGACGGTGCGCGGCTGGAAGCGATCGCACGCGCGCTGAGCGCGGGGGATGGCGATGCGTGGTGTATCTTCGATAACACCACGCTCGGTGCCGCAACGGCCAACGCCCTTGCGGTCAGCGCTGCGCTCGGTTAGGCGGCACCGACGCCGCGCAGCATTTGCTCCGGCGACGGCATGCCCCGTTTATAGTAAGCCACCGTACCGTTTTTCGCGATGCCCACGACGGTGCGATTGATGAGACGCAGCATCCCGAAGCCGAGCGTCGCGTCGTACTGCGCGGCGACGCCGAAGCCCGCGTCGACGAGCATCGGCGCGTCGAAACCGAGCTTCTTGGCGAAGAGTTCGTGCGAGGCGGCGCTCTGCCCATTGAGTGCCCAAACCGTCACGTTCGCGGCCTCGAAACGGGCGCGGTCGTCACGGACCGCGGCGAGCTGGATCGTTCAACCCGGCGTGTTGTCGAGCACGTAGAAGACGAGCACGACGGGTCCGCGGGCGAGCGCGTCGCGCAAACGATGCGTCGTTCCCGCAGCATCGGGAAGCGCGAAGTCCGGTGCCGGATCGCCGACGTTAATGCGTGCCATGCTCGTCTTTCGTAAGCGCGAGTCGATAGTGGAATTCGTCGCTCGGGACGCCGTCGATAACGTCCGCTTCGGGAAGATGCGCGATGCGTTCGAGGCCGAGCCGCTCGACGAGCGCGATAGAACGTGCGTTACGCGTATCGACGTACGCGTCGACCGACGCAGCGAGCGCCGTTCTTCGAACGTACGAGATCGCCGCTGACGAAGCCTCGAACGCATAGCCCGCGCCCCAATACGCGCGCCCGAGCGCGTAGGCGAGCAACGCGCGCGCGCCCGCATCGACGACGATATTTCCACGGTCCCGATTGCCGTCGGGACGGGCGCCTGCCGTAGCGCGAGGGACCAATTCCACCAGCGTTCTTCCGGATCGTCCGGCCCGCGGTGCATGCGCTCGTAGCGGGCTCTCAGACTTCCGGCGGACGCGTGCGCCGCGCCTGGAACGTACCGGTAGAGTTCCGGATCGCGCAGCACGGCGAACAGCGCAGCGGCATGGCGCGGTTCCAGCGGTTCGAGTACGAGCCGCGCGGTAACGAGTTGCGCGGGGCGCGCGGGAAGCGTAGCTACGCGCGGACGAGCGCGGCAAGCGCGCCGTCGAGGGTCGGGAAACGAAAGGCGTAGCCGCTCGCGAGCGTTCGCGTCGGCACGACGCGCTGGCCCTGCGTGACGACGAGCGCGCCTTCGCCGAGCACGAGCGACATGCCGAAGGCCGGGATCGGAACGATCGCCGGGCGATGCAGCGCCGCCGCGAGCGCCCGCGTGAATTCCGCGTTGCGCACCGGCACCGGGGCCGTCGCCGCAAGGACGCCGTCGGCGCCGTCGATCGCATGCAGATAGATGCCGACTTGATCGACGACGTGGATCCACGAATACCACTGTCGCCCGCTCGCTACGGGGCCGCCGCCGCCAAGTTTGAAGATCGGCAGCAGCTTCGCGAGCGCACCACCGTCGGTTCCGAGTACGAGCCCCGTCCGGATTTTAGCGACCCGCATGCCCGCCGCTGCGGCGCGATCCGCTTCGGCTTCCCACGCGACGCAGACGTCGGCGAGAAAGTCGCTGCCGGGGCCGCTGGACTCGTCGAACGTCGCGCTCTCGCTCGTGCCGTAGTAGCCGATTGCGGACGCGGAGACGTACGCCTGCGGAGGCGTTGCGAGCTCGGCCAAGGCGTCGATCAGCGCGCGTGGAGCTGCGACGCGGCTCGCGCGAATTTTCGCCTTGACGGCCGGGGACCAGCGCTGGGCCACGGGTTCCCCAGCGAGGTTCACGACGACATCGGAACCTTCGCACGCGTGCGCAGCAGCCGCCGGATCGCGCAGCGACGCGAGCGCGACGATATCGCCGCGCCCGCGTAGCGCCGCGGCAAGGTGGCGGCCGATAAAACCGGACGCCCCGATCAACGTAATCTTCATCGCTTCTTAGACGCCTTCACGGGTGGGTACGACGGGCTCGAAATGAATCCTGAGCTATCATCCACCGATCGCTTCGTCGACCGCATCGCGCGCAGCACCGTTCTCGATCCGCTGGGCGATATCGTGCAACCGGTCGTCCAAAAAGCGCTAAACGGGAGGGGACCGCTCGCGCCTCTCAACGATTTTCTACACGGCAAGCAGCTCGGGCACTCGCTGCATGCCGTCGTAACGGACGTGCCCGTCGGCGCGTGGACTCTCGCCGTCGTTTTCGATGGATTGGAACTTGCCGGCCGAACCGGCTTCGCACGGGCTTCGGACTTTGCGATCGGTTTCGGCATGATCGGCGGTGTCTTGGCTGCGGCGACCGGATACGCCGAATGGTCGGATACGAGCGGTCAACCCAAACGCCTCGGCACGGCCCACGCGCTCGGCAATTCACTCGCATTCGGCGCATACGCCGCGTCGCTATTGCTTCGTAGCGCCGGTAAACGGCGAGCCGGCATCGCGTGCGCGCTGCTCGGCTATGGGACGGCATCGCTCGCGGCGTACCTCGGAGGCGAACTATCGACCGGGCTGCAGATCGGCGTGAAGCATACGGTCACGCCGCTGTTCCCGCCCGATGAGTTTACGCCGGTCTTGCCCGAGAGCGAGCTTTCCCCGAACGAGCATAAACGCGTCGATTTCGCAGGCGTTCCCGTGCTGCTTTCGCGCGATGCGCAGGGGGCCATCCACGCGGTCTCCGCCGTTTGCACGCATCGCGGCGCTCCGTTGGAAGCCGGAGCGTTTGTGGAGGGCTGCGTCACGTGCCCTTGGCATGGCGCTCGGTACGCCCTTGCGGACGGCGTCGTACGGGAAGGGCCCGCGACGTTTCCGTTAGCGCGCTTCGCCACACGGATTACGGCGGGCCAAATCGAGCTACGGCCGCAGTTTGCGTAAACGTGACCGAACCAGCGGCGCGACCCGCGCCGCTGGAACGTACGGCTTAGTTCGAAGGCGAGGCTGAAACGACGGGGGCCGGCGTTACGATTCTGCCTGGGCCGGGCGACGAGCCGGAACCCTGATTACCCGGGCCTGACGAACCGGAACTGTTCGAACCCGAACTCGTCGCGCCCGAACTGAGCGGGCTAGGTGCCATGGAGCCCGGCTTCATGGCATCCGGCTTCATGGAGTCCGATTTCATCGAGCCCGACTTCGTCGAGCCCGAACCCATCGTTCCGCCGTTCATCATGCCGGAATGGTCCTTCATCATGCCGTGATGCTTCATCATTCCGGAGTTCTTCATTCCGGAATTATTCATCATCGTGCCGTTTGAGTCGGACATCATGCCGCCCTTCGCCATGTGCATGCCCATCGACATCGCCTGGCTCTCGCACACGTATTTGCCGTGCTTCGTCTTGCCGTAGTACGCACCACCGGGCTCGTAGAAGACTTTGCTGCGCGTGTTGACCCAAACGACCTTATCGCCCGCCGCGCACGTGGGTCGCGCATTCATGGAGTGCATCGACCGCGCGTCGGCCGGCGCCCAGACGAGCGACGCGCCGAGAGCCGCGACCGCTGCTGTTGCAACTAAAAATTTCACTTCGATACTACTTTCGCTATGAACGGCGAGCCGCGTCGACTGCCGGATGTAAGACGTTTGGTTCTACCCGCAACCGCCGCAAAACCAATCGCGCGGCGCTGCGACGCGGAGTTCGAGCGGCCGCATTCGAAGGCCGCATGCGATGCGCGTCCTCGTTATCGGTGCCGGCCCCGGGGGTGCGGCAGCTGCGATCGAACTCGCCCGCGGCGGCGCCGACGTCCGCGTCGTCGAGAAGTCGCCGTGGCCGCGCGCGAAAACGTGCGGCGACGGCATTTCGCCGCCGGGGGTTCGTGAAGCGCGTGCGCTCGGAGTCGCGCTCGACGACAAGCGTCCACTCGCCGTCGGCGAAATTTCCACGCCGTGCGGCATTCGCTTTAGCGGCGGCTGGCGGCCCGAGACGCCGTGGGGTGCGATCGTCGAACGGCGCGAGTTCGACGAACGGCTGATGCGGGCGGCCGTCGCCGCCGGCGCGCGCTTCGATGCCGGGGTTGCCGTCGCGGAGCTGACCCCCGATCCGGCCGGGCCGCAGGCGACGTTCGCGCGTAACGGCGACGCGCGCGCCGAGCGCTTCGACGCGATCGTGCTAGCCGAGGGCGCGACCGGCTCGCTCGCGGGGAGAGCCGGCTTCGGGCGCCATCGCACGCGGTTGGTCGCATTGCGTGGCTACGCGCGGTCGCTCGTGCCGCTTGAGCCGCAGTTCGGCCTGTACTTCGATCGCGACGTCTCGCCCGGCTACGGCTGGATTTTTCCCGTCGACGAACGGCGCGCGAACGTCGGCGTGCTCGTCGGCGAACGCGCCGTCCGGGGGCGCGGAGGGGATTTGCGCGGCATCTTACGCAGCTGGACGCGAACGAGTGCCGCCGCGCGTCGCGTCGTCGGGGAAAAGCCCGAATACGAATCGCTCTCCGGCGGCGTCATTCCGACCGGGCGCCGGTCGCGCGTTCGCGACGGCATCTATCTCGTCGGCGATGCGGCCGGCGTCGCCGATCCGTTCTCCGCCGAAGGCATCTACCAGGCGCTGGCTAGCGGCCGTGCCGCCGCGCGGGCGTTGCTTGCGGCGGGCCCCGGGCGCTGCGCCGAGCGACGTTACGTTGCCTCCCTGCGCCCCTTCGATCGCAACGCGGCCGAAGCGTACCGTTTGCGGCTCGGCTTCGGCTACGTGATCGACGTTCTCGGTGCCCGCGCCGTCAAACGGCCGGAGCTCGCTCACCACCTCAGCTCGAGCGGCTTCTTCATGAAGGATAGCCTCCCGGCGTTTCTTTGGGGGATCGCGCGGACGTGGTAGCGGGAGTCACCACGCGGGCCGCCCGGGCGTGAGACAATGGCGGTAAGGGAGTCCGTACGTGAGTTTTAAGAACCGGCTGGCCAAGATGATCGTCGATCCCGCCTTTCGCAATCCCGGCCTAATGAAGGTCATTTTCGCGATCGACGACGTGACCGGCGTGGATCTCGTGAAGACGCTCGCGCCCTTCAAACTCATGCCGGCCTCCGCCGAACTCTTCCAGCGCAGCTTCGCGCATTTCGTCTCCGGTGAAGAGATTTCGCTCGCCTGCGCGACGGAGCTTTCGGCGCTCGCGCCGGACCGCGCCTCGGCGCAGTATCTGCTGATTCAAGCGGGCGAAGAGCAAACCCATCTCGACCATTTCCGCGCGAAGCTCGAGCAATTCGGCCTGGGTGAAGAGCGGCTCTCGAAATTCGTCGCCCCGAGCTTCAAGCGTTTCGGCGAAGCGATCGCGCGACGGCTCGCGCAGCGCGATTACGTCGGCGCCTTGGTCGGCAACAACGTGGTCGTCGAGGGGCTCGCGATCTGTTTGCTCGAGATGGGCTGCAAAGATCTGCGCGCCAACTCGGATGAAGTTTCGAAGTTCCTGGATTTCGTGCTCGAAGACGAGCTCCACCATGTGCGTTTCGGCGAACGGCGTCTACGCATCTGGAACGAGCGCGGCCTCGTGCGAGAGCGTGACGTCGCCGATTTCTACGGCGAGATGTGGGCCAACGTCGAGGGCGTCGTCGCGGAAATCCCCGACGTGCTCGATTCGATGAGCATCGTCCCAGCCGAACTGCTCGCGGAAGCGAAAGCGTTTTTCGAGGCCCGCTTCCGCGCCGCCGGGCTCACGATCGCGGCGTAAGCCGAGCCGGGACAGCCGCCTACGACTTGCGCATTTGCCTCCGGTCCCGCGGGTGCGTTAAGATGCCGACGTAATGCACGTTCGTTCTACAACCGTCGTGCCGCGCGCTTGGAATCTGCGCGGCCTGTCCGTCGTATCGTTCGCGCATGGCGTCAGCGACTTTTATTCCGGGATCGTTCCGTTCACGATCTTCCTCGTGCTCTCGCGCCAGCACGTGTCGCCGGCCTATCAGGGTGCCTTCGTGTTCCTCTGGTACCTCACGAGTTCGATCGTGCAGCCGTTTTTCGGCGCGTATACGGATCGGAACGGGCGCTGGTGGTTTTTGCCCGGCGCGATCGCGCTGACGGTCGTCGCGGTGAGCGTCGCGGGGACGACGACGGCGCTGCCCCTGCTCGCGGCGTGTATCGTCGTGGGCGGATTCGGTTCGGCGCTGATGCATCCCGAGGCCGGCAAATATTCCGCGATGCTCAGCGGCGCACGCCGCGCGAGCGGCATCTCGATCTTCCAGGTCGGCGGCCAAGTCGGCTACGCGCTCGGGCCGGCGGCGATCGCGCTGTTGTACGCGCGCTTCGGAACGGGCGGCGCGGTCTGGCTGTTCGTGCCGGGAGCGATTGCCGTCGCCTACTTGTTCGCGGTAATGCGCCGCGTCGATCGTTCCGCCGAACGGTTTCATGCGAGCGTTCCCGTGAAAGCCGCCGCGGCGGGCGGACGCGTCGATCGCGTGGGCGTTTCGCTCTTGCTGGCGAGCACGGCGCTCCGCCACTTCGTCTCGGCGGCGTTCATGACGTACCTGCCGAATTTGCTCGTGGCGCGCGGTTCGTCGATTCCCGAAGCCGGTCAGATCGTGACGGCGTTCTTGCTGATTTCGTCCGTGGGATTGCTCGCCGGCGGCTCGCTGTCGGATCGCTTCGGTGCCGTACGCGTTTCAGTCGTGGCGCTCGTGAGCGCGGTGCCGTTTCTCTACGCCTTTTTCTTGACGCCCGCGGTGCTCGGCGTGCCGCTCTTACTCGTCGCGAGCATGCTGCTCGCCGTGCAGAACGCCCCGGGCGTGGCGATCGTCCAGGCGATGCTCCCGAGAAATCTCGGGATGGCCCTTGGACTGATGAACGGCGTCGCCTTCGGCTTCGGTTCGGCGGCCGTCGCCGCGGTCGGACTCGTCGTCGCCGGCGGCGGGCCGGCGCTCGCGCTCGAGGGCGTCAGCGTGATGCCGCTCTTCGCCGCGCTCGCCTACGCCGCCGTCGCGCCGCGACTCGCGGCTCCGCGAAGCGCGTAACCTACGCGTAGAGTAAAAAGCGCTCGCGCATTTCGACGAACGCGCGCGTCGCCGGTTCCCATTGGCGCAGAATGCTCTTGGCATCGAGCCCGTCTTCGAGACCTTTGCGCAGCGTATCGGTGCCCCAGTCCTTATCCAGCCCGGCGGCGTTATGAATCGAGATCGTCGCCGGGCTGATTTTTCGGACGGCGACCAAAATTTCGACGGCCGTACGCACGGCCCGAAACGCGCGCGCATCCGTGACGACGAGCTCGACGCCCGAAAGCGATTTGCCCGCCCAGAAACCGGCCAGCGGCGTCCACGAGGCCGCGCGAAAATGAACGCCCGGAATCGGACGGTCGTTGAGATATCCCGCCAGGCGCAAACCGTCGATTTTATAAGCGCCCGCGTACTTGAACGGCTTGGTGTAGCTCGTGCCGTTGTTCACGCCGGCGCCGTCGATGAGGCCCGTTGCCGGATACACGAGCGTCGTCGTCCATTCGGGAATATTCGGCGATGTTTGCACCCACTGCAGTCCCGTCTCGGGCCAGAGCATCGAGCGCGTGTAATTCTTCATCGGGACGACGCGCAGCGTACAGCCGATCTCGAAGCGTTCGTTGTAGAGTTTCGCGAGTTCGCCGATCGTCAGACCGTGGCGGACCGGTAGCGGATAGAGGCCGATGAACGATGCGAATTTCGGGTCGAGCACGGGACCTTCGACGATACTTCCACCCAGGGGATTGGGCCGATCGAGCACCCAGACGGCTTTCCCGTGTTCTTTGGCCGCCTGCATCACGTAGGCCAGCGTCGAAATGTAGGTGTAGGCGCGGTCGCCGACGTCTTGGATATCGAAGAGCAGAACGTCGACTCCCGCGAGCATCGCGGCACTGGGGCGGCGGGTCGTGCCGTAGAGACTATAGACGGGCAGCGCGCTACGTTCGTCGACGTACGATGCGACGTACGCGCCCGCGGACTGATCGCCGCGCAAGCCGTGTTCGGGCGAGTAGATCGCTTTGAGCGCGATCTCGGGATTGTGCCGGATCGCATCGACGATCGTTTCGAGCGTTGCGGTCACGCCCGTCTGATTGGTGACCACCCCGACGCTGCGGCCGCGTAAATCGCGCCACGCTTCGCGCAGAAACGTCTCGTTACCGAGCGTCACGGTCGCGTGCGGCAGTGGAGCGGCCGCGAGCGGGGGCGAGCGCAGCCCGCCCGCGACATACGCGGCTAGTGTTGAGAACAGCAGTTCGGAACGGCGCATCGATATCTGCTATAGCGCTTGGCGGCTCCCAATTCCCGGCAACGTGCCCCGAGAGACCAAGCATGACAGTTTTCGGCGACAGGTTGGTACGAAAATTGGATGTTTATCGATCGTCAACGCTTCATTGCAAGTGCGGCCGCTCTCGCGAGCGCACAATCGCTTGCGGGCGCTCCCGCGGCAGCTGCCGAGACGGCGGGAGCCCTCACCCGCGAAATCCCCAAGCGGCGACTCGGGCGTACGAACGAACGCGTGTCGCTCGTGGGCCTCGGCGGCTTTCACATCGGAAAGCCCGATATCGCCGACGCGGACGCCATCAAGCTGGTACACACCGGTATCGATCGCGGCATTACGTTCTTGGACAATTGCTGGGATTATAACCGCGGCAACAGCGAATTGCGCATGGGGCGCGCGCTCGGTCAGGGCGGCTATCGCGACCGCGTCTTCCTGATGACGAAGATCGACGGCCGGACGAAAGAGTCGGCACAAAAACAGATCGAGCAATCCCTCTCGCGACTGCTCACCGACCGCATCGATCTCCTACAGTTTCATGAAAACATCCGGCCCGACGACGCGGATCGGATTTTCGCGCCGGGCGGCGCGATCGATGCCGCCCTCGCGGCGAAGAAGGCCGGCAAGATCCGCTTCATCGGCTTCACCGGCCATAAGAGTCCGGCGTATCACATGCACATGATCGAGGTTGCCAAACAGCACGGCTTCACGTTCGATACCGTGCAGATGCCGCTCAATGTGATGGACGCGCATTATGAAAGCTTCGAGAAGCGCGTGCTCCCGGTCGCGACGGCTCTGGATATGGGCGTCATCGGCATGAAGACCTTCGGCGACGCGCATATTCTTGAGACGCGTCTGCTGCCGCCGGTCGAGATGCTGCACTACGGCATGAATCTTCCCACGAGCGTCGTCGTAACCGGCATCGACACGCCGGCGATCCTCGCTCAGGCGGTGCTAGCCGCGACGTCGTTTAAGCCGCTCTCCGCGCAACGCGTCGCCGCGATGCTCGCTAAAACGGCTACCGCAGCGGCTACCGGACAAACCGAACTCTACAAGACCTCGCATATTTTCGATAGCACGGTGCAAAACCCGCAGTGGCTCGAGACGGCGCAGATCTAGGTTTAGACGAATTCCGGCCGGACGCCGCGGGGAATGAGGCCCGCTTCGGAGGCGCGTTCGAAGAGGGCGGCGATGGCGGCGGTTCCGTCGGCTCCGAGATCGTCGCAATACTCGTTGACGTACAGGGCGATGTGCGCGCGCATGACGTCGCCGTCCATTTCGAAAGCGTGTTCTCTTACGTAGGGCTCGATCGCGGCGTCGTCGTCTCGAGCGAACGCGAGGCTCGCGCGGATCGTCGCGTCGATTTTTTCGGCCGCGCGTGTGTCGAGGTCGCGCCGCGCGAGGATCGCGCCCAGGGGAATGGGCCGGCCGGTTTGCGCTTCCCACCATTCGCCGAGGTCGGCGATGCGGGCGAGCCCGGCCCGCGCGTACGTGAAGCGCGACTCGTGAATGATAAGGCCGGCCGCGACGTCGCCGCGCGCGACGGCATCGACGATACGATCGAAACGCATCGGTACGGCATCGATCGCGCGTCCCAGCGCGAGGCGCAGCAAGAGGTATGCCGTCGTCAGCGCGCCGGGAATCGCGATGCGGGCGTTCGCCGGCAGGCCGGCCAGTTGCGGGACGCAGCCCGTCGCATCGGGCTTCGCGATCAAAAGCGGCCCGCAGCCGCGCCCGAGCGCGCCGCCCGCGCGCAAGATGCGGTACGAGTCCAGCAGATAGGGAATCGCGCCGTAACTCACTTTGGTGAGTTCGAAGCGCGCGCCGCGTGCCGCTTCGTTGAGCGCTTCGACATCGCCGAGAACGACGTTGACCGGCGGCGCGTCCGCCAGTAAGCCGCGCGTCCACGCTGCAAAGATGTACGTATCGTTGGGACACGGTGAATACGCAAGCGAGAGAGGCCGCGTCATTGTTTCGTCAATTCGACGGCGCCGTCGGGCGTCCACGTTCCGTCGGCAAGCTGCTCGTCGTCGTAGATGCCGAACGAACGCGAATCTTTGTGCACGATCGTCGTGCGCCGGCGATACTGCCGTCCGTTTGCGACGGCGAAACCGCTGAGGAACTCGATGTGATTTCCCTTCCAGCCGCTTTCCGACAACCACATGCCGTAAGACGGGTTGTTCGCCAAGCGCATGAGCGCCCAGCGCTTGGACAACGGATCGAACGTCAGATACATATAGTCGCGTGCCGCGCTATCGGCGCCGAAGAAATAGCGGCCTTTCATCGTCGCGCTGAACACGTACGTCGCCCCGCCGAGCACGTGCGACGTTCCGTCGCCATGCCGTTCCAGACTGCGCGCGTGCCACGTTCCGGTCATCCAGCCGATTTGCGACAGCTCGCGAATCGGACGCGTGACGGCGCGCTGCACCGCCGGGTCGTCGATGGAATCGGGAATCGTCGGCTGATCGGCCGGGAGTGGAGCGAGAGCCGGCTTCGCGCTCGGCGACGGTCCGGGTGACGGCGGCGCCGAGGGCGGCTCGGTCGGCGACTCGGTCGGGACGAGGGTCGGCGTCTCGGTCGGCAGCGGCGTCGGAGCCGGCGTTTGGGTCGGTGCCGGCGACGGGGCCGCCCGGTTGCGGCCGAAGCTGCGTCTACGCGTCGGCAGTGGCGATGCGGTCGGCAGCGCGCTCGACGGCGCTGTCGGAACGGCGGTCGGGTCGCCCGTCGGCGTGGCGTTCGGCATGGCGCCCGGAGGCGGCGTGGCCGGGGGCGGCAGCACGGGTGACGGCCACGTACTGCCGGATGGCGCCGGCGTTGCCGTTGCAGCGGACGCGGGAAGCCGTCCCGAGCGGGCGGCGGCATCCGTAGGGCAACCCGCGATCGCAAAGGCCAGCGTCGCAAGCGCAATCGCGCCGGAGCGCTGCATCGAGCGCATCCTAGACGAGCCGCGCGAGGACGGCCTCAAGGATCCTCGCGGCCGCGCGGGCGCCGGCGGGAAAATCCCAGCCGCTGCTCGCGCGGTCGCCCACGAGATTCGAGATGCCCCGGACTT
>JAABUJ010000734.1_pt1 | contig 59428 bp, 40 predicted proteins | sample 5559131 | NCBI WGS metagenome assembly JAABUJ01 (sample SAMN10711875, study PRJNA513366) | rock metagenome | isolation source: Antarctica rocks | place: Antarctica: Victoria Land, Mt New Zealand nord | collected 2016-01-07 | reverse complement strand
CCGAGGGTGACGGCACTATCCCAGCATTGGCAAGATTATGGTGTCGAGGCCTTGGCTTTTCAATCCCATTCGATCGATAATCCGTGCTTCAACCGGTGGCGGGCTCGACGACGTGGGTCGCGACGCCATCCTCGACGACAAGGTGGCACGAGTGCGTGTACCACCCTCCCAGGACGACCAGACGGGATCCGCCCTCGGTGGCGTCCAACGGGCTGTGGACGTGGCCGAGGATGAGGAGGTCGCAGGTCCCGGCGAGCCCGATGGCGTACTTCCGGTAGACCGCCAGGCCCCGGCGATCGAAGGCCGCCTGATTCCGACGGTTGGTCGCCTTGAGCAGGGTCCCCAGGGCATCGGCGATCGGCGCGGGGACCTTGCGGAAGGCGGCGAGGAAGGCCCGGCCCTTGAGGACCCCCTTCCAGGCGGTCTGCGCGCCCAGGCGATGGCCGTGGGCCGTATGGATCCGGAGGCCCTGGACCTCGACATCGAGCGCGTCGGGCAGGAACCGGGCTCCCAGGGCCTCCTCGTAGAACGGCCCGAGCCAGGCGTCGTGGTTCCCGGCGAGGACCGTGATCGGGCCGCCCCGGGCGCGAAACTCCGCCAGGGATCTCAGCCCCCGGCACGTCATCGGGTCGGCCCGGTGCTGGCGGGCTGCGTACCAGAAGTCGCAGAGGTCGCCGACGATCGTCAGCGAGTCTCCCGGGCCAAGCCGGTCGACCAGCCGGGCGAGGCGGCGGCCCCGGTTGGGCTGATCGAGCCGGAGGTGGACGTCGCTCAGGAAGTAGTCCGGCACGGCGGGGAGACCTCGGGGGGCCGGGTCCGGGTCGCTCCGCCCGGACCACTCATTCCGCTTCCCAGGGGAACACCCCCGTCGGGGCGACCGGGCTCCGGCGCCCGGCCCGGACCTGGAGGTCGGGAAAAGCCTGGCACTGGCGGGCGGCGTGGACGGCAACCCGACGGCCCGAGGCCCGGATCGCCCCCCTCGCCTCCTTCAACGCCAGCCCCGGGCGGTTGCACTGGTCGCTCAGGTGGAGCAGGACGACGTGGCGGACCGAGCCCGGCGCGGACCGCCTCAGGACCGCGGAGACCAGGCCGGCCCCCTGGGCGTTGGAGAGGTGGCCGCGGTCGCCCAGGTTCCGCGCGATCAGGTACTGGCCCCGGCCCGAGTTGAGGGTCAGGGTCACGTCGTGGTTGAACTCAACCCCGAGGACGTTGACGTCGGTCATCGCCTCGGCCATCGCCTCGGACCAGCAGCCGGTGTCGGCCATGTAGCCCAGGGCGACCGGGCGGGCCCTCCGCTCGGGCCTCCCCTCGATCCGGAAGCCGAAGGTCGGTCCGGCGTCGTGGCTGAGGGGCACCGGCTCCACCCGGATCCCCGAGGGGGTCAGGAACGGTCGATCGTCGTAATGGCGGACCAGCCCGGCGTCGTCCAGCGCGGCGAAGCCCGGGCGCGAGCCCAACGCCCCCCGGTGTTCCTCGTGGCAGTACAGGGGGATCTTCCGGACCGCCATCAGCCGGACCGTCGACGGGTGGGCATGGTCGCCGTGCGTGTGGGTCAACACCACCGCCCCGACCCGGCCCAGGCCCGCCCCGACCCCCTCCAACCGGGCGACCAGCGCCCTGGGGCCGAGCCCGAAATCGATCAGGAGGCCGGCGTGGCCCGCTCGGACCAGCGTCGAGTTCCCCCGCGAGCCGCTGGCCAGAACCGAAAATTGGATCGGCATGACGCCCCGAGATCCCTCTCGATCGAGTCGACATCCCGGTGACAGGCCGGGCTCCGTAGTGTACGCCGGTCGAAGGATCGCGGCAAGTCGAGACGACTGGAGAGTGATTGACGAGCCACTCCGGCGCGCGTCATAACCGACCGGACGCCCCACTCCCGCTCCCCCATCCCGATCGACCACCGAACCCGGAAGGAGCCCGTCCATGGTCCCAGGCGACCTCGACCGTCCGGCCGCCGTTTCGCCCGAGCCTCCCCGGTCGAGCCGCCGGCCGCTCTGGGCCCGAGGGCTGGCCTGCGTGGCGATCCTCCCCCTGCTCGGGTTCATCGGCGGGAAGGGCCGGACGCTCTGGGACGAGTGGCGGGAACTCCGGATCGAGCAGGGCTCGGAGCGGTCCAGCGCGGTGATCGGTTATCTGGACATCAGCCCGAACCCGAGCATGGCCGACCGGCCCGCCGACTGGATCCACGACGAGGACGGCCAGACCCTGCTCTGGGCAGGCTACCGGAATTCCCGGCATCAATGGTTCCGGGCCGGCCGGGGCGAGATCGAGCCTGCCGGGCTCTCGCTGCCGATCGGCCGCGACACGATCCGGGCCGTTGACCGGCCGATCTTCGAGCGGGCCGGCGGGGCCCGCTGGGGCCGGATCCTCGACGAGGCTCCGGTCGTCGGGATGGAGGGGGGCGACGAGCCGGCGGTCTACCCGGTCCTGGTGCTCGGCAAGGTCGTGGCCGTCAACGACCGGAGCGGCGACCGCCCGATCCTCGTGACCTACTCGCCGTCCGAGAACGAGGCCAGCTTCTACCGGACCGACCGCGAGGGCCGGCCCCTCCTGATGGGCCTGACCGGCTATTTCGTCGGCGAGAATCCCCTGCTCTACGATCGAGGGACCGAGAGCCTCTGGCTCGAACGGGGCGAGGCGATGGCCGCCGTGGCCGGGCCCCTCAAGGGGGCGAAGCTCCCTCGGATCGCCCGGCTGGCGCCGGTCTCCTGGGGCGACTGGCGGGCCCGGCACCCCGGGAGCCGGCTCCTGATCGGCGCCGACCGGACCAAGGATGGGCCGCCCGGACCGGCCCCGCTGGCACCTTGACGCCTTCGGGTCGGGGCGATAGCCTGTGGCGTTTCCGAGGTGGAAAATACGGTGGGGCGGTCGGCGACGGGCCAGGGACGCCGGGCCGACGCCCCGCCCGGCGATCCGGTTCCCAGGGAGTTCGCACGACCGATGTCCGACTCGCACAAGTACGTTTACTCGTTCGGCGGCGGCAAGGCCGAGGGCAAGGCCGACATGAAGGCCCTCCTCGGCGGCAAGGGGGCCAACCTGGCCGAGATGAGCGTCATCGGGATCCCCGTGCCCCCCGGCTTCACGATCACCACCGAGGTCTGCGCCTCCTACTACGAGAACGGCAAGAAGCTCCCCGAGGCCGTCCGGCCCCAGGTCGAGGCCGCGATCGCGCAGGTCGAGACGCAGCTCGGCGCCCGGCTCGGCGACCCGGCCGACCCTCTGCTCGTTAGCGTCCGCTCCGGCGCCGCGATGTCGATGCCGGGGATGATGAACACGATCCTCAACCTCGGCCTCTCCGACGTCTCCACCGAGGGATTGGCCAGGAAGACCGGCAACGTCCGGTTCGCCTACGACGGCTACCGCCGCCTGATCGACATGTTCGGCTCGGTCGTCATGGGCGTCGAGCATGAACTCTTCGAGCACGAGTTGCATGGCCTGAAGAAGGAGCGCGGCGTCCATCTCGACACCGAACTTTCCGGCGACGACCTCAAGCTCCTGGTCCAGAAGTACAAGGCCGTCTACAAGAAGGGGACCGGCTCGGACTTCCCCCAGGACCCCAAAGACCAGCTCTGGGCGGCGATCATGGCCGTCTTCAATAGTTGGGAGGGGAACAAGGCTATCGAATACCGCCGGATCGAGCGGATCGTCGGCTTGAAGGGGACCGCCGTCAACGTCCAGGCCATGGTCTACGGCAACATGGGAGAGAACTCGGGCACCGGCGTCGCTTTCACCCGCGACCCGAACACCGGCGAGGACCTCTTCTACGGCGACTACCTCATCAACGCCCAGGGCGAGGACGTCGTCGCCGGGATCCGGACCCCCGAGCCGATCAGCCGGCTCCAGGACGACATGCCCAAAGTCTACGACCAGCTCATGGGGATCCGCCAGAAGCTGGAGACCCACTACAAAGAGATGCAGGACATCGAGTTCACCGTCCAGGACGGCACGCTCTACATGCTCCAGACCCGGACCGGCAAGCGGACCGGGACCGCCGCCGTCCGGACCGCCGTCGAGATGGTCAAGCAGGGGATGATCGACGAGAAGACGGCCGTCAACCGGGTCAGCCCCGAGAGCCTGAACCACCTCCTGATGCCCCAGATCGAGCCGAAGTCGCGGCAGAATTTCCGGTCGGTGGCCGTGGGGATCTCCGCCAGCCCCGGCGCAGCGGTGGGCCGGGTGGTCCTCTCGGCCGCCGAGGCCGTCAAGCAAGCCGCCGCCGACCCCAAGGCGAAGCTGATGCTGGTCCGCAAGGAGACCAGCCCCGAGGACGTCGCCGGGATGCACCTGGCCCAGGGGATCCTGACCTCGACCGGCGGCAAGGCCAGCCACGCGGCCGTCGTCGCCCGGGGCTGGGGCAAGCCCTGCGTCGTCGGCTGCGAGGCCGTCCAGATCGACGAGACCAGGGGGACCGTCACGATCAAGGGCCAGACGCTCAAGGAGGGCGACTTCCTCACCATCGACGGCTCGACCGGCGAGGTCTGGGCCGCCGAGATGCCCACGGTCGACCCGGTCATCCCCGCCGAGTACTTCGTCCTGATGGAATGGGCCGACAAGGCTCGGACCCTCAAGGTCCGGACCAACGCCGACGCCCCCAAGGACGCCGTCAAGGCCCGCGAGTTCGGCGCCGAGGGGATCGGCCTCTGTCGGACCGAACACATGTTCTTCGGCGATCAGCGGATCGTCGCCATGCGAAAGATGATCCTCGCCGACGACGAGAAGGGGCGACGCGCCGCCCTGGCCGAACTGGAACCGTTTCAGAAGGCGGACTTCGTGGGCCTCTTCGAGGCGATGGACGGCCTCCCCGTCACCATCCGCCTGCTCGACCCGCCCTTGCACGAGTTCCTGCCCCACGACGAGAAGGGGCAAGCCGAGGTTGCCCGGCAGCTCGGTGTCGCCGTCGAGAAGGTCAAGCATCGGGTCGAGTTGCTCCACGAGTTCAACCCGATGCTCGGCTTCCGCGGCTGTCGCCTGCCGATCGTCTACCCCGAGATCGGCGAGATGCAGGTCCGCGCGATCATCGAGGCCGCCATCGAGGTCAAGAAGATGGGCAAGAGCGTCTTGCCCGAGATCATGATCCCGCTGGTCGGCACCGTCGAGGAGCTGTCCATCCTCCGGAAGCGGACCATCGCCGTCGCTGATGAGGTCATGGCCAGGATCGGCACCAAGGTTGACTACCTCGTCGGGACCATGATCGAAGTCCCCCGCGCCGCGCTGACGGCCGACCAGATCGCCGAGGAGGCCGAGTTCTTCTCCTTCGGCACCAACGACCTGACCCAGATGACCTTCGGCTTCAGCCGGGACGACATCCGGGGCTTCATGCCGACCTACCTCAAGGAAAAGATCCTGCCGATCGACCCGTTCCAGTCGCTCGACATCAGCGGCGTCGGCCAGCTCATCGAGATGGGCGTGACCAAGGGCCGCGCCAGCCGCAAGGCCAAGACGGGTGAGCACTTGAAGGTCGGGATCTGCGGCGAGCACGGCGGCGACCCCGACTCGGTCGCCTTCTGCCACAAGGTGGGGATGGACTACGTCTCCTGCTCGCCGTTCCGCGTCCCCATCGCCCGCCTCGCCGCCGCCCAGGCCGCCCTGGCCGATGGCAAGACGATCAGTCGCGACCGCTGAAACGGGGCCCGAGCCCGATCGGCTTCGACCTCGAAACACCGGGCCGCCGAAGGAGACTTCGGCGGCCCGCTCCACTTCGAAGCCCCGATGCGTCCTGGAATCGGATGAGTCCGGACCGGGCGCGGGCGGCCCGCCAGCGACCGCGGAATCCCGCTATCCCCCTGGCGGGATTTTGGTTCGGGCTGCTTGTCGGGCCCGGATCGTCGTGGTAGCCTAGGCAGTGTCGCCCGCGTCATCCATCGCATCATTCCGGCCGTTCGGCGTCCCTTGTTCCCTCGCGTCCCCCGTGACGCCTGCATCATCCTTGCGTAACGGTCGATCCCCCTCGGACCACGAGCCAACCCGATCGAAGACGCCTCCCGGCGCGAGGCGCCGGCGACGCCGTACCCGCGTCGTCCCGGCGTGATCGCCCCGTCGGACCCTCCGGAGCCTCAGTCCCATGGCCAAGCAGAACCGCGACTGGAGCGACATCCTCGTCAAGCGTGGGGTGATCGGCCCCGACCAGCTCAAGGAAGCCCAGCGGATGAACACCATCCCGCTGGAGGACGCGCTGGTGAAGCTGAACTACCTCGACTCCGACGACGTGATGAAGGCCAAGGCCGAGCAGTTCGGCATGGACTTCGTCGCCCTCCGGGAGATCGAGATCCCCCCCTCGGTCGTCGAGCTCGTGCCCGAGTCGCTGGCGCGCGAGAACGTCGTGATGCCGCTGGCCTCCGAGAACGGGATGATCAAGGTCATCATGGCCAATCCCAACGACTTCGAGACCGTCGACAAGCTCCGGTTCGTCCTGAACCGCGAGATCGACGTGGCGCTCTCCTCGAAGGAAGCGATCCTGGAGGCGATCAACAAGTATTACGGCGGGACCTCGCAGGAGACCGAGTCGGTCGACTCGATGCTCCAGGAGTTCACCGACACCGCCATCGACTTCTCCGACGACGGCCCCGGCTCCAAGAGCGGCTCGGGTGCCAACATGATGGAGGAAGGGGACGCGCCGGTCATCCGGCTGGTCCACCTCATCATCCAGGAAGCCGTGATGAGCCGGGCCTCGGACATCCACATCGAGCCCTTCGGCGACCGGGTCCGGATCCGCTACCGGATCGACGGCGTCTGCATCGAGCGCGACTCTGCCCCTCGCCGACTCCTCGGGGCGATCGTCAGCCGGATCAAGATCATGGGCTCCATCGACATCGCCGAGAAGCGGCGGCCCCAGGACGGGCGAATCAAGATCCACGTGGCGGGCAAGGATATCGACCTGCGTGTCAGCATCCTCCCGACCAATCATGGACAGTCGGTCGTCATGCGGATCCTTGACCGCGACAACATCAAGGTCGGGCTTCGCGACCTCGGGTTCTCCGACGATAACTGGAAGCGGTTCCAGACTCTCATCAAGCGTCCCAACGGGATCCTCCTGGTGACCGGGCCGACCGGCTCGGGCAAGACGACCACGCTCTATGCCGCCCTCAACGAATTGAATCGCCCCGACGTGAAGATCATCACGGCCGAGGACCCCGTCGAATATTACCTCCCGGGCGTGAATCAGTGCGAGGTCAAGGCCAAGATCGGGATGACCTTCGCGCGGATCATCCGGGCCATGCTCCGGCAGAATCCCAACATCCTCCTGGTCGGCGAAATCCGCGACGAGGAGACGGCCAACACCGCGATTCAAGCATCTCTGACCGGACACCTGGTTTTCAGCACACTCCACACGAACGATGCGCCCAGCGCTGTCACAAGATTGGTCGATATCGGGGTCCAGCCGTTCCTGGTCGCCTCTTCGGTCATGGGGATCATGGGGCAGCGCCTGGTCCGCAAAGTCTGCCCGAAATGCAAAGTTCGGTACGAGCCGGCCCCCCACGTCTTGAAGGGGATCGGGCTCCGGCCCGAGATCGCCAAGAAGGCCAATTTCATGCGTGGGAAGGGCTGCGCCCACTGCAACAAGACGGGGTATCGGGGCCGGATGGGGATCCACGAAATGATGGTTATGACCAGCGTGATCCGCGACATGACCTTCAAGGGCGAGCCCACCCAGGTCCTCCGTAAAGCGGCCCGCAAGCAGGGGATGCATACGCTGTTCGAGGACGGAATGATCAAGGCGATGAAGGGCCTGACCACGGTGGACGAGATCCTCCGGATCACCCACCAGGAATCGCTCGCCGACTCGCCGACTTGAGGTCCCGCCGCCCCGCTTCGCGTGGGGCCGGACCTCTCATCGAAGCCAACCCGGATCGGATGGGTGGGCCCTATCTTTCGGATCGAAAGCGACGCGGATAACTCGGTCGCCCTATCCCGACATCGGGTAAAACGCAGGGTGGCCGCTTGATTGGATGACCCGGGCCGAAATAATGTCCTGCGAGACGAGCCCTCGGGTCGTCGCTCCAAATCCAATCGCCCGCTCTCCGTTAACATGGACATCTAGTCGACAGGACAAAGTCAACCCCCTCGGTTCGAGGGGGCCGCCCCCGGCCGCCCGGGGGAGGGATCGACGGAGACCTCGCGAGGATCTGAGACGCCCATGGGAACGTTGCTGATCGACAAGCTGCTCCAGACGGTCGTGTCCCAGAAGGCCAGCGACCTCCACCTGACCGTCGGCTCCAAACCGATGCTCCGGCTGGGCGGCCACATGGTCCCGCTCAATACGAAGGTTCTGGAGAGCGCCGACACCAGTGCCCTGATGAAGAGCATCACGCCCGAGCGGTGCCAGCAGGAGTTGCAGGAGGTCGGCGGGACGGACTTCGGGTTCGCGTTCGGCGAGGCCGCGCGGTTCCGGGTCGCGATCTTCAAGCAGCGCGGCAACGTCGGTCTGGTCCTCCGGCGGATCCCGAACGAGTTCTTGACGTTTCAGCAGATCGGCCTCCCGGCGATCATGGAACAGTTGATCACGCGCCCCCGAGGGCTGATCCTCGTCACCGGGCCGACCGGCTCGGGCAAGACGACCAGCCTGGCGAGCATGATTAACTGGATCAACGACAACCTGGACCGGCACATCATCACGATCGAAGACCCGATCGAGTATTACCACAAGCACAAGAAGTGTCTGGTCAATCAGCGCGAGATCGGGATCGACGTTCCTGACTTCCCCGAGGCGATCCGCCGGGCCCTTCGGATGGATCCTGACATCATCCTCGTGGGCGAGATGCGAGACCTGGCGACGATCCAGGCGGCGATCACCGCCGCCGAGACCGGCCACATCGTCTTCGGGACGCTGCACACCAACTCGGCCGAGGGCACTGTCAACCGGATCATCGACGTGTTTCCCAAGGAGCAGCAGGACCAGATCCGGACCCAGCTCTCCGTCGCGATCCTCGGGGTGCTCGCCCAGGCCCTCGTCCCCCGGAAGCCCAAGGGGCTGGTCGCCGCCTACGAGATGCTGGTGGTCACCCCGGCCATCTCCAACCTGATCCGCGAGAACAAGACGTACCGGATCGACTCCTCGATCCAGACCGGGCGGAAGCACGGGATGATCTTGCTCGACGACAGCCTGTTCAACCTCTGGCGGCAAGGGCTCGTCGAGGAGGAGGAGGTCATGTACAAGTCGCGCAAGCCCCTCGAACTCCGCCAGCGGATCGACAACGCCAAGAAGGGGATCATGGACGACATGGAGGAGGAAGAGGAGGAAGAAGAAGTCGCGAAGAAATGAGGGTCGCGGAGGGACGAAGGGCCGGCCCGTCACGCCCGTCCCCGAGTCCCGCAGGGCTGGCCCCATCGCCCGGTCGATCGCCTTCTCCTCCCCCGTCCGAATCCAACGCCGGTCCTCGGCGTTTCCCGTCTCTCCGCCCGCGCCCTCCCGGCCGGGCCCTTAGATCGTCGGCATCGGTGGCTTCCATTGTCCGGACACGACCTTCGCCCGCGCGGAAGGGTGGTTGCATGGCTCGGCGACTCGGCACGATCTTGGTGGACATGGGGTACCTCGACGAGGATACCCTCTGGAAGGTTCTCGAAGAGCAGAAGCGCTCCGACGGGGAGCTGATCGGCAAGGTCGCGACGCGGATGGGCCATGTCACCGAGGACCAGGTTCTCAAGGCGCTGGGCGAGCAGTTCGGGATGAAGGTGGTCCGGCTCGGCGAGATGGCCGTGCCGGCCGAACTGACCGATCTGGTTAACGAGACGATGGCCACGTCGTTCAAGATCGTGCCGATCTCGCAGAACAAGAAGGACAAGTCGGTGACGGTGGCGATGGCCGACCCGCGCGACCCGGCGACGCTGGAGAGCATCCATTCGTTCATCGGGGTGGCCGTCAAGGGGGTGATCGCAGCCGAGTCCGACGTGATGGCGGCGATTGCCCGGCTCTACGCGGGCAAGCAGGAGTCGATCCAGGACGTCGTCAAGCAGATCGAGAACGACAAGGGACTCGCGCAGTTCCAGAACCGGAACGAGAACACGATCGACCTGGAGGCCATCGAGGAGATGGCCGAGGCCGCGCCGGTCCGGAAGCTCCTGAACATGGTCCTGCTGCTGGCGATCAAGGACAAGGCCTCCGACGTGCATTTCGAGCCGTTCGAGGACGAGTACAAGATGCGGTACCGGGTCGACGGCATCCTCTACGAGCTGGTCCCGCCCCCCCGCCACCTGGCCCCGGCGATCTCCAGCCGGATCAAGGTCATGTCCAACCTGGACATCGCCGAGCGTCGGCTCCCGCAGGACGGCCGGATCGAGCTGGCCATCGGCGGCAATCAGGTCGATATCCGGGTCTCGACCCTGCCGACCCTCTTCGGCGAGAGCGTGGTCCTCCGGATCCTGGACCGGACCGTGGTGAACCTGGACCTCAACAAGATCGGGATGCCCGAGGACATGCTGGTCACCTGGCGGACGGTGATCCAGAAGCCCAACGGGATCATCCTGGTGACCGGGCCGACGTCCTCGGGAAAGACCACCACGCTCTACGCCACGCTGAACGAGTTGAACACGGTCGCCGACAAGATCATCACCACCGAGGAGCCGGTCGAGTACGACATCGACGGCCTGATCCAGGTTCCCATCAACGGCGAGATCGGCGTGACCTTCGCCGCCTGCCTCCGGGCGATCCTGAGGCAGGACCCCGACAAGATTCTGGTGGGGGAGACCCGCGACCTGGAGACCGCCGAGATCTCGATCCAGGCCTCGCTGACCGGGCACATCGTCTTCACGACCCTGCACACCAACGACGCCCCGTCGGCGATCACCCGGCTCCGCGACATGGGGCTCCCGACGTTCCTGATCACCGCCACCGTCGAGGCGGTCCTGGCGCAGCGGCTGGTCCGGAAGATCTGCGCCAACTGCCGGACCGAGTTCACGCCCAGCCCCGAAGTCTCCATGGAACTGGGGATGACGCCCGAGGAGGCGTCGACCAAGAAGTTCTTCTACGGCAAGGGCTGCGAGAAGTGCAACAACACCGGCTACAAGGGCCGGATGGGGATCTACGAGCTCCTCGTGATGAACGAGGAGCTTCGCGACCTGGTCGTCTCCGAGGCGTCGCTGGACGCCTTTCGCGAGGCCTGCCGCAAGCACGGGATGCGGACCCTCCGCGAGTCCGGCCTGCTGGCGATCCACACCGGGCAGACCTCGATCGAGGAGATCGTCCGCGAGACCATGCTCGACGACGCGTGACCGCCCCCGGGCCGCGGCACCACCGAACCCAGACCGGACCCATCGAACCGCCGAGGAGACCCCAGGATGCCGACCTTCCAGTATGAGGCGATGGACAACACCGGGCGCGAGGTCAAGGACACCATCGACGCCAGCACCCAGGAAGAAGCCCAGCAACTGATCCGCCAGAAGGGCTTCTTCGTCACCAAGATCTCCGAGCGCTCCAAGGCCAAGAAGAAGGGTCCGGCGCAGTCCAAGAAGGGCGGCCGGAAGGGCAAGAAGAAGTCGTTCACCATCGGCAAGATCTCGACCAAGCAGCTCTGCACCTTCACCCGTCAGCTTTCCACGCTCCAGGACGCCGGTCTGCCGATCCTCCGGAGCCTGAAGATCCTCCACGGTCAGTGCAAGCCGGGCGTCCTCAAGAATTCGCTGGAGGATGTGGTCGAGGACATCGAGAGCGGTGCCACGCTCTCCGACGCCTTCTCCAAGCACCCCAAGGCGTTCGATCGGCTCTACTGCAACATGATCAAGGCCGGCGAGGCCGGCGGTGCCCTGGAGGCCATCCTCCAGCGACTGGCCGACTTCAAGGAGAAGTCGCAGACCCTGAAGCGGCGGATCAAGTCGGCGATGGTCTACCCGGCCGTGGTCATTTCGGTGGCCTGCCTGATCGTCGGGTTCATCCTCTACTTCATCATCCCCAAGTTCGAGTCCATCTTCAAGGACTTCGGCGTCGACCTCCCGGGCATGACCAAATTCCTGATCTGGGCCAGCCACGCGGTGATCGACTACTTCTACATCGTGATGTTGATCCCGGTGTTCTTCTGGATCTTCCTGAAGCTGGTCTATCGGAACAAGACCGGGGCGTACATCTGCGACCGGATCTTGCTGATGATTCCGGTGATGGGGGCGATCGTCGAGAAGTCGACGGTGGCCCGGACCACCCGGACCCTGGGGACCCTTGTCCAGTCGGGGGTCCCGATCCTGGAGGCGCTGAACATCGTCCGCGACACGGCGGGCAACATGGTGTTCGAGCGGGCCTTCACCCGGATCTACGACAGCATCCGCGAGGGCGAGACGATCGCCCAGCCGCTCCGCGAGGCCCGGATCGTCGACGACATCGTGGTCAACATGATCGACGTCGGCGAGGAGACGGGCGACCTCGACACGATGCTCAACAAGATCGCCGACAACTATGACGAAGAGGTCGAGACCTTGGTGGAGAGCCTGGTGAGCCTGCTGGAGCCGATCATGATCGTGGTGCTCGGCGGGATCATCGGCTTCATCGTCATCGCCTTGTTCTTGCCGCTGATCTCGCTGATCAGCAAGCTCTCGGGCTAAGCCCGGCCGTCGGACCCTCCGGGGACGTTGCCCGACCCGCGTCATCGGGTCGGGACGTCCGCCGTGCGCGCCGAGAGTCGCCACTCTCTCCGAGCCATCGAACCGAGACGAAGCCCCGTACACCCCACCCGCGGAGACCCGACCGATGGACCGCCAACGCCCCCGACGGGCCGGTTTCACGCTGATCGAATTGCTGATGGTGATCGTGATCATCGCCTCCCTGATCGCCATCCTGGTGCCGACCGTCTTCGCCGCGCTCCGGAGGGCCAAGGAGGCCCAGGTCTCCGCGGAGATGAGCAACCTGGCCACCGCCCTGGCCAGCTTCAGGAATACCTACGGCGACTATCCGCCCAGCCGCATCCTCCTTTGCGAGTCGGGCTATGCCTCGCTATCGGCGGCCTACCTGAGTAGCCCGGTCGGCTATGCCCCCACAGCCAATGCCGCGACCGAGGCGCCGTTCCCGACGGACAACAAGTGCACCGACTTGACCCACCAGCAGCTCAAGGACCGGTCCCTGCTCTATCTCCGCAAATTCTGGCCGCGGGCCGATTTCGTCACCACTCCCGCGGCCGGAGGGATGTTCAACGACTTCGACGGCGACGGCCTCATGAATGCGAATCCGATCGTCATCTCCGGCTCGGAATGCCTGGCATTCTTCCTCGGCGGAATCCCGATCCGCAACAACGGCGCCATCTCCGGTCTGAGCGGGTTCAGCAAGTCCCCCAAGTTTCCATTCGTCAGCCCGGCGATCGCGCAGAACCGGACCGCCCCCAACTACGAGTTCAATAACGGTCGGCTGATCGATCAGGATGGTGATCACATCCCGTCGTATATCGACCCGGTCAATGCGACTCCCGGGAGCCGGCGAGCCTACGCCTACTTCTCTTCCTACGGGACCAACGGTTACGACCCGAACGACGTCAACGGCTATGGCCACATCGACCCGCTCACGACTTATGAGTTCGAGGAGGACGGGACGACTTACGTCGAGCGCGGGTTCGCCGTCGGCTTCCCGGTCTACGACTCCACAGGTACGTTAGCGTCTCTGGCCGTCTCGCCCGGTCCCAACCCTTACACGAGCGGCCCTCCGGCCACGGGCAACGTGTCCTGGTTCAACGGCAACTCATTCCAGATCCTGGCCGCGGGGGCGGATGGATACTGGGGCCTGGGGGGGACCTACCACGCGAACGGCGGCGGGGCGGGGCGGCTCCCGATTTTGGCCAACGCCGCCGACCCGGGCAACATCCATTCCGACGACGGCACGGGCGTCCGCCTGCGTGAGGCCGACAACCTGAGTAACTTCGGCGGGCGGCTCGACTGAATGATCCAGGGTCGGGCTTCGAACCCGGACCTGGTCGGACCTGGACGAAGGGAGACGGCGGACGCCATGCGAAATTCCAGCGAGTCGCCACGAGGCGGATTCACCCTGGTCGAACTCCTGGTGGTGATCGCGATCATCGGCCTGATCATGTCGCTGATCCTGGTCGCCGCTAGCGACGGCGTCCGCCGGGCCGAGGAGCGCGCCACCCAGGCGCTGATCACCAAGATCGACACCGCTCTGAACGACCGGATCGATGCGTTGCTGAACACCCAGCCGGTGATCAATCAGACGCACCGCTACCTGGCCGCGATCAATTACAGCCAGGACGGGAGGACCTACTTGCCGGTCGGTCAGACCTCCAGCATCGGCTCGGACGAGCGCCGGGCGCAGGTCTTCGCGCAGTTCGACTTCCTCCGGTCCGAGTTGCCCGAGATGTTCTTCCGGAACGACCAGACCTCCGACGGCGCCACGGCCGCCGCGTCCTACCCGCTGAACTTCGGCGCGGCCCCCTATCCGACGAACAGCAGCCTGGTCAGCAGCTTCGCCCTGCCGCTGGGGAATAACACCCCGGGGCTCTACAGCACGACCGCAACCCTGGGATATCCCACCCCGCCGTTGTACAGCACGCCGCTGCCGCCCACCGGCATGTTCGGGGCGTCGTTCTCGGCGGCGGCCGGGATCTACAAGAACCTGGGCTACGCCAAGACGGGCTATGATGGGATCGACAACAATGGCAACGGCCTGATCGACGACCTCGCGGAGTCGGGGACGACGCTGGCCGCCGTCAACCTTCAGCTCGCCAAGCACACACACAACACGGCCCGCTCGGAGATGCTCTACGCCATCCTGGTCGGGGGGCTCGGCCCACTCGGGAGCGTCTTCAGCGCCGACGACTTCTCGACGCGGGAGGTCCATGACACCGACGGCGACGGCCTCCCCGAGTTCGTCGACGCCTGGGGGCAGCCCCTCCAGTTCTACCGCTTGCCGATCTATTACGGGGCCACGAACAGCGCGGGGGTCACGACCGGCGCGACTGATTCGCAGAAGGGGTACTCTGCCTACAACGGCTTCACCGAAGCTCGCGAGCAGGACCCGCTCGACCCGAACCAGCTCCTGGTCGCGCCGGCCTGGTGGTCCTCGACGGGCACCAACATCTCGCTCACCACGCCCGTCCAGTCAACCTTCGCGCCTCCCAACGGCGGGACCCCGACGATCAGCCCGGGCGCGATGGCGTTCATGAATTACTTTCACATCCTGGTCGACCCGGCTTCCAGCTCGACCAGCGGGACGAGCTGGGATCGCGGCGGCGGCTACGCCCGGCGGGCCTACTTCTCGCGGTTCCTGATCCTGTCCTCGGGGCCCGACCGGGAACCGGGCGTCGCCCAGTTCAACAAGGATTACAGCGGCCTGACCTCGGACGGGAGCGGTAGCAGCTTCGCCTTCCCGAACAACATGTTCACGATGGAGAAGCATGCGCAGTGGCTAACTTTCATCGAGAATCAGGCCGCGCAGGCCGACCCCTCCGGGCGGACCGGGTCGTTCTGGGAGGTTCCGAGCAACTCGATGACGACGACCTATCTCCAGAACGAAGCCGGGATCGACGACATCTCCAACCACAACCTCTCGTCCCCCAGCACGGGAGTCCGCTGATGCATGCGATCCCCCGAAACTGTCGCCGTTGCTTCACCCTGGTCGAGCTCCTGGTCGTCATCGCGATCATCGGCCTGATCACCGTGGTGGCCCTGCCCGTGGTACTCCCCGCGCTGAACGAGCGGCGAGTGAACGAGGGGGCCCGGCTGGTCCAGGCCGTCCTGGCCGGGGCCCGCGACGCGGCGATCCGGGCCAACGCCCCCCGCGGCATCCGCTTCCTGCCCGACCCGGTCCTCAGCCCCAACGGCTACCAGGCCAGTCTGCTCAATGGCTCAACGGGTGATAACACGTTGTTGGGAGTCTTGGCCTCGAACCGGATGATCCCGATCGAGACGGCGCCCGACTACTCCGAAGGGGTAGTGACCCTCGTCCCGAATTACACCCACCCGAACAATCCAGCCCTCAAGCAGCTCCAGATCGTCGAGGTCGTGCAGACCCCCGTGGTGGGCAGCACGCCCCTAATCTACGTCCCGACCAACCCGACCTCGTGGTACTGGAATATCCGCCAGGGGGACAAGATCCGGTTCAATAGCTCGGGCGCCTATTACACGATCGTCGGGCCGATGACGATCGGCCCCCGGCCCAACCCCAATGCCGTCGCCAACAGCACGGTGACCAACCCCGAGCGGTTCATCAACAACGGGCCCCCCGCGGCGATGACCAACCCCAGGACCGCGGAATACCTGATCGTCGTGAATGGGATCGACGACAACGGCAACGGCTACACCGACGAGTCTTTCGACGGCCTGGATAACGATGGCGACACGATCGTCGACCCTTCCTACAACGGACTGGACGACGACAACGATGGCTTCATCGACAACGAATATTCCCCTGGGGAATACGAGACCGAGCAGTTCGACGGGGCGCAAGCCTCCCCGTTCACGACCGGCTTCCTCACGGGCGTCCCGTACACCATCTTCCGCCGCCCAGTGGTCTCGCCGGGCGCCCGCGAGGTGCCTTTGCCGGCGGGGGTGGTCGTCGACATGACGACGTGGAACGCCCCGTCGTCGCTGACGGGGGGGGCGCCGCTCCTGCAACCGGAGCGGTCTCGGCTCCCGATCGACCCTTATGCTCTTTATGTCGACATCCTGATCGCGCCCAGCGGCCAGGTCGTGCAGGGGGGGGCGGGGGCGGGGAATGGCGACTACAACAGCGCCTCCCCGGCGTCGAGACTGCCCTTCTATCACATCTGGCTGACCGAGCGTGAAGGGGTGGTCCCGCCCCTCTGGGGGTTCGAGGATCCCAATGCGACCCCGCCCAAGATCCCCAAGAACCTCCCGTTCCCGATCGCCAAGCCGAACCCGAATTACGGGACGGCGACGACCTCGCAGAACAACTTGTTACCGATCCCGCCCGCCTTGAAGGGCGAGCGTCGGCTGGTGACGGTGTTCGTCAAGACGGGCCAGATCGTCACGACTTCCCTGACCTCGGTGGACTCCTTCAGCGTCGCCGACCCCAACGCCCCCTTCTACGATGCCCAGTCCGGCGTCAAGGAGCCGCAATGATCGCCCGAGTCGCCTCAAGGAGGTCGGGGCTGACCCTGACCGAGATCCTGATCGCGATCCTGATCATGGGGATCGGCCTGATCTCGCTGGCGACGCTCTTCCCGCTCGGCCTGATCCGGCTCCGCGAGACGGCGCGGTACGTCCGGGCCGGCCTCACCTTCGAGACCGCCGCCGACGACTTCGACGCCCGCGCCCTGCTCTTCAAGCCGTCGTTCCGGAATTCCTGGTACGGGCCCCGAGACCCGTTCGTCCAGGACGCCCTGAGCAACGGGTCTTATAACACCGCGAACGCTGCTGGTATGGGGGTCCTGGCCTCGGGTAACCCCTTCCTGCCCAACAATAACCTGAACCTCTCCAGCGGCCTGCCGTTCTGCTACGACCCGCTCTGGCGGGCGCTGACCGGGATCGCCCCGGTCAACAACCTCACCGGCAACGGGCTCTACGACCCCACCCTCGATTTCGCCGCTGGCTACGTCAACGGGTTCGACGAGGCCCGCTTCGGCGCGGGCGTCTTCGGCAACACGAGCTACCCTTACCTCCGGGCCGACCCCGACATGGGGACTCCCAGCGCCTACGGGCTCCAGCGGCTGACCAACTTCATCCCCTGGAGCAACAACCTGCTGACGCCCCGGTATTCCTTCACCTATCACAACAATGTCCTGGCTGCTGCCATCGTCCAGCCGATCGACGTCGCCGGCGACGTCTTCACCTCGATCGACGACCTCGTGTTCAACCCGATCGGCGCCTCCGGGACGGCCACTCCCTTGAGCTCCGGGACCAGTCCGCCCAGTTCGGTCCTGCCCGAGCTGTACGGCCAGACAACGACCCAATTCGGGATGGTCCAGGCCGACTACCGGTACACCTGGTTCTTCACCGGGCGGCAGTCCGACGCCGGGGGGAACGGCACGCAGTTCGTCGGAGAGATCGTGGTCTGCGACGGCCGCCCGTTCGCCTTCGAGCCGCTCCCCGGCAACGGTCCCAACGCCCCGGCAGGCGAGACGGTGGTCGAGGCGGTCTTCGGGGTCAGCTCCGATCGGACCGTCGTGCTCCGCTGGAAGGCCACCACACCCGATCCCCTGGTCCGGGTTGGGGGCTGGATCGCCGACGTGACGTACGAGCGGAACGTGGCGACCTACACGAGCCGGGTGGGTGCTACCGGGACCCTCGCCCGCTGCTACTGGTACCAGGTCGCCCGCCTGGTCAGCCCCCAGGCCGACCCCGACACGACCAACTTCCCCGGCTACCGCCAGATGGTCGTGACCCTGAACTCGCCGGTCCGGGCCGCGACGACGCTCGACGCCAACGGCCTTCCGGTTCACGTCAACGTGGCCCTCATCATGCCCAGCGTGATCAACGTGTTCCCCCGGTCCTTCGAGGTCCATTGACCCGACCGACCGGACGAGGGACGGCCGTCATCCCGACCCAGGTCCTTCGGAGAGGAGTCGACATGCTTCCGCCTTTGCGAGGATCGGGCCGCCCGCGACGGGGCGTGACCCTGGTCGAGATGCTCGTCGTCGTCGCCCTGGTCGTCCTGATGATGACCATCCTGGTCCAGATCTTCCAGTCGGCCACCGGCGCCATGACCGCCTCGCGGTCGATCCAGGAGCTCGACGTCACCCTCCGCCAGATCGACTCGATGATCCGGACCGACCTCGGCGGCGTCACCGCCAAGATGACCCCACCGAACGACCCCAAGAACAAGTCCGGCTACTTCACGTACGGCGAGAATGGCCCGGCCGACGCTCAGGGCGAGGACACCGATGACTACCTGGCCTTCACCACCAAGGCCCCCGAAGGCCAGGTCTTCTCCGGCCGGCAGTGGATCGGCTCGTCCAACCAGGGGATCCAGCCGATCACCATCACCAGCCAGGTCGCCGAGGTTATTTATTTCCTCCGGAACGGCAACCTGTATCGCCGGGTCTTCCTGGTCGTCCCCGACCGGGCCTCGGCGATGAACCTGGGACAGCCCGCGAATGTCCTGCCCGCCACCTCGGCTAATAATTACAATTACCCCACGCCGATCTTCGGCACCTCGACTTACGTGAGCTGGCAGGGGATGAACGATATCTCGGCCCGGCCCAACATCGTCATCAACGGCGTGTCGCAGATCAGCCCGATTCCGAACGACCTCGGCGACCTGACCAACCGCGAGAATCGCGCGTTCAGCCCCCGCTTCGTCAATGACTTCAACCTCGACGGGATCCCCGACGACCTCAATGGCGATGGCGTCCCCGACTACTACCAGACCCTCTACACCGACGGGACCAACGGCAACGGCGGGAAGCCGAACGCAAACACGTTCGACACGGCGGTCCCCCGCGTCAACCCCGCCTCGTATGATTGTTATGCCTTCCCGTTCCTCTATCCGGGGATGTACTCGATGCCGGCCGGCGCGACCGTCGCCGGCGGGACCGTGACCCCCCCCAGCAACAACTATGGCTGGCGGCACTACACCGCGAACCACTCCCCCCTGGAGAACGGCGACAACCTCGCCGCCCCCTCCAGCCAGACCTGGTGGGGATTCCCCACCTGGCGGGAGACGATGACGGCCTGCGGCCTCGACCAGATGAAGAACCCCACCAATGCTGGCGGCTGGGGCGACCCGATCACCGGGTTGTACACGATCCCCGCCCTCTTCCAGCAGCCGCTCGGGCTCCGGCCGTTCGCACCCAACAGGTCGTACCCGCTCAATTCGACCAACTTCCTCCCGCCGGTGACCCAGACCGGCTCGAACAACCCGCCGCCTTACTCCGACGGCGCTGGCTCGGCGAGCTTCGTGGCCCTGCCGGCGGCCCCGAACCGGGTCTGGGAGGACGACCTGATCCTGACCAACGTCCGGAGCTTCGACGTCAAGGCATACGACGCCGACGCCCCGCTCTACAACACGCCCGCCAACGGCTACCTCAGCGCGGGCTATCAGGACCTGGGATACGGCGCGAACAGCTTCGTTGCTGGCCTGCCCGTCAACCCTACTACGGGGAAACAGGTCGGGTTCCCGTTCCAGACGGTGAACGACGCCGACGGGAGCAGTAACCCGCCCACCGGCTTCGGCCACGAGGGGCGGATCCCGCCGCTCCCCCTCGACTTCCGAACCGACCCCAGGCGAGGCTACCCCATCGGCGACAACTCGGCGGGCGTCATCCGGCTCAACCGGGTCTTCGACACCTGGTCGACCGATTACACCAACGCCCCCGACCAGGACATCTTCCTCCACGGCAACCCGAACAGCCAGACCCCGACCCCGATCTACCCGGCGTTCCCCCCGCCGTATCCCGCGCCGCTCCGGGGGATCCAGATCCAGATCCGGCTGGCCGACCCGCGGAACGAACGATCCAAGGTGCTGACGATCCGTCACGACTTCACCGACAAGCTCAACTGAACACCCCACGAACCGGCTGCCAACCGACCCGCCCCCGGCGATGGCCGGGGCCGGGTCGAGTCGAGGAGGATTGGCCGATGAACGCAAGTTTCCCCCTGACCCGGGCGCGACGCCGGGGGATCGTCCTGGTCCTGGTGCTCGGCATGCTCGCGCTGCTGGCCCTGATCGGCGTGACGTTCGCCACGTTCGCCGGCCAATCACTCATCAACGGACGGAACTTCGTCCAGGGTGTTTCCCGGCCCCAGTCCGAAGCGCTGATGGACTACGCGCTCTCGCAACTGATCAACGACAGCAACAACCCCCTCTCGGCGATCCGGGGGCACAGCCTGCTCCGCGACATGTACGGGAACGATTCGTTGTTCCGTGGTGCCAACCCGCCGGCCAATCCCGCCGTCGAGACGGGGGGGCTCCTGACCCAGGTCGTCATCGGCACGACCTTCCAGTCGCTCCATTTCACCGGCTACGTGCCGCACCCTCAGCCGGCCTCCCCCGGGGGGACACCGTTCTTCAACCAGCTCCAGTACTTCACCAACATCCCGATCGCCGGCCAGTATTACGGGCTCGACTTCACCCGCTGGATCATCCGCTTCCCGACCGCCGGCGTGCCGCAGACCTTCGAGGTTCTGGAGGACGACGCCTCCGACACCACGGCCGGCGTTCACAAGTTCACCCTCAGCGCCAACCTGGTGAACCCGACCAACGACCCCACCTATCCCGACGGCGGGGCCATGGGCCCGATGTCCAGCGCCGACTGGACCGCGTTCATCTACGCCAACCCCAACCTCGGCGCCGCCGTCGACACCACCGCAGCCACGCCCTACGTCAAAAAGGGCTTCTCCAAGCTCGCCCCGGAGCTGAACACAGTGTCCACCGGGGCCACGCCCACCGACAGCCAGCTCTCGGCCTCGGCCCCCTCCAACGCCTTCGTGCTCGACGGCCGCTACATGCGGGCCTTCAATGGCCCGGGACTGACCCGGCCGGTCCCGCCGTTCGACTCCACGGGCACGAACCAGATCAACGCCTACCCCTGCAACCTGGCCGCCTACGCCAATTTCCGGCTCAACGCCTTCAACCCGTCCGCCATCGCCGACCCCGACGCCATCGGGATGGACGAGGATTACGACGCCTGCGACCTGGAGAACTGGTTCCTCGCCATCCAGAGCGCTGACGGCCAGGTGATGATTCCCTCGTTCCACCGCCCGGGGATCCTCATGCCCGACGACTGGACCCTCGCCGCGGATAACACGAGCTACCTGAACGTGGCCCGGCGGTCGAAGATCCTCCGGCCCCGCCAGATCGACAACTCCCCGCTGTTCCCCTCCGACCCGTCGACCCTGGACGTCACCGGCAAGCTCACTTACGACGTCGACAACGATGGCGACGGGGTGTCCGACTCGGTCTGGCTCGACCTCGGCTACCCGGTCCAGCGTGACCCCAACGGCAAGCTCTATAAGCCCCTGTTCTCGTTCATGGTCCTCGGGCTCAACGGCCGGCTCCCCCTGAACACCGTCGGCAACCTCCAGGCCCGCGCCATCGGCGACGAGACCTCATCGCCCCCGTCCGGCAATGCCTCCAGCAGCCAGGTGCCCGTCCCCGGCAGTTACACCATCGGTGGCCACGGTTCCCCCTTCTACAACCTGTACTCGGCCGCGGCGTACTACGACTCGCCCCTCTGGGACCACGCCTCGCACCTGGGCTACTCGGTCAACGAGATTAACCCCAAGTTCGCCCTCCAGAACGCCCCCTCCAACGTCTACCCCAGCGTCAATGGTGGCAGCTTCACGGCGTCCCCCTACGGCTTCTCCAATGCGCTGTCCGCCGTCAGTTACAGCCAGATGGATAACGTCGGCGTGAGCGTCGCCCTGACCCAGATGCGGAACATCCTGTCCGGGACCGTGCCGGCGAATTCCCTCAGCGGCGACGCCAACATCGTCTATGTCGACGGTTTGGGCTACCCGCTGCCGAACAACGTCGCCGACAGCGGCGACAGCACGACCACCGACAACACGACCAAGACCACTTACGTCCAGGCCGCCGGGACCAGGGTTCCCGGCCGCTGGGGCGAACCCGAGGGCATCCCGACCCGGCTCGGCTTCCCGACCGCCGCGACCTTCGACCCCAGTACGCCCATGTACTGGTACCAGAACCCCGTCCGGGCGGGCCGATCGGTCTACTCGACCGGCAGCACCAACGACGTGATGGACGACGACCTCGATTCGACCGACCTCTACCTCGCCAGCCAATTCGAGATCCCCACCGTCACCCCCAACACATTCAGCCTCGTCCAGACCGTCACCGGAAGCTCCGACCAGTACACCATCCCCCTGGGCGGCACCAACCCAGGGCCGTACCAGCCCTTCAACCGAAACTACCCCGAGGCGGTCGACGCCTTCGACAACGCCGGGCAGATGCGGCTGGCCTCCGAGCGGAACCGACGCTTCGTGACGCCGCAGGACCCGGCGGGCGTCGGGCGGGTCGTGTCCTTCATGACCCGGCCGCTCAACGACGCCGATTACGGCCTGGGCTCCGACAACAAAGGCCGGAGCAGCTTCTTCCGCTATTTCCGGCCGGCCGGGATGCCGCAGGAGGTCCGCTACCCCTACCCCCACCCCTCGGGGACGACCTTCCCCTACGCCTACACGACCTCCAGCGGTCTGGGTCAGCAATACCTGATGCCCGTGCTGCTGCCGGCGGGATACTCCTCCGCCTCCGGGCCGGCCTCCAAGTCCGACATCCACAACAACCGGCTCCACGGCTATCAGTCGATGCTGACGCCCGCCATCAACGACAACGCCCCGCCGCAGGTGGTGGCGACGATGGGGCCGATGCCTTATGACTATGACGTCAACACCGGCTTGCCCCCGATCGGCGACTTCGGCTACGTGAAGGGCATGACCGCCGCCAGCAATACCAATTTGCTGGTCCCGATGATAAACCCGAATCCCAACACGTACTTGAAGACGAACGTAAACTCCGAGAATGGCCCCAACCTGGGCTCCACCGGTTTCGGCGCCATCTACAACCTCCCCTACGGCGCCCCCTACGGCACCACCAACAACCAGCCCCAAGGGGCCCCGGTCGTCAACGGCTATCTCGACGGCAGCCTGAACAAGGACGAAGCCGACGAGATGAACCTGTACGTCACCAACCGCTACGACATGCCGTATGGGCCGAGCGACCTGGAATGGCTCTACCGGAAGCAGGACGTGGACGGGGCCTCGCTCAGCAGCCGGCTCTCGCAGCTCGCCCCGATCAGCTTCCTCAACCCGGCCGACGGCCTGACCCGCCGCCGCCTCTTCTCGACCGACGCCTTTGACCTCACCGGGTTCGTCTACGCCAACGACAACCCCATCCCCTACGCCGGAGCCGCCTACGGGGCGTCCACCGACCACGACTTCACCTACAACAGCCGGTTCGGCCACAACGCTAGCCCGAGCCTCGAAGCGATGAATCAGGTCCCCGCGCTCAACATCTTCAGCCACTACGCCAACTTCATCACCACCGAGTTCCTGCCCAACGTGACGCTCCCTGCGCAAGCGGTCTACGGCACGAACCTGGCCCCGAACACCCATTATCTCAATACGATCAATTCCTACATCCCCAACTCGGCATTCGTGGGGAGCGCGCAAATCCTCCCCGCGCAGATCGACCCGAGCAAGCCCAACTCGGCGACGGCCCCTCTCGCGACGTTCACCACGAACGCCCACACCAACGCCGTGGTCGACCCGTACACCAACCTGATCGTCCCCGCCGGGGGCATCAGTTCCGGCATCCCGCAGTCGATGGTCCAGGTCCAGACCCCGCCGCTGGCGCACCGCGACCGCAAGATCAACCTCAACTTCCCGCTGCCGATCTCCAACGAGCCGGCCGAGCCGATCCGCCAGAAGTGGTGCCGCGAAACCTACCAGATGCTCAAGGCGATCCTGCCGCCCGCCTCGGTCGACACCCCCGAGGAACTCGCGGCGCTCAGCCAGTACGTCGTCAACATCATCGACTTCCGCGACCCCGACTGCACGATGACCCGGTTCGTCAACACCGACCTGGAAGTCACCGACGTCCTGACCAAGCAGGCCCCCAATAACCTGCTCATCGCCAACGTCTACGATCCGACCTGGACCGTCAGCCCCCCGGGCGTCAAGTTCGCGACCTCGACGATCCCCGACAAACACTTCCCCTACGACCCGAGCATCTACAACCCGGACACCGTCACTTCGTTCCTCATCCAGCACGGGATGGAATACAACCCCATCGCTCTCAACGAAGTGATGGCCTACCAGGGCCAGAACGCCGCCGGCACGACGCCGAACTATCAAGCAATGTTCATCGAACTGGTCAACACGCTCACCGAGGAGCAGAACAACGCCGGCACGAAGCAGAATAGCTCGGCCATCTCGCTCGAAGGCTGGGACCTCATCCTCACACCGGACAATTACGGCTGGGGCCGGCCCGACCCGATCTCGGGCGACGTCCCCCAGGTGGCCCTGCCGCCCGTGACTCCCAACTCTAGGACGGGCGACCCCACCATGGCCCCCGTGACGACCCCACCGGCCTCGTCGCAGTATCCGTATGCAAGATCGTCCGACACCAACTTGCAACAGCTCCAGATGGCGGTCCAGCAGTACACCTTCACCAACGCCTCCCTACCCGCCAACAATCCGATCATCAAGGGGATCGATGGCGCGAGTAAGCCCGATTACTTCGTTGTCGGCGATTACCGGACCCCCAGCGGACTCACCTACGTTTCGCAGCCCGCCACGACCGTCGAAGGGGCGAACCCGAACGTCCAGGATACGGCGATCGATCTCCGACTCCCCGTCTCGTTCACGATCCCCATCCCGACGACCGGGTCGGCCCGGTATTACTGGCTCTACCTCCGACGCCCGGCCAACCCGTTCGACGTCGCCATGCCCAACCAGGTCCGGCCCAACAAGGAGATGGTGGTCGTCGATGCGATCCGGTTCCCGGTCATCGACGTCGGTACCACGGCCGCGCCCAACGCCATCTACTCCGCCCAGCGACTCCAGCCCTATCGCGGCGGCCATCTCCTGCCGGTGAACACCTCGCCATCGATCCCCGGCCCTGTGATCACCGCCCTGCCCGCCTCGGGCCCCGCTGGCGGCGTCACGACGATCTGCCCGCCCAGCCCAGCCTACGCTTACGGCTATTCCGAGCAGATGGCCGCGCCCGTCGCGTCCATCACGGGTGTTCTGCCAAAGCCGAGTTTCTATGACACCATCGGCAGTGCAAACAATCCGATCGACACCAACTGGAGCAACCTACCGTTCCACGACCGAGACTTCTCCAGCGTGGCCGAGTTGCTCCTGGTCCCCGGCTGCCCGCCCGGCCTGTTTACCAAGCAGTTCGTCGAGGAAGCCTACCCCGGCAATATCTTCTCCAACACGGGTGGGACCGTCGCGGCCACCGGGACCGACAATAGCCGCTTCACGCCGCCCATCACCGCCCCGGTCGGCACGACGAATCCGTCCTTGGTGGGCCGGAAGGACTTCTCGCCGGTGGCGACCCTCCCCCCCAACTGCACCTTCCCGTACCTCCCCGACAACTTCTACTACACGGCCGCCTCGGTCGCGCCCCCCGTACTCTCCAGCGGGACCTACGACACCGGCTACACCCATTTGACCACCGAGATCGGCGGCTGGACCGGCAACGGCTGGCACAAGATGCTCGAATTCTTCGAGGTCCCCAGCTCGGCCAACGGGGCCACCGGGGCGGCCGAGGGCGGGGTCAACTACGACTGGGCCCGCAACGACCTCCGGCCCGGCCAGATCAACCTGAACCTGATCATCGACGAGGAAGTCTTCGCCGGCCTCTTCGACGACCCGAGGCTCAACGAGAACCTGGCCTACCTCAGCTCCTCGATCCCCTACGTCGTCACCCAGATCGACGGCAACGGCTACCCCGTCAGCGACTCGACTGGCAACATCCTCGGCCGTCAGTTGATCTTCAATCACGTCTCGTCCAACGCCGGGCCCCTCCCGACGCCGGGGGCGCTCAGCTCCGCCCAGACTGGCCGAGGCTACGTCTACCGCGACCCCACTCAGGGGAACTACGACACGACGAGGTCCGACTATCCTTATTACCAGCAGGTCCACGGGCTCAAGGCGGCCTTCAGCGACTTCCTCAAACTCCGGCACGGCGGCTCGGGCTACCTGTTCGCCTACGGCGCCGGGCCGACCGGCTCGGGGGACTTCACCCCGGGACCGCTCGCGGTGCCGCTGACCAAACCGACACAACCCATCGCCGCCGAGCGGCCCTACCACGCGTTGAGTTATCCCGACATCAACTACACGATCATGCGGCCGGCCAGCCTCCCGCCGTCGATCATGGACCCCAACAACACCCCGGTCCACTTCCCCGGGACGCCCGAGCCACTCGACTCGCGACTGTCGGGCCTGTTCAACTACCAGACCCACGTCGGTTCCCCGTACGTCCTGCTCAACCAGGCGTGGGCCCCGATGAATAACGCGGCGAATGCCGGAACCCCTCCGGTCAACTACCCGTACAGCCAGGATCCCGGAATCAAGAACCCCTACCTGGCGACCCAGTACGTCAACACGATGGCGACCTCGAACCCGGCCCCCTACCAGCCGGCGATGCCCGGTGCACCGCCGGTGTACTCGCCGAACGGCCCCAGCGGCACGAACCTGGTGGCCCCCCCGTTCGCCGTCGAGCCCAGCCCTTCCAAGATCATCCCCGCGGCGCCCTTCCCGCCGCCGATCCCGCCCACTCCGACCCGGCGGTTGATCCAGGTCCCCGACAACACCCCGGACGCGTCCGTCGTGACATCGGGCCAGACCTCCAATGCCAGCCTGCTGGGCCAGCAGGACCTCGCCAAGGCCAACACCGTCGAGACCGCCCTGGACAAGCAGAAGACCAACTCGTTGAGCCCCGCGCCCCTGCCCGCGGACGTCGCCAGGCGGTTCCCGGTCAACCAGCCGACGACCACCGCCCTGGTGCCGATGAGCGATAGGAGCAACTCCTCGCTCACCTTCCCCGTGGACGCCCCCCCCAGCCTCGTGCCCGAGACGCGGCTGAAGTTCGGGCCGGATAACTACTATCCGATCGACGCCACGGTCCCGACCAACTTCACCAACAACCTCCTGGGGGCCAAATGGACCGCCAGCGCGTCCGGCACTGACCTCCGCCAGCACCCGCTCTACCGGACCGAGTTCCTTCAGAAGGCCATGAACCAGACGACCGTCCGGACCCACCAGTTCGCGGTCTGGATCACCGTCGGGTTCTTCGAGGTCACGGCGACGGGAACCCCCGAGCTGGGGATTCCCGACGTCCTGGGCCAGGAACTCGGCTACACCGCCGGGAAGAACGTCCGGTATCGCTCTTTCTTCACGATCGACCGGACCCGGGCCACCGGGTTCAACCCCTACAATCCGGGCAACTTCCGCGATTGCGTGACCTACCGCCGCCGGATCGAATGACCCGGCCGGCATCGCCCGACCGGCCCGGCATCGCGCCGGGCCGGCAACGGAGCGAGACGTCTTGTTGGTTCGATGTTCGACCTGATAGGATCAATGGATCCTCTCCCTTCCGCGAGAAAGGACCTTTTCGATGAAGCGTCGCCGTCGAGGTTTCACGCTGATCGAGCTGCTGGTGGTGATCAGCATCATCGGCGTGCTGATCGGCCTGCTCCTTCCCGCCGTCCAGGCCGCCCGCCGGTCGGCCCGCCGCCTCCAGTGCGCCAGCAACCTCCGCCAGGTCGGCCTGGGCCTGGCCGGGTTCCTGAACCAGAAGAATTACTACCCCAACGCCGGGACGTTCCAGGAGTCGGCCAACAGCGCCACCCCGCCGATCACCGTCGATACCTCGGTGATCAACACCTGCTTCAAATTCACCGGCACGACCAATGCCAGCTTCGGTCCGGCGCAGACCTCCGGCCCGCTCTATAGCTGGGTGATCGACATCCTGCCGTTCATCGACAACCAGGAGCTTTACAACTCCTGGAACAAGAATAACCTGTACTGGAGCGACACCACGGTCACTCAGGGCGTGCCGACCAACCACAGGATCGCCAGCACCGGCATCGGCATCCTGAAGTGCCCCGAAGACCTCACGGCGCTCCCCGGCCAGGGGAATCTCTCCTACGTCGTCAACATGGGCTTCAGCCGCTGGAATGGCTTCCCGTCGAGCCTCATGGGCAAGACCTACGGCTGGACCGGCGGTGACGGCGTCACCACTCAGCCGATGGACAGCTCGACGGGCCCCGGTTGGTCGCAGGGCAACGCCCAGCGGACCGGCATGATGTTCCTGGGTACCGACCTGGGCAACACCGCCTGGGACCACCACACCACTTCCAGCTCCATCATCGACGGTTCGAGCACCACGATCCTGGCCTCCGAGAATACTCTGGCCGGTTACGCCCCTGTCAGCGGTGGGGTGGTGGGAGCTTACGAGTCCAACTGGGGCTGCCCGCACCCCAACGTCATCGGCTTCATCGCCTCCGACCAGGTCTGGAACGCCAACGGTGGCACCAACGCCGGGATCACCGGGCTGACGGCCCCCACCAGCGGCGACGATTCCTCCACCAACTGGAGGTTCGCCAACGACGTCTCCACCAAGGAGAACATCAATTACGGCCAGAGCCTCTCGATCGAAGGCTCCTTCCCCTTCCCCCTGAGCTACCACTCGGGCGGCGTGAATGTCCTGTTCTGCGACGGCTCGGTCAAGTTCATCTCCGACCAGATCAGCGGCGTTGTCTGGTCCAAGCTGATCACCCCCGCCGGCAGCAAGCTGCCGCTCACGATCCGTCAGCTCCCGGTCGACGCTTCCACCATCGAGTGATCAAGCGCTCACTTGCGGAGCTTTGGGAGTGTCGAAGAGAACATGCCCCCGGACGGAAGCCCCCATCGGGTTCCCGGCCGGGGGTTTTCTTTCCGACGTCAGCAAGCTTTCCATCGAGGCGGTACGTCGGGGCACGCGGACGAGGCCCACGCACGTTTCCGGTCGAGCCCGCAGCCGCACTTAACGCACCGATCCGACCGGGGCTCGTGGAGGGGGCATGCCTCGCAGGCCGCCTTGCGTTCGGCCCGGGCGGCGGGGCCGGCCTCCTCCAGGCCGCTCCGGAGGTGGGCGATGGCCGCCCCGACGAAGTTTGATGCCATCCGGACGGCCCCGGGATAGGAGACCGGCTCCGGGGTCAGGTCGACCAGGAGGTCGGTCCACTCCGCGCCGAACCGATCCGGGGCGATCCTCGGGCGGAAGGCCTCGGCGGCATCGGCTCTCGACCGGTTGATGGCGGCATCGGCCGGGCCCGTCCCGATGGTTCCCAGGACTTCCGCCGCGCTGGCGGGCCCGTCGGCTCCGAAGGGAATCACCCGGGTCATCCCGGGCGCGAGCCGGGCGATCCCGACGTCGGTGGAGACGACCGGCTTCCCCATCCAGAGCCCCTCGGCCAGCGTCAGCCCGAACGACTCGTACCGCGAGGGGACGACCAGGGTGGTGAAGGCGTTGAGGACGTCGCCGGCGGCCGGGTCGGGGCCGACCAGGTGGAAGCGGTCCAGGCCCTCGGTTTCGCGCCGGAGCCCGTCACGCATCCAGCCGTCGCCGACCACGACGACATGCCAGGGTTCGGGGAGGTTTCGGGCCAGCCGGATCATCACGCTGGGGTCCTTCTCCTCGGTCAGCCGGCCCAGGTAGCCCGCCACCGGAACATCGGCGGGGACGCCCCAGGCGGACCGCATCACGGCCCGGTCGCGACGGACTTCGAGCCGATTCAGATCCACCGCGTTCCAGATCACCGAGGCCGACGCGGCGGCTCGGCTGGCTTCGGGGAGCGCGGCCAGGGCCAGCTCCGACACCGCGACCCAGCGGTCGATCGCCTCGGGCCGGCCGTAGACGGTCTGCCCCCATTCTGATTCGACCGGGGCATGGACCGCGCTCACGACCCTGGGGGGATTCGGGAGTCCCTGGAGGATCCCGGGGAGGCCGTCGATCGCCCAGGTCACCAGGACGTCGGAGGCGGCGGCCAGGGCCCTCGCCTGCTCCCAACCCTGCGCCACCGGCATCAGCGCCGCCAGGGCGTCGCGGATCGCGGGGTCGACGATGCCGCCGGGCATCACGGCGCAGCCGCGCCAGGCGATCTTCGCCGGGTCGGTGGTCCGGGCCAGGGTCAGCATCCATGCCTCGGCCCCGCCCTGGAACAGGCAGGGGGAGAGCAGTCCGACCCGGGCCCGACCGGGTCCGGGCGGGCGGGCGGCCAGCTCGGCGGCGAACGGGCCGAGGGCCAGTCCAGGCTCCGCCGCCCGTGGCGATGGGCTCGGGACCGAGACGGGCCGAGGGAAGCCATCGGCCAGGTTCCCGGAGATCGCCTCGTAGCCGGGGAGCCCCCGAAGCCGGGGGATGAGGTTGCCGAGTGTCTTCATGGAGTCACCACCCCATAGGCGAACAGATTCCCTACCAAGCCGGTCCCCTGATAAGTAATCATGAATGGCGAGCAGGAATAGGTCGCCGGTCCGACCCGGGCGGAGACCGTCCCGTCGTAGCAGTACGCCTTGCCGTCCGGGGCGAGCCTGCCCATGGGGTCTGAAGACAGGCCGATCGACAAGTTGGTGCCCTGCGAGGCATTGCAACTCAGGGTAAACTGGAGCCAGCAGCAGCGGGAACCGAGGATGTACCCCCCGTGTTGCTCGGAGTAGACGCCCTGGTTGCATGCCACCGAATCGCCCGGTCCCGGGAACCAGCCTGAGGTCCAGGAGAAGTTCGGCCCCGCGCCCCCCCCGTAAGCCAGGGGCGTCGCGATCGGGCCCGCTGGGGTGTACGTTGTCCCGTAAGTGCCGCCGGAGTGGACCTGCCAGTAGTACCACGACAGGACGAGGCCCGCGGCCGGGATGTTGCAGGGCATGCAGTGCGCGGCCCCACGGCCGCTCCTCGACCGCTCGGCCACCCAGCGGTAATCGACGTGGCGGCAGATCAAGTAATCGCCCGTCGAGGGCGTTCCGGGGCCGACCAGGTAGACCGGAACCGAGCTCTCCTCCTCCGTCGTGAAGAGCCCGGCGCCTCCCTCGACCTCGTCGCCGAGTACAAAGGTGGGCTGGACCAGGAGGAAGCTTCCCGCGGCAATCCTCGACCCCGTCGAGGTCACCCGGCCGACGAAGGCGGGCCTGCCGCCGCCCTCCCGCTCGGGGTCGGGCACGACCAGCCCGGCCCTCCTGAGGCGGAGTTTCGCGTACTCATCGAACGATTGCAGTCCGGCCATCGCCCCCCCCGGGTTCGGAACGCTCATGGTATCCGGGGGATATATTCAGGAGAATTGGGCGTCGCTAAGCAGGGTTTTCCCTAGGGACGCGCGGGATCTCCCGCTGTCTCCACGGACAGGCGAAGAGGAGCGGTCGCGACATCACCGGCCGGGAGACCGACGGTTGGGACGATCGGGCGTGACCGGAGGAGGGGATGGGGCGGGCGAAGCCGGGCGATTTTGGCGGATCAGGAGGCGTCCCGACCCCTGGCCCGTGCGCGACGGCTCCGGGTCTGGGCGACGACGAGAGTCATGCCGACCGCAACCAACGCGAAGGCCGGCGGGGCCGGCACCGCGGACGATCCGGCCGGGCTGAAGAGCGGCTCGCCCTGGGTCGGCGTCAGCAGAAAGCCGTGGCTCATCCCGTTCAGGGTTCCCACGCCCACGATCTGGTTGCTGTCGTTGATCGCATTGGCGCTGTTGAGCAGCCAGGCCGCGTGATCCTGGATCGAGAGGAGCGAGGTGAGGTCGATGATCCCCGCCGACGCCTGCCAGAGGAAGGCTCGGGAGCCCCCCGAACCGTAGCCGGCCGCGCCGACGACGAACGGGTCGAGCAGGTTGTTCACGCCGAAGGCGACGCTCGAGATCCCGTCGAGCAGGCCGATATCCACCAACGCGGCATTCGAATGCGAAGCGAAGAAGGCGTGCTCGCGACTACCGATGATGCCGCCGCCGACGACGTCGCCGCTGTCGTTGATGGCGCGCCCCTCGGTATTGAGGGTGAAGCTGCCGGGGAGGTTGCGCGTCACCAGGTCGGTCACGGCCCCGCCGCTGGTGGCGAGAAAGGCGTGCAAGGGGCCATTCATCGAGATTTCGGAGGTGCCGACGACCGTGCCCTCTGCGTTGATCCCGGCGCCGAAGTTGGCCCGCCCGCCGCCCAGCGGCTTGATGATCGTGGGGTTGGCCGGGTCCGTCCCCTGGAAGGCGACGTGGTTCGCGGTCCCGCCCAGCCCGGGGACAGTGCCGGTCCCGACGACCTCCCCGGAGGAGCTGATCGCGTTGGCCTGGGAGTCAAACCCCGACTGGCCGTTGACCTTCAGCGGGCTGAATTTGTGGAAGGAGTTGCCGACCATCGAGAAGGCGTGCCTCAGGTGGTCAGACGGGTCGGTCAGAGTCCCGGCGATGTCGCCGGACCCGTCGATCGCGTTGGCGGAACTCGACGTCGCGTTGCCCACGTTCACCGCGTGGAAGGTCCCACCCCCGTCGGCGACGACCGCCACGGTCGAGCCGTCCGCCCTCGACGCCGTTCCCGCCACCTGGCCCTTCGCGTTGATCGCCTCTGCCTTGCTGGTCCCGCCCGGAGCGAGGACGCCCAAGTCGCGGATCGTGAAGCCGGCCTCGGCTGGGCCCGACGCGAGGAGAATGGCGAGCAGGATCCCGAATCGTGACGCTCTCGATGACGAGACCATGTCCCCTCCTGAACCAGGCAGTCGTACGACTGGAGAATTAGGATTCTTCCCATTCTAGCGATAGTGGTCATGGATGATCAACTGCATCCTATTAATTGCGCTCGACCCGCGAGCGGCGGGGCACCGCCGAGGCGTTCGCCCGGGCCGAGGGGGACCTGGGGGTGCAGTTCGACGCGGGTAAGGTCAACACGACCGAGGGCTGGCGTGACGTGAAGGTCGCCGTGCTGACCCGCCGCGAGCCGGGCGAGCCGATCGCCCCGTCGGAGAGGGATCGGAGGGATCTGCCGGCGCCCTCGGTCCGGTCGGTGGTGGCCGCCGTGGAGACGGCCACGACGTTCGGCGAGCGTCGCGCGGCCGAGGCGACCCGGCTGAGCCTGACCGACCCGAAGTGGTTGGACGTGCTGGGCGACAGGGCCGAATGGATCTGGAACCTGGCCGAGCATCGCTTCCCGGGAGCCTCGCAATGCCTGGACTTCTGGCACGGCTCGGGGCACCTTGGCGGCGGGGCCAAGGCGGTGTTCGGGTCGGGCGTCGAGGCTCAGGCGGCGTTGGATCGCGGCCAGGAGGTTGAAACAGACGGGGCCCGCGGGAAGGTCGAGCATGTCGCCCCGCAGGTGCAATTGGGGGCCTTGGCCGCCGGTCCGGAGTGGGAGACGTTCTGGAAGCAGACTGGACCTGACGCCAAAATCGAGAGGGGCAACCTTCGCGATAGGGGGCCGGTCGTCTCGGGGGTGGCCGCGAGCCAGTTCGTCGGCTTGTCCGGGGGGGCCGATGATCTTAGGATACAGTCATCGTCGCACGGCGATTTCGTGCGCGGGGTGGCTTCTCCGGGGAAGAAACGTGATGGCTGACCTCCAGATCCGTCGAAGGTTCGCGCTCCTGGCGAGGGCCGCACTCCTGACCGCGCTGGCCGTCTCCGCCCCGGTCCCAGCCGGAGCGGCCGATGCCAAGCCGGCCCGGAAGGACAGCCGCCCTCAGTCCCGGCCCAAGGAAGCTACCTTCACCACGTCGGTCGCCCCGGCCCAGGCCCGGCCGGGCGAGACGGTCACCTACAGGGTCAAGGCGAAGCTGGCGGCTCCCTGGCACATCTACCAGTACTCCAAGGTCCAGTCCGAGGACGGGCCGCGGTTGACCCAGTTCGACCTCTTCGACCCCGCCGGACTGAAAACCGAAGGAGAATGGACGGCCTCACGGGCGCCGATCCGGAAGAAGGAGGCGGCCTTCCCCACCCTTCCCTACCTCGAATACTTCGAGGACGAAGTGACCTGGAGCATCAAGCTCAAGGTGCCCGCCGGGACGACGCCCGGCAAGAAGCACCTGCGCTGCCAGGCCGGTTACATGATCTGCTCGGACCAGAATTGCAGTTTCCCCGGCCAGTGGACCCTCCCCGACGCCGAGCTGACCATCCTGCCGGCCTCCGGCGCGGGTGCCCCCCGGTCGGGCCTGGCCCTGGTCCCGGCGCTGGTCGCGTTCGTGCCCCAGGCGGCCGAAGCCGACGGCCTCAAGCCGAAGCAGAAGGACAGCCGGATCCAGCCCAAGCACGCGACGTTCTCGACCGAGTTCGCCCCCGCCCAGGCCCGGCCCGGCGAGACCGTCGCCCTGAAGGTCACGGCGAAGGTCGCCCGCCCCTGGCACATCTACAAGTTCTCGCCGACCCAACCCCAGGACGGCCCCAAGCTGACCTCCTTCGAGCTGTTCGACCCCGCCGGGCTCGTCGCCGCCGGGGAGTGGACGCCGTCGAGGGCCCCGATCAAGCAGAAGGACACGGCCTTCAAGAACCTGGAGTTCCTCGAATTCTACGAGGACGAGGTGTCCTGGAGCCTCCCGCTGATGGTCCCGGCCGGGACTCCAGCGGGCAAGAAGGCCGTCCGGGTCCAGGTCGGCTACATGCTCTGCACCGACGCGAACTGCACGCCGCCGGTCCGCCTGACCCTGGCGACGGAGCTGACCTTGGTCGCGGACGGCTCCCAGGCGGCCCTCCCCGGACCGGCGGCCAAGGCCGAGGGGTCGAGTCCGGCCCCGGCCCCGGCGATTTCCTCGCCGGTCGATTCCCCTTCCACTCCCCGGTCGGCCAACTCGGACCCGGGCGACAAGGGCCCCGAGAGCTTCCTCTCGTTCCTCCTCTTCTGCGCGGGGGGCGGCCTGTTCGCGCTGGCAATGCCGTGCGTCTGGCCGATGATCCCGGTGACGGTCAACTTCTTCGTCAAGCAAGGACAGAAGAACCAGGGGTCGACGACGGGGCTGGCGATCACCTACAGCGTGTCGATCGTCCTGATCTTCATGGCGGTCGGGCTGCTGTTCTCGATCAGCTTCGGGGCGGCGTCGCTCTCGAAGCTGGCGAACAACCCGTGGCTCAATCTCGGCGTGGCCGGGCTCTTCCTCATTTTCGGGCTGAGCCTTCTAGGCCTGTTCGAGATTCGGCTGCCGAATTTCCTGCTAAACGCATCGTCGCAGGGGGAAAGCAAGGGAGGGTTGATCGGGGTCATGTTCATGGCTCTGACACTGACGATTACCTCGTTCACCTGCACGTTTCCGGTGGTCGGCCTCCTGCTGGTGATGGCGGCCAAGGGGCAGTTGCTCTATCCGGTGATCGGCCTGGCCACGTTCGCCTCGGTCCTGGCCTTCCCGTTCCTCTTGCTCGCGCTCTCGCCGGGCCTCCTGGCGAGGATGCCCAAGAGCGGCGACTGGATGAACACGGTCAAGGTGGTTGGCGGCCTGATCGAGATCGGCGCGGCGTTCAAGTTCCTGAACACGGCCGAATGCGTCTTCGTGGTCCCCGAGGACGCCTGGTTCAATGCCTATACCGTCCTGACTCTCTGGGTTGTCCTGGCCCTGGTCTGTGGGATCTATCTGCTCGGCCTGTTCCGGACCGACCACGATATCGAGGAGCCCAAGGTTGGCCCCGGCCGGATGATCGGCGGCTGGCTGTTCCTGAGCCTCGCCTTGTTCCTGGCCCCCGCGCTGTTCGGCCGGCCGCCTCAGAACAAGATCTGGTACCTCGTCGTGGGCCTCCTCCCGGCCGACGCGGGGAAGCTCAAGGCGGACGTTGGGTCTTCGGGCGGGTCCGAGGGGAAGGATCAGGCCGCATCGTCCCCGGATCCCAAGAGAGCTGAGCGCGAGCAGAAGGCCCACCACGGGGTCAACTGGGGAATGAGCTACGAGGGGGCCCTGGAGCAGGCCAAGGCCGAGAAGAAGCCGGTCCTGATCGACTTCACCGGCGTTAATTGCGCCAATTGCCGGCTGATGGAGCAGGAAGTCCTCCCCCGGCCCGAGGTGGTCCAGCTTCTCAACCAGTTCGTCACCATCCAGCTCTACACCGACATCGTCCCGATCCGGTCGATCCGCCAGGACGACCGGATCAAGTTGGCCGACGAGAATTTGCAGCGCGAGGAGAAGCTGTTCGACGAGGTCACCAACCCCAATTACGTGGCCCTCGACGGCGACGGCAACGTCCTCGGCAAGCTCGGGGGCAAGGTCCCCCCCGAGCGGTTCGTCGGGTTTCTGCAAGGGGTGCTCGACCGCCACAAAGGGGTCGGCAAGGTGGCCGGGAAGTGACGGCTCGAATGGACCTCAGTGGCTATCCGGCAATTCTTCCGAGTCGCGGCAATGGGTTATGGAAAATGGACGATGGTTGATGGGTGAAGAAAGTCCGGGAAATCAGTCGAAGAAGCTTTGGATGCATCCGCGCTTGTTCGTCCTTAGGGGGCGTCAAAAATCAAAACCGCACCGTTGGCTGGTAATAAACCCACGTTTTCAGCCTTGTCCTGCGGAGAGTACGGCTTTGTATTTGGACGCCCCCTAAGTGTGAGTTCCAATGCCATCCCCGTCGCTCCCAAACTTTAACCAATGATGGCCGCCTCTGGTTTACATTTCGATGGACTTGCGTCCGGCCGACCCAATTCGATCCAGGTAGTCCATCGACGATTGCTACAGTGACCGACGCAATCCGACTCATCCCGTCCCCTGCTCGCTTCCCCTGCGATGCCTGCGCGCTACCGGAATCGGTCCCCGTCGCGGCCAGGGCGGCCGTCTAATCGAACAAACTACCGTGACTTGGACGGGGCCACCTCGCCGTATCGCGTGAGGCGGATCACGGGCGCGGCTCAGGGACCGGACCGGGACAGGCACCCGGCCCACATGCCTACCGTGGTGAACGACAGTCCCCGCGCACGGGCCAAGGCCACCAGATGCGGCAACACCGCCCCGGCGTGCGGCCGGTCGTCGTGCAACAACACCAGCGAGCCGCCCCTTAGCGGTCGACCGCGAAACCACTCGCGGACCTCCTCGGCCGATCCCCGGGCGAAGTCTTTAGGGTCCGCGTCCCAGAGCACCACCGCCTTGCCGGCACGCCATAGACCCAAAAGCTGCGGGGCCGAGACGCGCCCGTACGGCGGGCGGAACAGGACCGTCTCCCGTCCCAGGATATCGGCCAGAAGGCTGTCGGTGTGGCGGACCTCGGCCAGCAGCCGCCGCGCGGAGAGCCGCTCCGGCGCCGGGTGCGAGAAGGTATGGTTGCCGACCTCATGCCCCTCCGAGGCGATCCGCCGCAACAGCCCGGAATAACGTCGCGCCCGCCGCCCGATCACGAAGAAGGTCGCGGCCACGCCGTGCTCCCCCAGGGCGTCGAGCAGTCGGGGGGTGTGCTCGGGGTGAGGTCCGTCGTCGAAAGTCAGGCTGACCGAGTTGCACCCCGCCGGGCCGTCCCTGAGGAACCGCCGGCGCGGGGCGATCGCCGCGATAGCACGGTACAGTAGCTCGCGGTAGCGGACCGGACCTCTGCCCACGGTTCAGCCCCCCTCGAAGTCCGCCCCGGGGAAGTCCGCGGCGAGCACCGGCGTCACCCCCGGGGCTCACGTTGCGTCCGCGTCCACTCCGCCGGCCTGCCCCTCTGGGCGACGGCTACCTTCCAAGCGACGTAGTACGGCAGCTCCAGCAGACAGAGCAGGTGCCGCGCGGGCAGCCCGAGCAGGAGCACCGGGCTCATCGCGTAGAGCCCCAGCGCCGCGGCCATCAGGGCGTGCGCCGGCAGCAGCGCCTGGGACAGCGGCACCAACCGGGCGTCGAGGGCCGCCCCGAGGTGGGGCGTCAGCGCGGCCCCCCAGAGCAGCAGGAGCCGGACCATCGGCGGGAACAGCAGGTCGGCCAGGTACAGGGCCTTCAGCCGCGGCGTCAGCCGTCGGGACCGCAGCAGGGGGGCCAAAAACCGGCGTGGCAGGTCCCGGCGGCCCCACTCCCAGCGGCTCCGCTGTGACGCGGCGGCGGGCCCGAACCGGGCCAGCATCACGCTGCGGACGACCGCCCCGGGGACGAAGCGGGCGCGCTCGCCGCGGATCCTGAGCACCCAGGAGAACTCTGCGTCTTCGGTGAGCCCGTACGCCCTCCAGGGGACCCGCGCCAGCGCCCCGGTCGCGAAGCACATCCCGTTGCCCCGCAGCATCACGCCCATCCCCAGGCCCTGCTGCCCGAGCAGCCAGACGCCGTTGATCAAGCTGAGGGCGTACGTCAGTAGGCGGGTCCGCCGCGAGTCGCCGGGGTTGGCAACGGTGCTGTAGCCCTGCAGCCACTGTCCGCCAAGCGCCAGCTCCGCGGCGAAGGCGGTGAGGGCCCCCGGGTCGAGGGTCGAGTCGGCGTCGACCACGACGGCCGCGTCGTAGTCGGCCATCGTGACCTCTGGCGAGGCCCCGTTGAATAGGTAGTCCAGGGCGTGGCCCTTGCCGCGTCGGCTGGGGTCGTGCCTTTCGACGACCACGGCGGCGGCGGCGGCGGCGGCGGTGCGGTCGGAGCAGTTGTCGGCGATGACGCAGACGGTGAATCGGTCGGGGGGGTAGTCAACCGCCAGGCAACTGGCCACGGTCGTGCCGACGCCGCCCTGCTCGTCGTGGGCGGGGATGACGATTAGGAAACGCGGCGGTGAGATTCCCGGGGGCGTGGGCGTCCCCCGTCGTCGCAAGGCCGCCAGAACGATCAGCCCCAGGTAAGTGAAGAGCGGGGCCAGCGCCGCGGTCAAGGCGGCGGAGGCAACACAAATAATAATCATATCAAAAACAAAATTTCATTGGGACGGTTCGGTACCCCTCCCGATCCGGACTTCGCGCGCCGGCGCCTAGTTATCCGGCCCCCTGCGGGGGTCGAGGCGAAGAGGATCATCCTGACACGGGCATGAACTCGGCGGCATGCGGGCGAAGGGCTCATCGATTAGATACGGCCAACTGGCCGAGATCAACCCTCGGATCGGCCTTTTGGCCGAAAACCAACATTCCTGCCGGTCCGACGGCCCATCCCGGGCCCGGATGACGCTGGATAGAGGGATGGCGAGCCCGGCGGGGGGAGCGCGATCGCGGCCTATGCCGCGGCCCGGGCTCCCCGAGGCGGGCCGGGCAGCCCGCCATCGGACGAGATCGGAACTTCCGCGTCTTGCTCCGGTTAGATGCCACTGTGAGACTTCCCCTGAGACCGGGCGTGATGCCGGCCCGCCGGACCGCGTCGTCCCGGGCACTGGGGCGCTGGTAGCGACGTCGAAGCCGCACGCGGATGAGGACAGAAACAGTGCCCTTGGACCCCTCGAGAAATCCTATTAGCCATCCGTTGCGGGTGGCGATCGCGACCCGGGGTCTGACGGCCCACGCTCTGGCGCGGGTGGCCGGGGTCGACCCCGGGGTCGTCAAGCGCTTCTTGGAGGGGAGGCGTGGGCTGACCCTGGCGACGGCGGACAAACTGGCCGCCGCCTTGGCTCTCCGCCTAGACGGACCTTACGAGGCCGGGGTCATCGGCCACGAGGAGGTCATCCCGTCGGCCCAACGGATAGGGGAGGAGACCTGAGCGGTCAGTTAGTACTACTCCGTTACGACCTCAAAAGGGATTCGCATGAGTGGGTGATATCGGATGCTCGAAGCCCCCTGTTTTTCAAGGGATTGTGTCAATCTGCTTGGATGCAATCGCCATCATGTGGCCATTTAGAGCAAGCCGTAAGTCCTGATTTGCTAAGATATTAAGCGATGTAACGGGGTAGTATTAGGGGGCGTCAAAAATCAAAACCGCACCGTTGACTGGTAATAAACCCACGTTTTCAGCCTTGTCCTGCGGAGAGTGCGGCTTTGTATTTGGACGCCCCCTTAATCATCAGCCATTTGCCATTTTCGATCCCGGATCAGAGGCCGGGCGAGCCTTCCCAGGCCACGGTCCGCTCCCCCTCCACGACCTCGCCGATCACCCAGGCGGGGAGGTCGACCTCGGTCCGGAGGTAGCGGGTGATCGCCTCGGCGTAGTATTCGGCGACGATCAGGACCATCCCGATCCCCATGTTGAATACGCGGAACATCTCAAGGTCGGGGACTCCACCGATCGACTGGAGCCAGGGGAAGACCTTGGGGACCTCCCAGTTCCGCCGGAGGCTCAAAGCGCAGCCCTCGGGGAGGATCCGGGGCGGGTTGTCGATCAGCCCCCCGCCGGTGATGTGCGCGATCCCGTGGACGATCCGCTTGACCCGGTAATGGCGGTAGACCGTCTTGAGGGCCCGGACGTAGATCCGGGTCGGTCGGAGGAACTCGTCGGCGACGGTGCAGCCCAGCTCGGGCACGAATGAGTCGGGCCCGAGCCCGGCGCCTTCGAAGGCGAGCTTCCGGGCCAGGCTGTAGCCGTTGGAGTGCAGGCCCGAGCTGGCAAGGCCGATCACCTTATCGCCGACCCGGATCTCCTTGCCGTCGAGGATCTGCTTGCGGTCGACGACCCCCAGGCAGAAGCCGGCCAGGTCGTATTCGCCCGCGTGATAGAAGTCAGGGAGGATCGCCGTCTCACCTCCCAGGAGTGCGCACTCGGCTTCGACGCAGCCGTCGGAGATCCCCTGGACCACTTGCTCGGTCAGTTTCGGGTCGTCGCGGCTCATGGCCACGTAGTCGAGGAACAGGAGCGGCTCGGCCCCGGCGCAGAGGCAGTCGTTGACCGACATGGCGACCAGGTCGATCCCGACGGTCTCGTGCCGCCCGGTGGCGAAGGCGAGCTTGAGCTTGGTTCCCACGCCGTCGGTGGAAGCGACCAGGACCGGGTCGCGATAGGTCCGGGTGAACAGGCCGATGTTGGCGTCGAGCCGGAACAGGCCGGCGAACCCGCCGGGCCACTCGATCACGCGCGGGGTGTAGGTCCGCTTCAGGAGTCGGGGGAGCAGGGCCATCGTCTGTTCGTAGGCGTCGAGGTCGACGCCGGACGACTTGTAATCGATCGGCTCGGGCATGATCTTCCGCGGGGCTTGGGATCGTCGGGACTCGGGGCCGGTCCGGGCGTCTGGCGGACCAGTGTACCCCGTCGACGGCGGTCCGCGAAGGACCCGGAAATCCCGGCCCCCGGGGTCGGCGATCGGCGATCGAGGCGCTTGCCCGGCCCGGTCCCGACCTTGTATGTTGGATCGGACCTCGGGTCGGTCCCCGCCCCACTGGACTCCCTCCTCACGACATCCTTCGGAGCGACGCGACATGTTGCGGAAATTCGCGGTCTTGGCGGCCTCCCTGTTCACAATGGCCGGCCTGGCCTGGGCCGCCGACGAGGAGACGCCAACGGGCAAGCTCATGGAGCAGATCCAGAACAAGACCAACGCCATCCGGAAGGTGACCCGCAACGCCGTCGAATACAAGAAGGGCGCCGCGTCGATCGCCAAGAACGCCGAGGAGGTCATCAAGCTGTCCAAGGAAGCCCGCGAGATCAAGGATTCGGCCGAGAAGGAGAAGAAGCCCTTCGCCGAATACCAGAAGCTGATGGACGACATGATCAAGTCGACCGAGGAGCTGTCCAAGGTCACCGCCAACGCGAAGTCGACCCAGGCCCAGGCCAAGGAAGCTTTCACCGCCTACACCAAGACCTGCGCCGCCTGCCACGCGGTCTTCAAGAAGGACGAGTGATCGCCCGGCGCCCCTCCGACCCGGAATGGTCCCGCGACCCCCGAAGCTCGGGACGCGGGGCCTTCCGCCCTACAACGCTTGCTGACGCCCCTCGACCGCCAGGAGCAGGATGACGGTGGCCACCGCGAGCGGTCGGGGCAAAAGGCCCTCGGTGTCCGGGGTCAGGTCGACGAAGAACTTGTGGACGAACGGGTTGAAGTTCTGCCGCATCGTTCCGACGACCCGCCCCTCGACCTCGATCCGGAACGCCTGCGGGAGCAGGAGCGAGGCGAAGTCGTGGAGTCGGCGGATCACCGCCTTCCAGCCGCTGTCCTCTCTCACCCGCCCCCGGACGGTCCCCGACTCGTCCAGGATTTCCCAGGAGTCGCGGAACATCGACTTCCAGCCTTTACGCCGGAGGGTCCCGATCGGCTCCCCGGTCCCCGTGTCCGTCACCCGGTAGGCCGCGCCGAAGTCGATGATCCGGTCGGCCTTGATGTGGAGGATCTCGGGCCCGCCGGCTGGACCGTCCACGACCCGGATGTCCTCCTTGAGCCGGAACGCCTTTTGCTCGGAGGAGGCCAGGGGCCGCCCATCGAGGGTGAAGATCGTGAACCCGGCGCCGAAGAGTTTGAAGACCTTGCGGCGGGCGACGAACTGGTCGTGCCGGTAAAGCTCGGGGATGGCCTCGGACATCCGATGTTCCTCTCGGGATCGAACCGGGTCGATGGGGCGATGATCCCCGCTCAGCCCGCCTCAGACAAGGGGATGCCCGGAATCCGATGCCCTGGCCCGCCCTCCGATTCCTCGACGCAACCCGGCCGACGGTCGCCGAGAACCTGGCGATCGACGAGGCCCTGCTGGTCGCCGCCGAGGACCGGGCCGGCCCGGCCCTGCTCCGGATCTGGGAACTCGAAAACCTGGCCGTCGTCCTCGGCGCTTCGGGACGGCTGGCCGAGGATGTCCGACTGGACGCCTGCCGGGCCGACGGCGTGGCGATCGCCCGGCGTTCGAGCGGCGGCGGGACGGTCGTCATCGGCCCGGGGGCGTTGAACTTCGCGGTCGTCCTGCCGATCGACGCGACCCCGGAACTGAGGCACGTCGACGATGCCCAGCGGTACGTCCTCGGGCGGACCGCCGCGGCGATCCGGGCCCAGGGGCCGCCGGTCGAGGTCCTCGGCTCGGGCGATCTGACCCTCGGCCGCCGGAAGTTCTCCGGCAGCGCCCAGCGCCGGCTCCGTCGCCATGTCCTGGTCCACGCCACCCTGCTCTACGACTTCCCGCTCGACCGGATCGGCCGCTACACCCGGATGCCCTCGCGCCGGCCCGAATACCGCCAGGATCGGCCCCACGACGAATTCTTGACCAATCTCCCGATGGGTCGCGAGCCACTTCGCGAGGCACTGAAGGCCGCCTGGCTCCTTCCCGGGTCTGTTCCGGATCCAGCCCCGATTCCCGAAGACCTTCTCCGTTCGCTGGTTGAAACAAAATTTTCGGACGATGGGTGGATCCGTCGACTTTGAGCGTATTCATTCCAAGGTGGGTATCGGCCGCCCCGGGATCGGGCGCTGTTCGGCCGCTGTCCCCTTTCGACCGGCCGAAGGCCACCTATACTGAGGAAAAGGGAATTCGATCGGGGTTTGGGCGGGTCCGGGTTTACGCTATGCTGGGATGATTCGACCCGCGTCGTTCCCGGCGTGGGCACTCGCATGGATCCCGGCGAATCTCGCACAAACGGCACGGGCCAAGCCGAAGGCGCGGCCCAGGTGGGGATCACGCTCCCATGAATCGCTCGACGGTCGCGAACCGGTGGAATCTCGAGCTGATCGAGGCGAATTATCAGCGCTGGAGTGGCGACCCGACCTCGGTCGACGCGACCTGGCAGGCATTCTTCGAGGGCTACAGCCTGGCCGAGGCCGGCCAATCGGGCGAAGACTGCTCGGTCGAAGGGGGCGCGGCGCAGGCGGCCGTCACCCGCCTGATCGACGCCCATCGCGAGGTTGGCCACTACCTGGCCGACCTCGACCCGCTCAAGCTCACCGCACCGGGCGACCCGACGGGCCTGCTCGACCTCGCCTCCTTCGGGCTCGCCGAGGCCGACCTCGATCGGACCTTCCACACCAAGCTGTTCGACCCGCCCCGGGCCACCCTCCGCGACCTGGTCGCCGCGCTCCGGGAGACCTATTGTGGGTCGATCGGCGTCGAGTTCATGCACATCCGGAATCCCCAGGTCCGGACCTGGCTCCAGGAGCGGATGGAAGGAACCCGGAACCGTCCCCGGCTCGACATCCGTCAGAAGCGGCGGATCATCCTCAAGCTCAACGCGGCCGAGCTTTTCGAGACGTTCCTGCACACCCACTACGTCGGGGCCAAGCGGTTCTCGCTGGAAGGGGGTGAGACCCTGATCCCGCTCCTCGACGCGGTGATCGAGCGGTCGGCGAAGTACGGGGTCAAGGAAATCGTCCTGGGGATGCCCCACCGGGGCCGACTCAACGTCCTGGCCAACACCCTGGACAAGCCCTACGGGATGATCTTCGGCGAGTTCGAGGACAATCAGCCCGAGACCTACGCGGGCGACGGCGACGTGAAATATCACCTCGGCTCCTCGGCCGACCACGTCACCGCCGACAACCACACCGTCCACCTCTCGCTCACGCCCAACCCCAGCCACCTGGAGGCCGTCAACCCGGTGGTCGAGGGGCGGGTCCGGGCCAAGCAGCGCCGGTTCAAGGACCGCGACCGGAAGCTCGGCCTGCCCGTCCTGATCCACGGCGACGCCGCCTTCGCCGGCCAGGGGCTGGTGGCCGAGACTCTGAATTTGTCGCAGCTCAAAGGGTATCGGACCGGCGGGACGGTCCATGTGGTGGTCAACAACCAGATCGGCTTCACCACCTCGCCAGTGGACAGCCGGTCGACCCGGTACTGCACCGACGTCGCCAAGATGATCGAGGTCCCGATCTTCCACGTCAACGGCGACGACCCCGAGGCCGTGGTCTACGTGGCCGAGCTGGCGCTCGACTTCCGCGAGACCTTTGGCCAGGACGTCGTCATCGACCTGGTCTGCTACCGGAGGCACGGCCACAACGAGAACGACGAGCCGGCCTTCACCCAGCCCTTGATGTACGCCAAGATCAAGGACCGTCCGACCATCCGGGCCCTCTACACCGAGACGCTGATCCGCTCGGGCGAGCTGTCCGCCGAGGAGGCCGAGACCATCGCCGAGACCTTCGGCGACAAGCTCCAGTCCGTCTACGAGGAAGTCCACGACCACGCGGCGAGAATCCCCCAGGCGCCGGGCTTCGGCGGGCCCTGGAAGGGGTACAAGGCGGGCTACTCGTTCGCCCCGGTCGACACCGGGGTTCCGCTCGAGACCCTCAAGCGGATCGCCCGGGCGACCTCGGCCGTGCCCGAGGGGTTCCACGTTAATCCCAAGATCAAGCGGCAGCTCGACGCCCGGCTCGGCCTGATCGAGTCGGGCCAGGGCGTCGATTGGGGCTTCGGCGAGACTCTGGCGTTCGGATCGCTGCTGGCCGAAGGGATCCCGGTCCGGCTCAGCGGCCAGGACAGCCGGCGCGGGACGTTCAGCCACCGCCACGCCGTCCTGGTGGACGGGACCGACGGGAGCCGGTACGTCCCCCTGAACACCGTCTCCGAGAAGGGCGCCGAGATTTGCGTCTACGACAGCCTCCTGTCCGAGGCGGCCGTGCTGGGGTTCGACTACGGCTATTCGCTCGATGCTCCGTACATGCTGATCCTCTGGGAGGCCCAGTTCGGCGATTTCGCCAACGGCGCCCAGGTGATCATCGACCAGTTCATCGCCTCGGCCGAATCGAAGTGGGGGCGGGCCAGCGGCCTTGTTCTGCTCCTGCCCCATGGCTACGAGGGGCAGGGCCCGGAACACTCCAGCGCCCGGCTCGAACGGTTCCTCGCCCTCTGCGCCGAGGACAATATCCAGGTCGTCCACCCGACGACCCCCGCGCAGTTCTTCCACCTGCTCCGCCGTCAGATGAAGCGTGACTTCCGGAAGCCGCTGATCGTGATGACCCCCAAGAGCCTCCTCCGGTCCAAGCAGGCGGTTTCCACGCTCGCCGAGCTGGCGACCGGCCGGTTCCAGGAGGTGATCGACGACCCCGTCGCCGCCGACCGCGTCAAGCGGGTCGTCGTCTGCTCAGGCAAGGTCTACTATGACCTGGTCGCCCGCCGGGACGAGGCGAACATGGCCCGAGACGTCGCGATCCTCCGGCTGGAGCAGTTCTTCCCCTGGCCCGCCGACGCTCTCAAGGCGGCGCTGGGCCGGTACCGATCGGCCCGTGAGTGGGTCTGGTGCCAGGAGGAGTCGCAGAACATGGGCGGCTGGTCGTTCGTCGCCCCCCGTCTCCGCGACCTGATCGACGAGGATTTCAAGTACGTCGGCCGGGACGCCAGCGCCAGCCCGGCCACCGGCTCGCACACGATCCACGACCGCGAGCAGAAGGAACTGGTGGAGGCCGCCATCGGGGCCGCCATCCCGCACCTGGTCTCGGCGAAGCCGGCCCGCCCGGCCGTCGCCCTCACGAGCAAGGACTGACCCGATGGCCGCCGTGCCGATCAAGGTCCCCAAGGTCAGCGAGTCGATCTCCGAGGGGATCCTGGCAAGCTGGCTCAAGCCCGACGGCGCCGTCGTCAAGGCTGGCGAGCCGCTCTACGAACTGGAGACCGACAAGGCCAGCCAGGTCTTCATCGCCCCCTCGGCCGGGACCTTGAATATCGGGGTGGCCGAGGGGACCACCGTCCAGGTCGAGTCCGTGATCGGCTCGATCGACCCCGACGTCGCCCCGGCTGCCGCCGCCGCTCCCAAGCCCGCCGCGCCGGCGAAGCCGCCCGAGCCGGCCCGGGCCGCGCCCACCCCATCGAGGTCGGCCGAGGATCCCTCGCAGGCCGCCGCCGTCGAGGTCCGCCCCGGCGGTGACGGGCCGGGCCAGGGCGGGGTCGCCACGATGCCGCTCGCCCCCTCGGTCCGCCGCCTGGTCGCCGAGACCGACGCGGACCCCTCGGCCATCGAGGGGACCGGCCGGGGCGGTCGGCTGACCAAGGGGGACGTCCTGGCTCACCTCGAAGCGCCCAGGCCGGATCACACCGAGCCGGTCCCCGTCGCCGAGCCCCCGGCCGCCTCGCCCCCGACGACGCCCGGCCCCCGCGAGTCGCGAAAGCGGATGAGCGGCCTCCGCCAGAAGATCGCCCAGCGCCTGGTCGAGGCCCAGCAGACCGCCGCGATCCTGACGACCTTCAACGAGGCCGACATGTCGCGGGTCATGGACCTCCGGTCGAAGTACAAGGACGGCTTCAAGGCCAAGCACGGCGTCGCGCTCGGCTTCTCCTCGTTCTTCATCAAGGCCACGATCGAGGCCCTCAAGGCGTTCCCCAACGTCAACGGCCGGATCGAGGGCAACGAGATCGTCACCAACCACGCCTACGACATCGGCGTGGCCGTCAGCACCGAGCGGGGCCTGATGGTCCCGGTGATCCGCGACGCCGACCGGCTCAGCTTCGCCGGGATCGAGAAAGCCATCGGCGCCTATGCCGTCAAGGCCCGCGAGGGGACCATCGCCGTCCCCGACCTCCAGGGCGGGACCTTCACGATCACCAACGGCGGGGTCTTCGGCTCGCTCCTCTCGACGCCGATCCTCAACCCGCCCCAGAGCGGGATCCTGGGGATGCACGCGATCCAGAAGCGCCCGGTCGCCGTCGACGACCAGGTCGTGATCCGCCCGATGATGTACCTGGCCCTCTCCTACGACCATCGGATCGTCGACGGCCGCGAGGCGGTCAGCTTCCTCGTCCGGATCAAGGAGTGCATCGAGAGCCCCGAACGCTTGATGCTCGAACTCTGACCCGGCCCACACCATCACCCGACGATCGAGGCCGGCCCGGGCGACCACGGTGGACCCACCACCGGAGAGGCCCGGGCCGGCCTCGCCCACACCAAGGAGCACGCGGTGGCCGATCGTTACGACCTGGTTGTCATCGGCGCGGGGCCCGGGGGCTACGTCGCCGCGATCCGAGCGGCGCAGCTCGGCCTGAAGGTGGCCTGCGTCGAGAAGCGGGCCAGCCTCGGCGGGACCTGCCTCAACATCGGCTGCATCCCGAGCAAGGCCCTGCTCGACTCCAGCGAGCTGTACCACCTGGCGGTCCACCGGTTCGCCAAGCACGGGATCCAGGTCGGCGCGGTCGGACTCGACCTCGCGGCGATGCACGCCCGGAAGGACGCCGTCGTCAAGGAGCTGACCGAGGGCGTCCGCTTCCTGTTCCGGAAGCAGAACATCGCGACCCTCTCCGGGATCGGCCGGGTCGCCTCGCCGACCTCGGTCGTGGTCAAGAACAACGACGGCGTCGAGACGGCCGTGGAGGCCGCCCACATCCTGCTGGCGACCGGATCGGCCCCGATCAACCTGCCGTTCCTCCCGTTCGACGGCAAGGTCGTGGTCAGCTCGACCGAGGCCCTGACCTTCGCCAAGGTCCCCGACCACTTGCTCGTGGTTGGCGGCGGCTATATCGGGCTGGAGCTGGGTTCGGTCTGGCGGCGGCTAGGGGCGAAGGTCACGGTCGTCGAATTCCTGCCTCGGATCGTCCCGCTGGCCGACTCCGAGATCGGCCAGATCCTCCACAACAGCCTGGTCAAGCAGGGGCTGGAATTCCAGATGGAGACCAAGGTGACCGGAGCCAAGGTCGCCAACGGCCGGGCCCTGGTGACCGCCGAGACCAAGGATGGCAAGTCTTTAACCTTCGATTGCGAGCGAGTCCTCGTCTCCGTCGGCCGCCGAGCCTACACCGAGGGGCTCGGGCTGGAGGAAGTGGGTGTGAAGGTCGACCCCAAGACCGGGAAAGTGGGGATCGACGCCCGGTTCCGGACCAACGTCCCCACGATCTCCGCCATCGGTGATTTGGTTGACGGCCCGATGCTCGCCCACAAGGCCGAGGACGAGGGGACCGCCTTCGCCGAGTTGCTCGCCGGCCAGGCCGGGCATATCAATTATGAGACCATCCCCAGCGTCATCTACACCTGGCCCGAGATGGCCAGCGTGGGGATCACCGAGGAGCAGGCGAAGGAGCGGAAGGTCGAGTACAAGGTCGGCAAGTTCCCCTTCGTCGCCAACGGCCGGGCCAAGGCGATGGACGAGTCCGAGGGGATGGTCAAGATCATCGCCGACGCCAGGACCGACCGCGTCCTCGGCGTCCACATCATCGGCCCTCGCGCCTCCGACATGATCGCCGAGGCCGTCACGACCCTGGAATTCGCCGGCAGCGCCGAGGACATCGCCCGGATCTGCCACGCCCACCCCACCCTCTCCGAAGCCTTCCGGGAGGCCGCCCTCGATGTCGACGCCCGCGCGATCCACGCCGCGCCCCGAGCCAAGGTCGCCGCTCGCTGACGAGACGAGGTACGTCCCAGACCACCTGGTCGAAGCCCTCACGGTGACGGATCCGGATCGGATCCGGAGCCTGAAGGCCGAGCGGGAGGCTTCGGGGCTCGATCGTCGTGACGAGATGTGGGAAGGTGTTTACGTCATGTCTCCCCTGGCGAATCTGGAACATCAGTGGTTCGCCGGCCGGTTCTGGCTCGTCTTCTATACCGTGATCGATTCGGCCGATCTCGGCATCACTTACAACGGCTTCAACCTCAGCGACAGGGATGAAGGATGGCTCCAGAATTATCGGGAGCCCGATGTCGGTGTTTACCTGGCCGGGAATCCGGCCCGGGATTGCGGGACGCATATGTGCGGCGGTCCCGATTTCGCAATCGAGATCCTCAGTCCCAATGACCCGGCCCGGCGGAAGCGGGATTTCTACGCCGCGATCGGGACCAAGGAACTTCTCATATTCGACCGCGACCCCTGGGCCTTCGAGCTCTATCGGCTGGCCGACGGCCGCCTGGACCTCATGGGAATCTCGACCCCGAACGATTCCCACGTCCTGGTCAGCCAGTCCCTACCGCTGACTTTCCGCCTGGTGCCGGGCGACCCCCGGCCGACCATCGAGGTCGCCCGGTCCGAGGGCGGCCAGACCTGGCGCATCTGATGACCCACGAGCCCGCGATCCGCCCCGCACCCTCCGAGGACCAGCGACCGTGAGCCTCATCACTCCTCCCCGGGAAGCGGAATTGGTCGTCCCCTGTCCGGGCTCGACCCTGCTGGATCGCTATCGAGCTGTCCGGGCCCAGACCGAGTTGCTGGGCGAGCCCCTGGAGCCCGAGGACTTCGTCGTCCAGTCGATGCCCGACGCCAGCCCGGCCAAGTGGCACTTCGCCCACACCAGTTGGTTCTTCGAGACCTTCGTCTTATCAACCGCCCTGCCCGACTACCGGCCCCGCTATCCGCAATATAACTTTCTGTTCAACTCCTATTACAACGCCATCGGCGAGCGGATCGCCCGCGACCGCCGGGGGCTGCTCTCACGCCCGACGATCGCCGAAGTCCGTCGCTACCGGCGCGAGATCGACGCGAGGATGGAGGACTGGCTCGGCTCGGTCGCCGGGGATACCCTGGAAGCGCTCGCCCCGGTCGTGACCCTGGGCCTCCACCATGAGCAGCAGCATCAGGAGTTGATCCTCACCGACCTCAAGCACGCCTTCGCGGGGAACCCGCTCCGGCCGGTCTACCGGGATCGTCCCCCGGACCACCCCGAGCGGGCCCGGCCGCTCCGATGGCTCGGCTTCCCCGGCGGTGTCCACCAGGTCGGCCACGAGGGGCCCGGATTCGCCTTCGACAACGAGACGCCCCGACATGGCGAGTACCTCGAACGCTTCGAGCTGGCGAGCCGGCCCGCCACGAACGCCGAGTTCTTCGCCTTCATTGGTGATGGCGGGTACGACCGCCCCGAGTTCTGGCTCTCCGACGGATGGGCCGCGCGGAAGTCCCGGGGATGGTCGGCCCCGCTCTACTGGGAGCGGATCGATGGCCGGTGGAGGACCGCCACCCTGGCCGGGCTGCTCGAAGTCGAGCCCAACGAGCCCGTCACACACCTGAGCTACTACGAGGCCGACGCCTTCGCCCGGTGGTCCGGCGCCCGGCTGGCGACCGAAGCGGAATGGGAGGTCGCCGCAGGCGATCGTCCGATCGAGGGAAATTTCCTGGAGTCCGCCCGCTATCACCCGGCCCCGACGATTCCGGGGACCGACACCGATGGCCCCGAAGGGATGTTCGGCGACATCTGGGAGTGGACCCGGAGTCCGTATTCACCGTACCCCGGCTATCGACCGGCCGCGGGGGCACTCGGCGAATACAACGGTAAATTCATGTGCAACCAGATGATCCTCCGAGGCGGCTCGTGCGCGACCCCAGGCTCGCACATCCGGGCGACCTATCGGAACTTCTTCCCACCCGACGCTCGATGGCAGTTCAGCGGGATCCGGCTCGCCCGCGACGTCGACCGCTGAACCGCGCCAGTGCCCCTCGCTTGCCGAGCGGTCGGCGAGGGGCGGCGGGGATCATGCCGATTCGACGACCGAATCGAAGACCCGGACCTTGGCCCAGCCCGCCTTGTTCTCCTCGACGAAGGTGTGATGCCTCGGGGCATCCTGGTAGTCGTCGTGGGCCTGCCGGCTCTCGAAGACCAGGTGCAGCGAGACATCGAAATCGCGGTCGTTGACCGGGCGGACCAGGTCCGGCTCGATCGTCCCGGCGGCGAAGAAGGCCAGGCCCGGATGACCGGTCAGGTAAGTCTGGCACGCCCGGATCAGCTTGGCGCGGGCGGCGTCGGAGTTGTCGTGGAGCTGGAAGAAGACGTTGTGGGCGATCATGGCATCGTTTCGGGTCGGGGTGCCAGGGGGATGGAGCGGCCGGAGGGCGAGGAGCGCAAGGCAAGCGACCGCGCGAGGCGATCGGTCAGGACGGGCCGAGGACTTCGCGGATCGTCCGGGATGTCACCGGGCGGATGATCCCGCGCTCGGTGATGATCCCCTCGATCAGGTCGGCCGGGGTGACGTCGAAGGCCGGGTTGTAGACGTCGATCCCATCGGGGGCCGTGGCCCGGCCCTGGGCGTGGGTGATCTCGCGCGGGTCGCGTTGCTCGATGGGGATCGAGGAGCCGTCGGCCAGGGTCAGGTCGAAGGTGCTTGACGGGGCGGCGACGTAGAAGGGGATCCCGTGGGCCCTGGCGAGCAGGGCGACGCCGTAAGTCCCGATCTTGTTGGCGGTATCCCCATTGGCGGCGATCCGGTCGGCCCCGACGACGACGAGGTGGACCTTCCGCTCCTTCATGACCTGGGCGGCCATGTTGTCGCAGATCAGGGTCACGGGAATGCCCCGCCTCTGCAATTCCCAGGCGGTCAACCGGGAACCCTGGAGGAGCGGCCTGGTCTCATCGGCGAAGACGCGGAACGGCGTGCCGTCCTCGAAGGCCGAGAAGATGACGGCCAGGGCGGTCCCGTAATCGGCGGTGGCCAGGCCTCCGGCGTTGCAGTGGGTCAGGACCCCCTGCCCCGCTCCGATCAGCCCGGCACCGTAGCGCCCGATGGCCCGGCAGATCGCCTTGTCTTCCTCGGCGATCGCCCGGGCCTCGGTCAGGAGTTGATCCAGCAACGCGACCGGATCGGTCGTCGATGACGAGGACCCGACGCGGTCCATCCGGTCGAGCGCCCAGAACAGGTTGACGGCGGTCGGCCGGCTGGTCCGGAGGTGGTCCGAGGCCGATCGGACAGCCGACCGGACGGCCTCGGCGTCCGACCCCTCGGCCGACTGGCCGCCGAGCACGGCACCGAAGGCCGCTGCGATCCCGATGGCGGGGGCTCCCCGGACCCGGAGCGACCGGATCGCCTCCCAGACGGCCGGAACGTCGCGGCACTCAATCTGGAGGAAGTCGCCCGGCAGAAGCGTCTGGTCGACCAGGCGGACGCAGCCGGATCGGGCGTCGCCGATCCAGCCGACCGTCTCCAGGGGGTCGCTCGGGCCGGGGTGGCTCACTCCTCGTCGTCCTCTTCGTCGTCGTCCCCCTCGGACTCCTCGGGGTCGATCCAGGAATAGAACTCGGAGTACAGGTCCCAGATGTTCTTGACGGCCGACTTGAGGTCGCCCGACTTGAGCGGCGGGTGCTGCCCCGAGAGGCCCGCCACCTCGATCGAGAGCTTGAGCAGGTCGAGGTTCTGCCGCCTCATTTCGAGGAAAATCTGACTCTGGGTGTCGAGTTCGAGGGCCTGTTCCAGGCTCTCCTCCTCATGATCGTGGTCATGATCGTGGTCTTTGTCGTTCTCAAGCTCGGACATGGGTGCAAGTCCTCGAAAGGGAAGCCCGGCGCGGGGGCGGTTGCCCGACGGCCGGCGGGAACGCAGTTCGTCGATGAAGGATAGCCGGTTTTCAGACCAATGCCGAGGAAGTCCGCGGGGACGTGCCGATCGCCGCGTCCCATCGGTCGTGAGGCAAACCGAAGGTCGCGGCGACGGCCTCATTGGTCACCCGGCCGCGGTCGATGTTGATCCCTTCGGAGAAACCGGGCGAGGCGGCGGCCAGCGCTAGCCAGCCGTTCCGGGCGATCTGGAGGACATAGGGCAACGTGACGTTGTTCAAGGCATAGGTGCTGGTCCGGCCCACGGCCCCCGGCATGTTGGTCACGCAGTAGTGGACCACGTCGTCGACCACGTAAGTCGGCTCGCGGTGGGTGGTCGGCCGGCTGGTCTCGATGCAGCCGCCCTGGTCGATCGCCACGTCGACGATCACCGACCCCGGCTTCATCCGGGCCAGATCCTCGCGACGAACCAGCCGGGGAGCCCGGGCGCCGGTGATCAGGATGGCCCCGATGACCAGGTCGGCCCGCTCGATCGACTCCAGGATCGTGTGGCGGTCGGAGTAGAGGGTGGTGACGTTGGGCGGCATGATGTCGTCGAGATAACGGAGCCGGTCGAGGTTGATGTCGAGGATCCGGACGTTCGCCCCGAGCCCGGCGGCGACCTTGGCGGCGTTGGAGCCGACGATCCCCCCGCCGAGGATGGCGACCTCGGCCGGGGCCACGCCCGGAACTCCCCCCAGCAGGATCCCTCGCCCTTCCTGCGGCCGTTCCAGGAATTTCGCCCCTTCCTGGATGCTCATCCGGCCGGCGACCTCGCTCATCGGCGTGAGGAGGGGGAGCGTCCCCCGGGCGTCCCGGATCGTCTCGTAGGCGATGGCGGTGATTCCGCTGGCGAGCACGGCCCGGGTCAGCTCCTCGGCGGCGGCGAAGTGGAAATAGGTGAAGAGGGTCTGGCCCCGGCGCATCAGGGGCCACTCGGCGGCCTGGGGCTCCTTGACTTTCACGACGAGGTCGGCCCGCCCCCAGATCGTCGAGGCGTCGGGGACCAGGGTCGCGCCGGCGGCCTCGTAGAGCGAGTCGAGGATCCCGCTGCCCAGGCCGGCCCCCGACTCGACCAGGACGGTATGACCGGCCGTGGTCAGCTCCTCGGCGCCGACGGGGAGCATCGCCACGCGATACTCATCCGACTTCACCTCCTTGGGGACACCGACGATCATCGAAGCCACTCCCCGGCCGATCCGACCCGACGCCTGCTCGTCCGCCCATTCGAGCAGGTCCAGCCCGAGGAATCAAGCCGAGCCGCCGGGGCGAGGGGCTGGACGAGGCGGCCTCGGGGGCTTAAGCTAGCAGAGCCCTGACCGGGTAGCTCAGTCGGTAGAGCAACGGACTTCGACGCAAATGGGAGCCTCGCGCGGGAAGAAACCGAACCGCGACGAGTGGATGCCGCAATAATGCTGGGACGCCCTGAGAGCCCCGGACACCACAACGTCGCCGGCGACGGCAAGCGTGACGGTCCGAAAAGCGCCGGGGATTGGGTCATCAGCAGGCAAGGGTCCGGCGGATCGCCGGTCCCAGCCCCAGAGACTAGACGCGGCACGCCTGCGATGGCGATGGGATAGTCCAGACGCTCAACGCCCCGGCTGGAGAAGGGTGGTCGGCGAAAGCCGATGAGGTAGGTTAATCCGTTGGTCGTGGGTTCGAGCCCCACCCCGGTCATTCCATATTACGCTACCAAAACAGGACTTAGAGCAAAACTGTCGCATTCGCCCGATTAATGGTTGGTCGGATTTGAAGTAAATCCGACTTCCAACTCCGACAATAACGGCGACAGGCGTTCAGTGCAAGAGCGTGGGACTTCCCATGATCGACAAAGAACTAAACGATTCAGAGCTTACTGAACGGCAATGCCGAGTCATCGAAGAAATTCAGCGTGTAGCTCGTACCCTGGGAGTCGAGCGTCTCTCTAAACGAGCCTTCGATGAGCATCATCAGTTGACAGGCGTAACTTCTGCGAACTACCACTTCGGTTCTTGGAATGCCGCCGTGCGGGCTGCGGGCCTACAACCCTATGAAGCGGGCCAAGGCAACCTCGGTCCCAAGTTGAGCGATGAGGAACTCTTGCAAGAGATTGTTCTTTTGCAAGAGTCGCTAGGCAAGAGACCATCCGAGTACGACATGGCCATACATGGCCGATTTAGCCCCAAGCCTTATAAGGACCGATGGGGAAGCTGGGTCAAAGCTCGTGAGGCGGCTTATCGTCATTTCGGGCTGCCCTCCGAATGTTGAACTCGTGGCCGTCTCCGTGGAAATTTCGCCCAAGAAAAACACGACGACTTGCCCGCATTTCCTGCCATAAGCGAACGCCTATTTGACCTCCCCCCTGTCAACGCATATGCGATCCCCTAAGGTTTTGGCAATAACAGGGGTCAGTCTTGAATGACATTAAGCGAAGCAGAAGTCCCATCCTTCATTGATATTACGTCGTAATTCAACGAATTTCTTGGGGGTCACTTAAAGATGTCGGAACTTGGCAATTTTTGCATTTGGCGTGAAATGGCCACTGCTCGCCGCACCGACGGAAAATCAACCCCAAATCATCGACAAATCACCTCGTCGCAAACTGTTTAGGATCAAAGCTTTGGGCTTAGCTTAGTGCCATTCGGGTCAGTCTTGGTTTTTGGTTGCCTGTGAGGGTGACTAGGGGTCAGGAGAGCATCGGGAAATCAAAGACCAAGTCTCAACCACAGCCTCCCCAATGGCCGAGAGCCGGGCATCGCTCGTCTTACCATCCTGTGGAGGCCGGTATCATTACGGAACTTGGCCGATTTCCGGTGCGGAGAATTTCGATGCCCACGTCGATAAAGTCGCTTGGCCTGGATCGCCTGAGCTTGGCCGAGCGCATCCTGTTGGTCGAGGAACTCTGGGACAGCATCGCCGCACAGCCGGACGGGTTCGCCCTTTCCGAGCCCCACAAACAGGAATTACAGCGACGCCTGGACGCCTACCGCGACGACCCGAAGGCCGGTGCCCCGTGGGAAGAAGTCCGGGCGCGGCTGCGTGGGACTGCGGGGTGAATCCACCGCTGATCATCAACCCCGAGGCTGATGCCGACTTGGCCGAGGCCAAAGCGTGGTACGATGGCTGTCGGCCGGGGCTGGGTGACGATTTTTTGCTCTGTGTCGAGGAAGTCTTCGAAGGTATTCGAAGGACACCGGGTCTTCATGCTGAGGTCTTCCAGGAGTTACGGCTCGCTTTGGTCCGCCGATTCCCGTTCGCCGTCGTTTATCGTTTAGATGAGGACCAAATCACCGTGGTAGCGGTCTACCATACCCGACGCGATCCGAGTGGATGGCAGGATCGCACCTAACCTCGCGCCGCAGGGGAACCCGGTCGCTATTCGATGGCGTCGCGACACCAAGGGTCAGAATTGGTTTTTGAATTCTTGACCCCCGGCTACCCCGCCTGGAGATGGGCGGTCGGCGAAAGCCGTTGCGGTGGTTTAATCCGTTGGTCGTGGGTTCGAGCCCCACCCCGGTCATATTCCTTCACTTTAGGCGATAGAATTTGAGAGCGTTGTCCCGGAAGAGTTTCGCCTGATCGGTCGGCCGATCCGACCGGACGATTCTTTTCAAGGCGTCCACCCAGGCCCGGAACGAGGCTCCCAGGTTGACCACAGGCCAGTCTCCGGCGAACATCACCCGATCCCAGCCGAACAGGTCGATCACCGTTCGGACGATCGGGGCCAGCTTCTCAGCGGGCCATTCGGTGGCGCTGACGTTGCCGTAGAGCCCGGAGACCTTGCAGACGACCTCGCGGCCCTCGGACCCGGCGATCTTCTCCAGGCCTCGACGCCAACCGTCGAGTCCGAGCGGGCCGGCGTGCGGGTTCCCGCAGTGGTCCAGGATGAACCGGGTTCCGGGGCATTGCTCGATCAGCCGGGCCCCGTCTTCGAGTTGATCGTTCCGAAGGCAAAGGTCGAAGCTCAAACCTCGATCGCCGAGCATCCGGACGCCCCGGACGAAAGCGGCTTCCAGGCAGAATTTCGGGGGCGTCGCCGGGGTGTGGAGCACCTGCCGGAGGCCCTTGATGGTGGGATTGCCCTGGAAGCGGTCGAGGTATCCGGCGAAGCCGTCGGACGCCGGGCGGCCCGAGATCACGGCGGCGACCATCGGGGATCGACCCTCGGCGCAGAGGCGGGTGATGTCCTCGGCCTCCCGGATCTCGTCCGACTCGGCGACGTCCACCTCCATGTAGACCGCCCGGGTGACTTTCAAGCCGCGGGCGGCCTCGGCGTAATCGGCGAGGAGGTGGTCGTGTCCCAGGATCTCCTTGGCTCGGCCGGTCGCCGAGTCGACCCATGGAAGGCGGAGGGCCTTCAAGTCCCAGAGGTGGAGGTGAGTGTCGACGATCTCGCCGTCATAAAGGGACGAGTCGGCCGCCGGGGCCCGCTTCGCGTGGGTTGCCATGGCGGACAGAGCCGCGGCTTGGAGAATGCCTCGGCGTGAGATCGGCGTTCGCATCGATCCGGCTCCGATCGGGGATGAAGAGTCAATGCGCCACGGACGGCGGACGAGGGTTGGCGGAGGTGACCGAGCCGTCCTCGTCCAGGCCGGTCCCCCGCGTCCGGCCCCTTTTCCAGAGCAGGAGGACGGCGACCAGGGCCACCGTCGGGAGCCAGCCCATGGCGCCGACCACGACGTCGTATTTCTTGGTCCGGTCCAGGTAATCGCCGAAGATCGGGTGGAATGCCGCAGTCACCAGCCAGGTGATCGTCGAGAGCGCCCCGCTGATCTTCCCCTGGTGCCGATAGGAAAGATCCTGGGTCATCGAGTAGTAAGCGGCGTACGACCCCAGCCCGCCGAAGGCGACCACCAGCAGGGCCCCGAGCAGGAGCGGCCCCGAGGGGAGGAAAGCCGCCGCGGTGGTCAGGGTCGTCAGGACGCAGCAGGCACCGAAGACCCACATCCGCGACGAGAAGATCGACAGCCCCCTCCGGGCCAGCCAGCCCGTCAGGGCCCCGGCGGAGATGGCGCCCAGGTCGGCCGCGACATAATAGAACGTCGTGAAGTTGAGCATGTCGTCCCGGCCGTAGCCCCGGGCTTCGCGGAGGAACTTCGGGAGCCAGACGCGGAACAGGTGCCAGTTCAGATTGATGCAGACGACCATGACCGCGAGGGCCAGGAATCGCGACGAGAAGACCAGTTCCCAGAAGCCCGAGCCGGCCTGGGCCTTGGCTTCGGCCACCGCCGATTTGCCGGTCGGGACCGGCGGGCGGAGGTCGCGAGGCCGGAGCGAGAGGAGCCAGAGCGCGACCCAGGCCGTCCCTCCCGCGCCGATGACCAGGAAAGGCCGGCGCCACCCGCCGGGGGTCAGCGTCTCGATCGCCCCGACCAGCCACCCGGCGTGGAGCGACAGCAAGGGCCCCCGCCAGCCCGATGGGCCGTCGTTCAGGAGGAGCTTGATCGCCTGCGGGGCCAGGACCGCCCCCAACGCCGTCCCACTCTGGAGCAGGCTGCAACCCATCGCCCGGTCGCGGGGGGCCAGCAGCACCTGAATCGTCTTGAGGCCGCAGGGGAAGTGCCCGGCCTCGAAGAGCCCGAGCAGGATCCGCAGGATCAGGAGCTCGTTGAAGCTCCGGCTCAGCCCGGTCAGGAACCCCATGGCCGACCAGCCGATGAGGACGACCGGGTAGAGCCAGTACACACCGATCCGGTCGACCAGCCAGCCGAAGAGCAGGCTCCCGGCGGCGAAGGCCAGGCCGAAGCCGAGTTCGAGGTAGCCGTATTGCTTGTTGTTCAGGAGGAATTCGGCCTGGATCTCGGTGGCCAGCGTGTTCGCCGTCAGCCGGTCCATGTAGTTGACGACGGTCGCCAGCAGGAGGAGGACGCAGACATACCATCGCCAGGTCTGGGACCGGTCGGAACCGATCATCCCGCCCTCGTCGTCGGCCAGGGTCGTCATCATCGGGCGTGATCCTCGGCCGGTCTGGCATCCGCCCCGACGGCGCGGCCGGTCCGCCGCCGGCGCGGTGGTTGCAACGGACCGGACGGATTGGGGGGAAGCGGAGCAATTTTAGCGGGCGGCCGGGCCGGTCGCTACGGGCCAGGGGTTTCGGCGGGGATCCGGGTGTACCCGCAGAATCTTGGGGTTCATGCTGCCCGGTCCCAGAACAGATCCCATTGGTCGGTCTGGCGGCAGCAGATCAGGGCGGCCATCGAACGAGCGTTCTTGTGCCGCCACCGGGCTCCTC
>JAABUJ010000731.1_pt1 | contig 59549 bp, 55 predicted proteins | sample 5559131 | NCBI WGS metagenome assembly JAABUJ01 (sample SAMN10711875, study PRJNA513366) | rock metagenome | isolation source: Antarctica rocks | place: Antarctica: Victoria Land, Mt New Zealand nord | collected 2016-01-07 | reverse complement strand
CAGCGTCGCATCACCCGTGCCGTAAAACAGTTCAGGCGGCAGGATTTCCTTGCCAACATCCGGTCCCCAATCCACCGCAGGATGACGGTTCTCCTCCGTAATGTCCGCCACCATGTCCTCTATATTAACCCAAGTTGCGTTTCTGTTTTTCGTCTCGTTCGGGTTTGAGTGCATGGCCGGTTCTCGTATAGTGAAAGTACCACCGATCACTTTACAAGAGGCCGACCATGCAAGAGCAAGTTCGACAAATCCTCTCGATCTACTGCCTGTGCGATGACTTTCTACAGGCCTGGGGCCATCAGGACGTCCCGCAAGCCAAAATGACCACCGCCCAGGTAATGACCGTGGCGCTCGTCGCCGTGACTCTGTTCCACGGCAACCACGAAAGAAGCCGCTGCTTTCTGAAGGAACATGGCTACATCCCGAAGATGCTGTCCCAAGGCGCCTTCAACCGCCGCTTGCATGAAGTCCCGGAGGCTGTCTGGCAGGCTCTCTTTAAGGTACTCGCCGACGTCCACAAGCAGCTCAATCAGAGCCAGGAGTACGCCGTGGACAGTCTGCCCGTGCCGGTCTGCGACAACATCCGCATCCGCCGCTGCCGATTGTACCCCTGTCCGAAGACAGACAAGAAGACAGACAAGACAGACCAGAAGCCAGACAAGAAGCCTCAAGCGGGCGAAGGGTTCCGTGGCTACATCGCCAGCAAGAAGCGCTACTTCGGATTAATCTTTCTACGGCCTCAGAGTTCACCTGCTGGTGACGACGACTGGCCTGCCGGTCGAGGTGATGCTGGCTCCGGGCAGTGAAGCGGACATCAGTGCCTTTAAGCGTCTGCCGCTGGACCTGCCCGCCCAGGCGTACATCTTTGCCGATGCGGGCTACCTCGACGATCAGGAGCAGGCACTGCTCGAAGAGGCGGCAACCTTGCATCTGGTGGCGGCCCGGCGCTCGAACTGTAAGGAGCAGTTGTTGCCGTGGGTCAGTTACATCAGCAAGCACGAGCGAAAGCGTGTGGAGACGGTGTTCAGCCAGATCGTGGCGGCGTTCGGCCGGACCATTCATGCCGTGACGCCGCGCGGCTTCGAGTTAAAGGTCTTCCTGACCGTGCTAGCTTACACTCTCACGGCATGAATACAACAAACTGAGAACCGCAACTTAGGTTATATAGTAGTGGCTCAATTGAGTCTGATTCTTCTAGGTCGGTGCCGGGTCGGTTGGTTGTGCTCGTGCAGGAACAGCCGCAGGCAGTTGTCGTGCATCGTGTCGTTCTTCGAGAACGAGAGCGTCCGCCGGACGAAGCGGGCCAGCCGCTGGCGCAGGACGTTGTTGAAGCGCTCGACGTGGTTGGTCTGGCCCTCACCCTTGCCCGCCGCCCGGTGCTGCTCCTGCGGCAGCACCTCCCGGTAGGCGCTCCAGAAGTCCGTGAACAGCAGGCCCGCCTTGTAGACGGCGGGGATGCGGCCCCACAGCAGCCGACAGGCCCGCCGGTCTCGGCCCCCGATGGCATAGGCGACCACCTGGCGCGTGCGGCGGCACAGGGCCAGCCAGACCCAGCGCTTGTTCTAATATCTTGTCCTGGCGCCGCCCGACGAACGACCAGAGTTCATCGAGTCAGAGTTCATCGAGTTCCAGCGGCTCCCCCGGCTGGGCGGGCAGCAAGGTCTGGGCCAGAGGCGGCAACCGGCTGGCTTTTTTTTAGCCAGGCGCTGACCGTGTTGCGGGCCACCCCGAAGATGCGGGTGAGGCCGCGCAGGGAGGGGCGCTCGTGGTAGGCCGAGAGGATCAGGGCCTTGGTCTGCTCGTCGTAGGCGTTGCTGCCGGGGTTCTGGCGGCCGTACTTCTTGCACCCCTGGCACTGGTAGCGTAGCTTGCCGTTCTTGGCGTGGCCGTTGCTGTAGAGGTCGGTGCTGCCGCAGTGCGTGCAGCGTAAGGTCTGGGTAAGCATAGGCTCATCTTACCCAGTCAGACCAAACTGAGCCACTACTGGTCTGACTTGGTAGAACAGATGGGTCTATTCATCGGCCCTTTTCAGAATCGAAGCAGGCTAAAATCAACCTGTCTATTCTACTAGGTTAGTCTACTACCCACTTTTCTTTCTTCAGGGCATTTTGCTTATGTAGCGAACCAAGGAGGCAGCGTCACGCTATACCGCGTAGGGCACAGTGGGCAGCTCGGTTCTTCCGCAAACTATTCTTTAGGCAGAAATAAGGCAACGCCCAATCTCGCCGTAACCCCCAACGGGCGCTTCCTGTATATTTGTCTGCCGACAGGAAACACGTTCCAATACCGTGTTCTTGCGAACGGTACGCTCCAACCACTCACGCCGAAGGCAATCCGCTTTGGTGGTTACAAAATGATCGTGGACCTTACCGGGAGATATGCATACTCTCTCAGCAACACCAACGGCTCCAACGTCATTTACCAATATCGTATTCAGAGTGACGGTACTTTGCTGCCTCTTGTACCTCGGTTTGTATCAAAGATAGGCACCCCGCGTTCTATGGCAATCGTTCAGAATTAGGAACATACAGGGGCCATGACCAGTAACCACAAACTGACGGGTGTTCTCAAAGGCCGGACGATCTCCGGCACATCCAACCAGGGTGACGTGCTGACCATTCTCTTTGAGGACGGCTCCAAGATGACGGTGCAGACGGCGGGGTCAGTGAGCGGCCCGTGCGGGTGACGTTCGGCGGGCAGGGCTACCCGACAGCCTAACGGCAGGCGGGGAGTGATGGACTGACGACTCAGCCCACACAGACAAAGCTGGATATTACATCCCTTGAGGCGGTGGAGCTGTCTCTTACGGGATGCCTGCCCTCTGCCCCATCCTTGTTGCCTGTCTCCTCGCTGTCCCCGCCATGGCCCAAACGGATGCCGCCCAGTATCCAGTATCCAGTATACGGATACCGCTCAGTATGTGGTACGCAGCCTCCCCCGCTTTCAGCCCACTGGCTTGTTGGCCAGAATCCGACCGGCGCTAACCAGTGGAACACCAGCCCCGGTCACCCCGGCGATTACTCCGTCAGGTGGGTCGCCAGGAACTTGGTGTTGAGATCGCCTTTGCGGAACAGGGCGTTGGCGAGGATCTTTTTGTGATATTCTAAATCGGTCTTGACACCGGTGATCTCGACTTCATCGAGGGCACGTTGCATTCGGTTGATGGCGGCGTCGCGCGTGTCGTCCCAGACGATGATCTTGGCAAGCATGGAGTCATAGTAAGGGGGCACGTCGTAGCCGGCAAAGACGTGGGTGTCAATGCGGACGCCCAGCCCGCCGGGGAGGCGCAGGGAGGTGATTTTGCCGGCGCTCGGCGCGAAGTCGCGGGCAGGGTCGCGGGCGGTCAAGCGGACTTCGATGGCGTGGCCCTCCCAGCGGACATCGCGCTGGCCGAAGGTGAGACGTTCGCCCTGGGCGACCTTGATCTGCCACTTGACCAGGTCTACGCCCGTCACCATCTCGGTGATGGGGTGCTCGATCTGGAGGCGGGTGTTCATTTCCATGAAGTAGAAATGGCCGTCGGGAGCGACAATGAACTCGACGGTGCCGGCGTTGGTGTAGCCTGCCGCGCGGGCGGCCTTGACGGCGGCCTCGCAGATGCGCTTGCGGACGTGGGCGTCGAGGTGGGGGGCGGGGGCCTCCTCGACCATCTTTTGGTAGCGCTGGGTCTGGAGGGAGCAGTCGCGCTCGCCCAGATGGAGCACCGTACCGTGCTCGTCGGCCAAAATTTGGACCTCGATGTGCCGGAAGGTCTCGATGAACTTCTCGATGTAAACGTCGGCGTTGCCGAAAGAGGACTCGGCCTCGAGCTGGGCAGTCTTGAGGATTTTGGGGAACTCTTCCTCGTTCTGGACGACGCGGATGCCGCGCCCGCCGCCGCCGCCCGCCGCCTTGATCATCACCGGGAAGCCGATCTTGGACGCGGCTTTGGCGGCTTCGAGCGGGTCGCGTAGGGCTGTATTGGTGCCGGGGACGATGGGGACGCCGGCCTTCTCCATGGTCGCGCGGGCCTGAATTTTGTCGCCCATCAGCTCGATGGCGCGGACGGGCGGGCCGATATATTTCAGCCCGATGGCGTCGCACATCTCGGCGAAGGAAGCGACTTCGGCGAGAAAGCCGATGCCGGGATGGACGGCATCGCAGCCGGTGATGACGGCGGCGCTGAGGATGTTGGGCGTGTTGAGGTAGGAGCCTTTGCGCTCCGGCGGGCCGATGCAGACGGCCTCGTCGGCCAGGCGGACGTGGAGCGAGTCAATGTCGGCCTGAGAGTAGACGGCGACGGTCGGGATCTTCATTTCGCGGGCGGCGCGGATGACGCGGACGGCGATGTCGCCCCGGTTGGCGATCAGGATTTTTTTGAACATAATGTTGAAGCATGACCCGGCACTGGCCTAGCCGGGCTACTCTGGGTGAAAGTCGCTCCGCGACTGAGGAGGGCGCGATGAAGAGGAGGGCCCGATGAATCGCGCCCCTACGGGGCTGCTGTTCCTCAGTGCCGGAGGCGCTTTCATTCCATACTTTCATTCCAGAGTAGACCGGCACTTCCAGTGCCGGGTGTTTTGCGAATGTTTCTACTGCCCGTCATCCCCGCCGCCGCTGTTAGCCGGGACGCTGCCGCCGGCATTGGGCGGGAGCGCGATGCCGCCGGGGCCGCGCGGCGGGTTGCCGGGGGCGGCGGGCGCGTTCGGCGGGGCCGGGCCGCCCAGGATCAGGGGCGCGCCGGGGGCGGGGGGCGGCGCGGGCGCGGCGGGAGCCGTGGCGCCCAGGACGACGGGCGGGGCGCCGGGGGCGGCGCGGCCGTAGCCAATATCAGTGACGGCGCCGGTGGCGGGATCAAGCTGGAACTGGCAGCCGGGGGCGCGGAGGACGTCGTCGCCGATGCCGCCGGCTTTTTTCAGGTCTTCGAAAGTCTGCGGCGGGCGGTCGTTGTGGTCCTGCTTGTACATCGTCGAGGCCATGTTGAGCTGGGCTTGATACTCGCTGCACGCCGTGCCATACGCCTGCTGCTCGGCGGCGGGGGCGCCGTTGTGGGAGCCGGCCTGGGGCTTGAGAATCTTGGTGTAATACCAGGCGGAAAGGATGGCGATGATGACCAGGGAGACGAGCAGCCCGATCAGGGACCACTGCCCGCGCCGGCAGGTGTTTCGACGGTGGGTGGTAGGCATGAGCGCACTCCTTGGACGACGGCCCGTTCTTGGCTTGCTTCTAAGCCACGAGCCGGAACAGGGGCTGGCCGTAATCAACGGGCGCGCCGTCCTCGACCAGAACATCGGTGACGCGCCCGCTTTCCTCGGCGACCACGTCGTTCATCAGCTTCATGGACTCGATGGCGCCGATGACCTGGCCGGGGCGCACGGCGGCGGCATAGGGCAGCGGCGGGTCGGCGTGGTGGAAGATACCGACCATCGGCGCGAGGAGCTGCCGCGCCTCTTCGGGCACGGCTTCAGACCGAACTTCGGACAGAGTGGCCGGCGGGGCCTCTGCGGCGGAGGGCGCGGGCGTGACCGGCGGCGCAGTGTAGAGCGCTTTGCGGACGCACACGCGCTGTCCGTCCTGCTCCACGGCGATCTCGGAGACGGGGTATTCGGCCATCAAGGCCACGATCTGTTCGACGAGGTTGAGGTTCATTGGGTAAGATGATACCCGAAAAGAAGGGCGCGAAGAATCGCGCCCCTACGTTTCTTATCCAAGTCCTATATCTTCAGCTTGAAGCAGGCGTACTCGATCACCTTCATCACCTGCGACAGAAGCACGACGCCCAGGGCGAAAACGAACACCCACGCGATCAGGGCGTAGGCGCTGTTGTGCAGAGCCGGGATGCCGGACGGGTCGGCGACGCCGGGCGTGAACCGCCGGGTCAGGTCGTCCAAACCCTTGAGGATGGCACCGACGACCGTTTGGAGAACGGGGAACTGCCAGATCAGGAGGCCCGGCACGACGACCAGGGCGACGCCCGTGAGCGCCTTGTGCTTCTGGCGCTGGTGCTCGTTGTAGATGATGCAGTTGCGGCAGCGCTCGGCCTTGGCCTGGGCGGACAGAACCTTGCGCGGGCCGCCCAGCGTCTGGTTCTGGTGGGCGCGGGCCATCTGGTCCTTCCAGTCGGGGGCGATCATGGCCTGGAGGACGATGCGCTCCTCGCACATGCAGCCTTCCTTGTACCACCAGCAGGGGCCGCGCCGCTTGATGTGGATGGGGCACTTGGCGCGGATGTGGTCGCGGCAGTACGGCCCCTCCCAGCAGCGGCCCAGGAAGACCTGGCGCTGCTTGGACTTCGGCTGCGTCTTGGTCCCCGACCCGTACTTGGCGTTCGCGCGCTGGATGGCGGCTAGGTCCGCCGCCGCCGCCACGCGCCGCACCAGCTCGACGATGGTCCAGACCGCGCCCGGCACGGCGAAGAGCCAGGCCAGAATCTGAAAGTCGGCGAGGACGGTGTTGCTGGCATTGCTCGCCGTGATCTTCTTCATCGGGTAGATCTGGTTCACCAGAAAGGACGGCCCGGCGTAGAACACGGCCGCCGCGCCCAGCAGCCAATAGCCGATGCCCTCCACCTGCGCGCAGGCGGTCAACAGGGAGGCGAGCATGACCAGGCTGGAGATCTGGAGCAGGTGGAAGACGAGGCTGATGTTGTCGAGCTGCAACGTCCGCCGGGCGAGGGGCAGTTGCCCCATTACCTGATGCGACCACGCACCACTGAGCAGCCCCCACAGCAGGTACAGGGTGAGCAGGATGGTCACGAGGGCGGCGGGGCCGAGGACGCGGCGCGCGAACTCGTCGAGCTTCGGCGACCCGGTCCCTTTTCCCTTGCCCTTTTGGACGGGGCGGCGTGCCGCCGGCAACGGCGCTTCTGTTAAGTCAATTCGTTCGGCCATTGGGCGTGATCCTTGTGGGCGCTACTCTTGCCGGCTCGGACTACCCGGCTTTGACTTTTGCCCTGGTTGATTGGTATTTAAGCTTGATTGGAGGGTGAACATCCGCTAGTCAGCCGGGGTCGGCTTTCCTTAACATTTTCGACCTCGGTTGGCGCCCAGGGCTTCAATCAGGTTTCCTGCGACGCGATCCGCTATTTGACGCGCTCCAGGTACTGGTCGCTGCGCGTGTCTATCTTGATCTTGTCGCCGACCTTGACGAAGAACGGGACGGTGACGACCGCGCCGGTCTCGACCGTGGCGGGCTTGCCGCCGCCTGAAGCCGTGTCGCCCTTCTCGCTGCCCGCCGTCTCAGTGATGACCAACTCGACGAAAGAAGGGACCTCGATGCCGATGATGGCGTCCTTGTGGGTCATCACGCTCAGGTCCATGTTCTCCTTGAGGTACTTGACTCCGTCGCCGATCTGTTCCTTGCTGACGCTGCTCTGCTCGAAGGTCTGCGGGTCCATCAGGAAATACTCGGAGCCGTCATTGTAAAGATACTGCATGGGCCGGCGCTCTAGGTATGCCTGCTCCATGCGCTCCCCCGCGCGCCACGTCTTATCAATAGAGCGCCCGTTCTTGATGTTCTTCAGGGTCGAGCGCACGAACGCCCCGCCCTTGCCGGGCTTGACGTGCTGAAAGTCAGTGATGGTGTAGATGTCCCCATCCATGACGATGGAGATGCCGTTACGAAATTCGCTGGTGTCCATAGCGGAAACAAAAACTCCTGCGGTCGGTAGTAGGTTATTACGTTGGTTTGAGCCAAAGGGTTCGGGATTAGTGACAAAAAGCGTGGTACGATGTTTCACGAAGATTATAGCATATGCGTCGGCGCTTTGACAATCGCCGCCATGCCTGAGCCGCCACCCCCCGCGCTTTGCTGAGGCTCCGCGGGCGTTCCGGCAGACGCCATCGTTACCTATGAGGCGGAGGAGGCCAAATGCCTTCACCGCGTAAAGCCCGTTTGGCCCGCTCTTGCTCCTTTGCTCTCCGGCGCTCCACCCGTGCCCGGAAAACGCGCATCCAAAGTTCGCCCAATATCAGGCAGAACAGAAAAATATACACAAACTTCCACCCTAAAAAGTGAAGCGATGCAAGGTCGGTGATTGAGAAGTGCTTCAGCAATCCAGGCAGCTCGGAATGGCGCTCCCAGATCATATCCATATTGAGCAACAGGTTAAAGGAAAGCACCGCCGTTAGGAACCAGAGCGACTTGACTGGCCGCTGCCTCACCGGCAGCGCGTTGTCCCTGGCCTTATGCCGCTCGGCTGCCCGCGCTTTGATTTCTTGTTTGGTCCTCAATTCAGTTCCCGACACCTATTATACAGCAATAACCTCCTCGGCACAAAGGAATATCAGGCATGGGCGTCCAACTGTGGCGGCGGGCGCTCGCGGGCGTCAGCCATTCTCGCAAAGGAGACTTCACCTTGCCCGACACTTCCCCCACCCCGGCGGACACTTCAACAGCCTCTTTGACCGCCGCCGAACTGGTGTCCAGCCGGTTCCGGCAGATTCACCTGGACTTTCACACGTCGCCGGAGATCCCCGATGTCGGCAGGGACTTTGACGCCGACGTGTTCGGGGACACCCTGGCCTCGGCGCGCGTCAACTGGGTGACGCTGTTCGGCAAGTGCCACCACGGGATGAGCTACTACCCGACGAAGGCCGGGGTGATGCACCCCAGTCTCAAGTTCGACCTGCTGGGGGCGCAGATCGAGGCGTGCAAGCGGCGCGGGATCGCGACGCCGGTCTATCTGTCGGTGCGAGTGGACCAGCACATCGGGCTGACGCGGCCCGACCTGATCTGCCGGCTGGAAGACGGGCGGCTGTGGGGGCCGAGTGCCCACCAGGCGTCGTGGTATCAGGTCTGCATGAACAACAAAGAATACGTGGACTACCTGGCGGCGCAGACGGAGGAAGTGTTCCAGAACTATGACGCGGACGGCATCTTTTATGACATGTGCTACTACCCGCCGGACCCCGGCTGCTTCTGCGAGAAGTGCCTGGCGCGTCTGGAAAGGTCGGGGCATTCGCGGGACGACGCCGAGGCGCACCGGCGGCAGACGTGGGAGATCATGCGCGAGTACACGACGCGGCTGGCGAAGCTCTGTTACCAGCTCAGACCGAACGCGACGACGTTCTTCAATGCCCGGATCAGCCCCAATGTCCACCGGGAACTGGACGTGCTGACGCAGCTCGAAATCGAGTCGCTGACGACGGGCGGATGGGGGTATCTGTTTTTCCCGACCTGGGCGCGGCTGGTGCGGACGTACCCGCGCCCGGTTCAAGGGATGACGGCGCGGTTCCATAAGTCCTGGGCGGACTTCGGCGGGCTGAAGACCGTGCCGCAACTGGACTACGAGGCCGCGACCATCACGGCGGCGGGCGGCGTGGTCAACATCGGGGACCAACTGCACCCGCGCGGGACATTGGATAAGGGCGCGTACCAGGTCATCGGCGACGTGTTCCGCAAAGTGGAGGCGTTGGAGCCATACTGCCTGGGCGCGGCGCCGCTGGCGGACATCGCCGTGCTGCTGCTGCCGGAAGCGCAGTCCGGCGACCCGCTCCATAAAGGCGGCATGACCATCGCCGCCGTCGGCCACTCCTTCGAAGGCGCGGCGGCGATATTAGCCGCGCTGAAGCAGCAGTGGAACGGCGAGACGCCGGACCGGGACAATCTGGATAGGTACAGGGTCGTCATCATCCCCGACGGCGGCGTTTTGGAAGACGACATGCGCGCCAAACTGGAAGCCTTCCAGGCAGGCGGCGGGGCCGTGTTGTTCTCGCACGAGGCGACACTGGCGGACGAGGCGTTCACACTGCCGAATTCGCCTGTTCAATACCTGGAGCCGTGTCCTTACACGCCGTCTTACATGAAACTGGGGGACACGCTGGGCAGGGGTGAGCCGGACACCGAGTTCGTCAACTACCAGCCCGGCTCGTATGTTGCGCCGCTAGACGGGACTGAGGCATTGGGCGAGGTTTGGCAGCCGTACTTCAACCGGACGCCGGGGCATTTCTCGTCGCACGCGCAGACGCCCGCCGACAAGCCGACGGGGCATCCTGTCGCCGTGGTGTCCGGCGACAAAAGGACCGCCTACGTCTACGCTGCGCTCTTCCGGGGCTACCGCGAGGATGGGTTTTACCTCTACAAGAACATCACCGCGCGCCTGCTGGACACGCTGCTGCCCGACCCGCTGGTGCGGCCTGGGGCGAACTTCCCCGCCGCGATGGAGATCGCGGTTCTGCGGCAGGAGGCCGAGAACCGGCTGGTCGCGCATCTGGTGAACTTCCAGCCGCAGCGGCGAACGGCGGCCAACGAGTTCATCGAGGACGCCGTGCCCCTGCGCGACGTCGCGTTCGCCCTGCGGACGGAAACGGCCCCGTCGCGCGTCTTCCTGGCCCCGTCCGGCGAGGAAATCCCGTTCCGGCAGGGGGGCCGCTACTGCCATGTGACCGTCCCCGCCGTCCTGATCGCGCAGGCGGTCGTGTTCGAGGAGGCATAAGAAATGATCGAGCATCTCGTGCTGTTCCGGTGGACTCCCGACGCTTCGGGAGAGGCGATCGCGCAGGTGATGGAGGGGCTGCGCGCGCTCCGGGGCCAGATTCCAGGCCTCCAGGATCTCACCTGCGGCGAAAACTTCAACCCACCCTGCCTTTAGGATTTAGTCTTTAGGCATGGGGAGTAATCACTAATCCGATCCGAGCGGATGTCCTGGCGCTGGATTACGAAGCCTGATGAAGCAGGAAGTCTGCGCAGGCGAAATTCTTGCCTTTGCTCGTGTGAATGGCCGCGGCCATCGTAGCACGATGCACAGCGCCTCAATCCAGACCCAGCGCCTGTTCCAGAAACTGGCCGGAGGTTTTTTCAAAGAGCGTTTCCAGGGCCAGCAGCGTCCGAGTGGACTGGACGACGCCGGTGGCGCGCAGGTCGAGAAGGAGCTGGCGCACTTCGGCGATCTCGGGAGCGACAACGCGCGCTTGAAAATAATCGTCCCCAGTCACGCGGTAGCACTCGCGCACCCACGGGCTGCGGCGGAGCAGATCAATGGCGTGCTGCTCCTGCTTGTCCGTGCAGGCGGGCAGCAGCGTGACGGCGAGGAAGGCGCGGACGCTCAGGCCCAGCTTTTCCGGGTCCACGGCGACGGTGTAGTGCTGGATCACGCCGTCCCGCTTCAGCCGGTCCAGGCGCTCGGTGACCGCCTGGCGCGTCATGCCGATCCGCTCCGCCAGGGCCGAGGCCGGAGCGCGTCCGTCGCTCCCCAGCAGGGCCAATAGCTGTTTGTCAACTTCATCGAGATGATTTTCCGCCATTTGTTAGAAAGTTACCCCATCCATAAAACGATTAGTAGAAACCGAGTCAAAATATTTTGACGAACGGTGTTGACAGACGCGGAAAAGGCGGATATAATACGCCCAGAACGAGCCGTTCCCAGAAAGTATAATCTAAAGTATAGTCTAAGTTGATCACAAGGTGGAAAATTATATGCAAACACCACGTTTCGTGAGAAAACTCCAAAGTTTACTCCGAAGCATGACAATGGCTTTGGGAATGGATTTGTATAAACATACGGAAGACAGGCGAGTTCTGGAAAAAGAGATTTTCCCCTATTTTGTCTCCCTGCCTCACTTTTCTAAAATTCTCTTTGTGGGTTGTGCCTGGTACACAAAAGGCTACAAGACAATATTTCAGAATCAGGATTATATAACATTAGAGATCGATCCGGTGGAAAGCAAGTATGGTGCAAAGAAGCACATCATTGATAGTCTTGAGAACATAAATCGCCATTTTCAGGAAGGCGAACTTGATCTGATTGTTTGTAATGGAGTTTTTGGCTGGGGGTTAAATGATAAACCCAGCGTTGAAGCAGCCTTTCAAGGGTGTTATAGAAGTCTACGCCCAGGGGGGATTTTTATTCTTGGTTGGAATGATATTCCTGAACGGCGTCCTTTTTTACTTGCTGAATGCCAAAGCTTGAATTTATTCCATCCGTTTGTTTTTCCTCCTTTTTCGACAGCACAGTATCTGACAACTACTTCAAATAGGCATACATACAACTTTTTTGTTAAGAAGTAGCCACTCGTGATATAAAGGCCGTATAAATTGAAGAGATAAGTGACACTTTAGAAATGACACTTTAGACCGGCAACATCGGTGAGTATACTTTGTGCAGCAGGCAACGACGTCTTTCTGCTCTGTTTTTCGCGAGGCCGCGAATCCAAAACAGGCGAAGGGCGTCTTTTTTGTTGTGTATCCGTGGGATGGTCCGGGAGGAGGCGCAGGCTTATGTGCGGGATCGCAGGCATCTTATTTCGCGGGGCTGGGGCGGAATCGCAACCGGCGGGTGCAGCCCTGATGACGCTGGCGGGCTGCTTGCAGCACCGAGGCGCGGACTCGGCGGGGTTCGCCGTCTTTGGCCCGGCCAAGCCCGGCGTTCGGACGTTTCAGGTCGTCCTGCCCTCGGAAACGCCGCTGCCGGAGCCGCAGGCGGTCCTCGCACTCGGCGGAGGCGGGCTGACGGGGCTGAGGCCGGAGCGGGCGGGCTTCGCCGTCTCGCGCCGCACCGGGACGGGGGCCGAGGTGTCCGACGCCGAGATGATCCTGGCGCTGGAGCAGGCCCTGCCGGGGGCGGTGGTGACATCGCTGGGCGAGTCGCTCCAGGTCCATAAAGCCGTCGGACGCGCCGCCGCGCTGACGGAAGAAGTGACGCCGCTTCTCGGGACGCATGGGATCGCCCATCTGCGACTGGCGACCGAAAGCCGGATTGATCCCGCCCACGCGCAGCCGTTCTGGGGCCGCCCGTTTGCCGACATCGCCGTGACGCACAACGGGCACATCACCAACTACCACAAGCTGCGCCAGCGCTTCGAGGCGCGCGGCTTTTCCTTCGCCAGCCGCAACGACTCGGAGATCATCGGGACGTATCTGGGCGACAAAATGAGCGCGGGGCTGGGGCTGGAAGAAGCGCTGGCGGCGGCAGGCCGCGAGCTGGACGGCTCGTTCAGCTTCATCGCGGCGACGGCGCACGGTCTGGGGGTCGCCCGTGACCCGTTCGCCACCAAGCCGCTGCTGTTCTGCGAGACGGACGTCGTAGTCGCACTGGCCTCGGAGCCGCAGGCGCTGCACCGGCTGCTTGGCGACGATATCACGATCACGGAAATCCGGCCACGGGAGGTACGTGTATGGGAGAAGGCATAAAGACGTTCGACTGCGCGGGGCGGACGACGCGGGAGATCAACGCCTTTTTAAAAGAAACGGCGCGGCTGGGCCCCGGCGGCGAGGTGGCCCTGCTGCACCCGGACAGTCGGCACAACCTGGCGGTCGGTCTGACGACGCCCTTGCGCCTGCATGTGGAGGGCCACGTCGGCTACTACTGCGCCGGGCTGTGCGAGGACGTGGACGTGCGGATCGCGGGCGATGCCGGCTGGGGCCTGGCCGAGAACCTGATGGGCGGGCGGGTGCAGCTTTCCGGCTCGGCCGGCTCGGCGGCGGGCGCGACCATGCGCGGCGGGACGCTGGTCGTGGGCGGCCACGCCGGGGCGCGGTGCGGGGTGGCAATGAAGGGCGGGACGCTGGTCGTCGGCGGCGACGTGGGCTACATGTCCGGCTTCATGATGCAGAAGGGGGTGCTGATCATCGGCGGCGACACGGGCGAGGCGCTAGGCGATTCGCTGTACGAAGGCAAAATCTACGTCCGGGGCCGCATTCAGGCCCTGGGCAGCGACGCCGTGCAGGCCGACCTGACCGAAGCCGACATCGCCCTGCTGTCGAGCGCCCTGGCCGACGCCGGACTGGACGCCGTTCCCGCCGAGTTCAAGAAGATCGTTTCGGGCAAGAAGCTCTACAACTTTGATAAAAAAGAAAAGGAGATTTGGAAGACCGCGCTGTGACGAAAGCCCGGCAATGAAGCGAAGGCCCGGCACTGGAAGTGCCGGTCTACTCTCTGTGGAAGTCGCTCCGCGACTGAAGAACAGACCACAATCAGCGTTTCCTGAGTCGCGGAGCGACTTTTATTCACCAGTAGACCGGCACTTCCAGTGCCGGGAGCGTAATCTTAAGACCTGTGACTGCCAGTGACGGCCCTCACCTTGCTCCCTGCCGACCCGCGATGACGCGGCGCCGGACGATGCGCGATTATAAACGCGCCTTTTTCGTCCGCGCCTTTGGGCGCACAAGGAGAAACACCGTGAGCACCATCCCTGGGACCATCCCGGCACCCGTCGTCTCGGCCACTGCCGAGCACACCCTGACGCGCACCGTCACCTGGAAGTCTTCGTTTGTCATCTCGCTCGGCGGCTCGCTGCTGGTTGCGACGACGCTTGGCCCGATGGCCGCCGAACTCGGCCCGGCGTCCGTCTTCGTCTGGACGCTGATCGCCCTCATCGGCGTCTTCCAGTGTCTGATGATCGCCGAGATGGCGGGCATGTTCCCCAACAAAAGCGGCGGGACAGCGACCTACGCCCATGAGGCGTTCAAAAAGACCTCGCCGCTGTTCGGCGTGGCCTCCAACTGGGGCTACTGGCTGGCCTGGATTCCGGTCATTCCGGTCAACATGATTCTCGTCGCCGGCTACATGAAGGCGACCTTCCTGCCGCACGGCAATGTCGTCGGCATCGCCATCGGCCTGACCCTGCTGCTGTACTTTCTCAACTATTTCGGGCTGAAGCCGGGCGTCTGGTCCTCTTTCGTGATGGCGGTCTGCTCGCTGGTGCCCCTATGCGTCATCGCCTTCTCGCCGATCTTCCGGCCCGGCCTGTTCCACCCCCATTATGTGTTCCCCATCGCGCCGCTGCACGGGTCCTGGCATTCGGGGGCGTCGTGGATGACCATGATCAAGTGGATGTTCGTCGCGGCCTGGTCGGCCTACGCCTTCGAGTCGGGGACGACGATCATCGCCGAGCTGAAGGACCCGAAAAGCGATGCGCCCAAAGCCATCAAGGCGGCGTCCGCCGTCGGCATGTTCGCCTATGGGCTGGTGCCGTTCATGCTGATGGCGATCATCGGGACGGACGCTATCACGAAGGATCCGATTGTGGCCTTCCTGCCCGCCGCGGAGGCGATCTTCGGGCACATCGGCGCGACAGTCGTCGCCCTGATGCTGATCGCCGCCCTGCTGCTGGGTGTGCAGACGACGATCATCGGCTCCACGCGCTGCGTTTACGAGATGAGCCGCGACGGGCTGATCATCAAGGAGTTCGGCAAACTGAACAAGTACGGCGTCCCGGTCGGCTCGATGTACCTGGACTGCGCCGTCACCATCGGCCTGCTGGTCATCTTCAAGGACAACATCGTTAACCTGATCGCCTCCTCGAACGTCGGCTACATGATCGTCTGGATCCTGCTGCCCATCGCGTTCATCCTGCTGCGCCGCAATCAGCCGGAGGCGGAGCGGCCTTACAGGCTGCCCGGCTTCTTCGTGCCGGTCGCGGCCGTGATCGCGCTGTTCAACATCTTCATCTCGCTCGTGGGCGGGCCGCAGCTCGGCGCGACGGTGATGTGGACGGGGATCATCATCATGCTGGCCGTGCTGCCGTTCTACTTCTACCGCCGTCTGGTGCAGGACCGCCGCCCCGCGCTAACCTTCTCGGCGGGTGATCCGGGGCCGGGCCTGCCGGAAATGCAGGAAGGCGATGACGACCTAGGCGGGCGGCGCGAGGTTGTCCACCGCGAGGGGTAAAGGGGTAAACGGAGGGAGACCCCTCCCGGCTCACAAGTTCGCCACCCTCCCCTCACAGGGGAGGGCTTCCGAAAAGCCCATACAGTCCCCGTCTCCGAGCGAGAGGCACATCCCTCGGCAGACTTTAATGCCCTTCCCTCACAGGGGAGGGTGGCGAACTTGTGAGCCGGGAGGGGTTCTTAAATGACCACCATGCTGCGTTATTTCCCGTTCGAGCACGACGAATACGACATGCCCATGAACGCCCGCGCGGGCATCGGGCCGCTGATCGAGGTGGACGAAGGCGAGTACGCGAAAGAACTCGCCCTCAAAGACCAGGTTTTAGCCTCGGACCGCCGCTACTACTTCCAGTGCCCGCCCGCATCCGAGCCGCTGGCTTGGGAGGCCATCGCCCTGCTGCTGCCGGACATGGCACAGCATTCGCCGCAGCATTTCGCGCTCCGAACGGACGGCGCCCGGTGGACCTGGACCAACCGGCTGCTCGGCACGACGACCGCGTTCACGCTGGGCGACCCCGGCACTCTGCCGCTGCCGCCCCTGGACTGGATGGGACGGCAGGTGCAGGAGGACCTGATCCTGATGGCGGAAACGCCCGACGGCGACACCGTCTGCGCGGGCGGGCACCTGTGCTTTGCCGCGTCGTGGTGCCTCGACGACAAGATGGGGCAGAATTTTTTACGCATCCACGAGGACATCCCGCAGTTCCTGGAGCGCATCGGGCGGCCCGCGAACCTGATGATGCAGCGGCTGAAGGCCGGGCGGCCCACGGGGCGGATCAACTGGACGGTGTCGAGCACGGACCGGCTGAACCTGGCCCCCGCCGTCGCCCACGAGTGGGCGCCGTCCCGGCGCGGCATCACGGCGGACAACGCGGGAGATCGCTGCTTCCTGCGGATCGAGCGGCAGGTCTTCGCGCGGCTGCCCCAGACGCGCGGCATCCTGTTCACGATCCGCACCTACCGCAACCCGGTCTCGGAAGTCGTGGAAGACCCGGATCGCCTGCGCCGCTTCACCGCCGTGGTGAAGGGCATCCCGCGCGCCACGCGCGAGTACAAGGGCATGGCGTCGTTCGCCGATGCCCTGATAGACTATCTCGAATCCCGCTGCCGCCGCCTAACCGGGGCGCCCGCCAGCACCGTCCCCGGCCAGCGCGAGGAGCGCACGATTGAACACAAGAGGGAACCGATCATGGGAAACATTGCCTACTCATCCATCCACACCTCCCTTTGGGAGCCGATGCCGATTGACACGCCGGACGTTCTGGAGGGCGATCCCGCCCCGCGCGTCCACTGGCTGAAAAAGAACGAGAAGGGCGATCCGACCTATCTCACCGGCCTGTGGCACGTCCAGCCCGCCAAATTCCGCTGGCTGTTCTTCGGCAACGAGACTTTTCACGTCCTGGAAGGCCGCGCGACCATCACGATTGACGACGGCGCTTCGGTTGAGGTGAAGCCGGGCGACATCATTTCGTTCCCGATGGACACGCCCTCGGTGTGGGTGGTCCACGAGGCGGTCAAAAAGTTCTTCGTCATCTCGCAGTAATCCCCTGCCGTGAACGGCAGGGCTGTTTCCACGGGGCTAAACCCCCGTGCTGTAACAGAGCAAATCCCCGCCTTCGCGGGCATAAGAAAAGCCCAAAATCTTCGCCCGCGAAGGCGGGGGATTGCACTTCTGAAGCACGGGGGTTTAGCCCCGTGGGACATTGATTTTTTAGGAGGCACGCCCCATGTCCGCCACCGACGGCTCGATCCTTTCCCTCTGGCGCTATCCGGTCAAGTCCATGCAGGGCGAGGAGATCAACGCCTCGCTCGTGACCGAGCGCGGCCTGTTCGGCGACCGCGCCTATGCGCTGCTGGACGCCGAGGACGGCAAGACCGTCACGGCCAAGAACCCGAAGAAGTGGCCGGCCATGTTTCGGTTCCGGGCCGCGCTCGCCGCCCCCGCGACCGACACGCCGGCCCTGCCGCCTATTTATATCACGACGCCCGAAGGGAACACGCTGTGGAGCGGGCAGCCGGACGTGAACCGGGCGCTTTCGGAGCGGCTGGGGCGGGCGGTGACGCTGGAAAGCAAGCCCCCGGACAAGCCGCACCTGGATGAATACTGGCCGGACGATGTGCCCGGTCTGGCGCATTCCGATGACGTGACCGACGAGAACACGCTGGAAAATACGTTCTTTGATCTAGCGATCCTGCACCTGCTGTCCACGGCAACTCTGGACGCCCTGCGCGCGGCCTATCCGCAAGGCCGCTTCGAGGCGCGGCGGTTCCGCCCGAACCTGATGGTGGACGCGGGCACGGCCCCGTTCGCCGAGAACGAGTGGATCGGCCACACCATCGCCATCGGGGACGAGGTGCGGCTGGCCGTCACCGGCCCGTGCCCGCGCTGCGTGATGACCACGCTGCCGCAGGCCGATCTGCCCCGCGACCCCGGCATCCTGCGGGCGGCCGTCCAGCACAACGGCGCGAACGTCGGCGTCTATGCGAGCGTGCTGCAATGCGGCACGATCCGCCAGGGTGACGCGATACGGATCGAATAACAGGCCCGCAAGCCCTTCAAAGGAGAATCCCTTATGCCCGCTGACGAAGCCACGCCGTCCCGCGTCTGGGACCCGGCCAGCATCGCCGACATTCAGGAGAAGGCCCGGCTGGGCCGGTATCGAATCCGCGCCTTCTCCACCATACGCCAATTGCCGACGCTGGAAGACCTGACCTTCCTGCCCGCCGGCCTGACCCGCGTGCCCCTGGAAGGCTACCGCGAGACGTGCGACACGGGCGTGACGCTGGGGACGCGGTTCGCCAAAAAGCCGCTGCGGCTCCAGACGCCGATCACCATCGCCGGCATGTCCTACGGCGCGCTGTCCCGGAACGCCAAGGAGGCCCTGGGGCTGGGCGCGACGCGGGCGGGGACGTCCACCTGCACGGGCGACGGCGGGATGCACCCATCCGACCGCGAGTATTCGGAAACGCTGGTCTACCAGTGCCTGCCCTCGCGCTACGGGTTCAACCCGCGCGACGTGCAGCGGGCGGACGCCATCGAGATCGTGGTCGGCCAGGGGGCAAAGCCGGGCACAGGCGGCCTGCTGCTCGGCCAGAAGGTTTCCCCGGAGATCGCCTGGATGCGCGACCTGCCCGACGGCGTGGACCAGCGCTCACCCTGCCGCCACCCGGACTGGATGGGGCCGGAAGATTTGGCGATCAAGATAGAAGAACTGCGCGAGGCGACGGACTGGGAGAAGCCCATCTACGTCAAGCTGGGCGCGGCCCGCGTCTATGAGGACGTCAAGCTGGCCGCCAAAGCCGGCGCGGACTGCGTGGTCGTGGACGGCATGGAGGGCGGCACGGCGGCCTCCCCGGACGTTCTTTTGGACCACACGGGCATTCCTACGCTGGGCGCAATCTGCGAGGCGGTGCGCGCCCTGGAAGACCTGAAGCTGCTGGGCCAGGTGCAGCTCATCGTCTGCGGCGGCATCAAGACCGGCGTGGACGCCGCCAAGGCCATCGCCCTGGGCGCGGACGCCGTCGCCATCGGCACGGCGGCCATCATTGCGCTCAACTGCAACGCGCCGCTCTGGATCGAAGACTACGAGGCGATGGGGACGAAACCCGGCGCGTGCCACCACTGCCATACGGGCCGCTGCCCGGTCGGCGTCGCCACCCAGGACCCGGAGCTTGTCAAGCGTCTGCCCGTGGAAGAAGCGGCGGAGCGGGTGGAAAACTTCCTGCACGCCATGACGCTGGAACTCCAGATCATGGCCCGTGCCTGCGGCAAGTCGCGCGTCCAAAACCTGGACCGGGATGACCTGCGCGCCCTGACGCTCGAGTCGGCCCTGATTACGGGCCTACCCCTGGCCGGGACGCGCCGCCCGCTCCCGCTGGACCTGTGGGGCGAGGGGGGCCACTGACCATGCCGGACACGACGGATGTGCTGGTCATCGGCGGCGGCCTGATGGGCTGTTCCACCGCCTACGCTCTGGCCCGGCAGGGGGTCAACGTGACGCTGGCGGAGCGCAAAGCGCAGCCGGGGCAGGAGACCACGGCCCGGTCGGGCGCGATTATCCGGGCGCACTACGGCGTCCCGGAACTGGTAACGCTGGCCGTGGAGGCGAACCGCCGCTACGCGCGCTTTGCCGATGAGGTCGGCCTGCCCTGCGGCTTCGTCCAATCCGGCTACTCCGTCCTGGTGGACGCGGCGGACGAAACGACGCTGCGAAGTGCCGTCGCCATGCACCAGTCGCGGGGCGTCAACGTCTCGCTGCTCTCGCCGGCCGAACTGGGAGCGATCATCCCCGCCGTCAAAACCGAAGATGCGGCCCTGGCCGCCTGGGAACCCGATGGCGGCTACGCCAGCCCGCAGATGACGGTGACGGCTTATGCGACCCAAGCGGGACGGTTCGGCGCGAACCTGCGCTTTGACTGCCCCGTCACCGCCGCTGTGCGGGAAGGGACGGGCTGGCGCGTGACGCTGGGCGGCGGCGAAGCAATCTCGGCGGGGCAGATCGTGCTCTGCACCGGCAACTGGTCGCGGCCCGTCGGCAGTTTGTTTGGGCTGGACCTGCCGGTCACGCCGGTTCGGGCGCAGATCGTCGTGCTGGAGCGGCCCGCGTCGTTTGCGGGCGTTTTCCCCGTCGTGTCTGACCTCATCAACCTGGCCTACTTCCGGGCCGACGGCGAGGGCGGGATGTGGGTCGGCTCGTCCGACAACGCCGATCTAGCCGAAGCGCTGGAACAGCCGGACGGCTACGACGAGGCGGCGGGAACGCAGGCGGTTCAAGACGCCCGCCGCAAGGCCGCCCTGCGCTTCGAGGGCATGGACGCCGGGGACAAAGGCGGCGTCCAGCGCGCCTTTTCGGGGCTGTACGAAACGACGACGGACTGGCAGCCGATTCTGGACAGCTTCGGCGACGGCCTCCATGCCGCCGTCGGCTTTTCCGGGCACGGCTTCAAGCTGGCCCCCGTGGTCGGCGAGGCGATGGCCGCCCGCGTCACGGGGAAGCCGGACCCATTCGACATTGCCCTGTTCACCCTGTCGCGCTTCGCCGAGGGGCGGCCCATTCGTTCGCAGCACCCGTACCAGCGGGCCAAGTTCCTGCGGTGAAACTGGCGGGCACTGAAGTACCCGCCTGGGAGGCTTCGCCGACCGTCCTGCGGACGGAAGACAAAGGCGGCCTCTCTGCTCCCCCGTCCCCTGGACGATCACCCCAATAAAGCCTTAGCCGCAGGCTTCCCAGACGGGTACTTCAGTGCCCGGCGCCCCGTCAACGCCGACGGTCTCGCCCTATGCTTCTTATCCGAGGAGACCGATCCCATGTTCAACCTTGCCGAAACGCAAAAGATGTTCGCCGAGAAGGACATCAAGTTCTTCCTGATGTCGTTCGTGGATATGCACGGCGCTCCGCGCGCCAAGTTGGTCCCCGCCGACTGCCTGGCCGATGTGGCGGCGGGCGCGGCGGGCTTCGCGGGCTTTGCCGTAGACGGCGTCGGCCAGGGGCCGCACGACCCGGACCTGTCCTGCGTCCCCCAGGCCGACTCGACGGTCTTCCCGCTGCCGTGGAAGCCCGGCGTCGCCTGGATCGCCGGCAACCTCCAGATGGACGGCGGCGACTGGCGCTTCTGCCCGCGCGTCCTCCTCAGCCGCGCCCTGGCCGATGCCAAAGCCAAAGGCTTCACCTTCATGCTGGGCGTCGAACCGGAGTTTTTCCTGGTCGAAAAGCAGGCAGGGGGCGCGCTGGGCGTGGCCGACGCGGCGGACACGCTCGCCAAGCCCTGCTACGGGCAGTCATCGCTGCTGCGGAACGCCGACTTCCTGATGACGCTCATCACGCACCTGAACGAGTTGGGCTACGGGGTGTATCAGAACGACCACGAGGACGCGAACGGCCAGTTCGAGATCAACTGGCGCTTCGGGAACGCCCTGAAGACGGCCGATCAGGTGTCGTTCTTCAAGTTCATGGTCAAGGCGCTGGCCGAGGAGCGCGGGCTGTGCGCGACGTTCATGCCCAAGCCGTTCGCCGACCTGACGGGCAGCGGCGCGCACCACCACATCTCCCTGTGGGACGCGGCGGGGAAGGACAACCTGTTCCTCGACAAAAGCGACCCGCGCGGCCTATCCTCCCTGGCCCTGTCCTTCATGGCGGGCATCCTCGCCCACGCGAAGGGTCTTTGCGCGCTGACCGCGCCCTCGGTCAACTCCTACAAGCGCTTCGGGGCGCGCTCGCCCCGGTCGGGGGCGACCTGGGCGCCGGTCTTTATCGCCCACGGCGGCAACAACCGGACCCTGATGGTGCGCGTCCCCGCGCCGGGCCGCATCGAGTACCGGACGGCAGACGGCTCGGCGAACCCCTATTTGGCCGCGACGGGCCTGCTGGCGGCGGGCCTGGACGGCGTGGCGCGCGGCCTGACGCCGGGCGAGGCGCAGCACGACAACCTGTTCCTGCTGTCGCCCCGCGAGGCGCGGGCGCGCGGGATCGAGCTGCTGCCGTCGGACTTGGGCGAGGCGCTGGATGCGCTGGAAGAAGACGACGTGCTCTGCAATGCACTCGGCGCAGACTACGCGCCGCACTACCTGGAGGTCAAGCGGGCGGAGTGGGACGACTACGCCGAAATGACCGCCAAGAGCGTCACCGCCTGGGAAGTCGGGCGCTACCTGGGCCTTTAGCGGGCTGGAAGGGGGCGTAGGTGGCGTTCGTTTACGTCTTGCAGCACCACGCGGGCGAGACAGTGGGAACCATCGAAGACGCGCTCCGGGCGCAGAGCGTCGAGGCGCGCGTCGTCGCCGGCTTCGCCGGGGAGCCGATCCCTCGGCATCTTGGCGACGCGGTGGGGCTGGTCGTCCTGGGCGGCCCAATGGGCGTCTCCGAACGGGACAGACACCCGTTCCTGCGCGACGAACTGCGTCTGATCGCCGACGCCCTGGGCCGCGCCGCGCCCGTTTTAGGCGTCTGCCTCGGCGGACAGCTTCTCGCCCACGCGCTGGGCGCCGCCGTCACGAAAGCGAACCAGCCCGAGATCGGCTGGTATCCGCTGCACCTGACCGAAGCCGCCCGGTCCGACCGCCTCTGGGCCGACGTCCCCTCCTCCTGCATGGCGTTCCACTGGCATGGGGACACGTTCGCCCTGCCGCCGGGGGCCGTCGCGCTGGCCTCCTCCGCCCTGACTCCCTGCCAGGCGTTCCGGTCCGGCGCGAACGCCTACGGGCTGCAATGCCACCTGGAAGTGACCGCGCCCATGATTAATGACTGGCTGGCTGCATGGGCGGACGAACTGCCCGCCGGGGTGACGGCGGGCGAAGTGATGGCGCAGACCCGTCAGGAACTGCCGGGGATGGAACGCACGGCACAGGCCGTCTTCGGCGCGTGGGCCGACTTGCTCACGGCCTGAACGGTATTGCCTGTCGCACGAGAGAAGCGGGCGGGGTCAACCCCGCCCTTCTCTGCCGCTTGTGTGACCTACTTCTGCGCCATTTTCCCCGCCGATTGGTCCCGAACCGCCAGATGCTCCCGATCCAGCGTGTAGTGCAGAAACGCGATGCATATCTCGTCCGTCGTCTGCTCGCCCACGTCACGGCCTTGGGCGGCGTGTTGTAGAAGCCATCGTCTTAAAAAACTTAGCCAGACCATTGACAGTAACTATCATATTATGGTATCTACTTTATACCGGGCAACCATAGGAGATTCGGGCATGGGTCAACACTTCAAAAACATCTACTTCTCAGATTATCCATCAGCTTCAGCAAAGAAGAAGAACTTGACTTTGGCTTTTGGAGAGAAGGACAGCCACCTATATACCCAGTTGAAGCCGCTTTCGAGTCACGAGACTCGCGAACTGCTAGGGCATCCTTCTTATGCCGCACTTCAAGCCTCTGCGGAACGTGAAGGCTTGGCACTCGGCACGTTTTGTTTACGGGTATTGCGGCAGAAATTGGAGCAAGTAAAAGAGGCAAAAAGCGTCTACCTGATCGAACCCTCTCCTGAAAATGTTCTCCTTCCCATCGAGCCTATTCAGACAACCTTTAGAGGTGGACAAACGGAACCTCTTCACAACTGGTATCCTTATCTTGAGGGATACTCGCCGAATTTTGTTGAGTATCTTCTTACACAATTCGCTCCTAAAGCAACTCGAATCCTCGACCCTTTTTCCGGCACCGGAACCACTCCATTGACAGCAAGCCGATCCGGGCTGCACTCGTTCTATTGCGAACTCAATCCTCTCCTACAATATCTTACAGAAGCAAAAGTGATTGCTCTCAGCATGGGGGTGAAAGAGAGGCAAAACCTTGTGGCCTCCCTTGACACCCTGGCAACCGACGTAGAGATACTTGTAGAGGGGAGTAACAAGGATGCCGTTCTTCAGCGCGATTACTTCAAAGCCTTCGGGAAAAGCCTCTTTTTTGGCGAAGAAGTCTTTGACCAGATACTACAAGCGCGTGGGTTTATCGATGAGTTGAATTGTACCGATCCGATGTCGGCGAGGTTCCTCAGCATCGCTGTTCTCTCCAGTCTTATTCCCGCTTCCCGCCTCGTTCGACGTGGTGATCTTCGCTTCAAAACCTCGGAGGAGCTAAAGCGGGAGCAATGTAAATTTCTTCCGACAGTTCAGGGCAATCTCAGGATGATCTCGGCGGACTTACTACGGATAAAATCTGTAGCGCATTCTGCGACGCTCGTTTCCGGAAACGCCCGTGATCTTGAAAAAGTGCCACCCCTAGGCATTGAGGCAGTGGTTACAAGCCCCCCCTATCTCAACGGCACGAATTATTTTCGCAATACTAAAGTGGAACTGTGGTTTCTGAGGTGCCTGCGTACTGCCGAAGACTTATCCAGCTTTCGCGATAAAGCGATCACGGCAGGTATCAATGACGTTACTGTCGGAAAAACCATCAGCTTTGATAGCCCAAACCTAAAAACGCTAGTGCAAAGGCTCGGAGAAGTTGCTTACGATAGCCGTATCCCGAGGATGGTTGCGACCTATTTCAGCGACATGCAGCAGGTACTGGCGGCTGTAAAGAAGCACTTGGTTGATGATGCGGTTCTCATGATCGACATCGGGGACTCCTCTTACAGCAGCATTCATGTTCCAACGCATTCCTTGCTCAAAGAAGTGCTGGAAGAAGAAGGCTTCGTCATAGACCGAGAAATCACCTTGAGGCGCAGAATGTCCCGCAGTGGCTTCCCGTTGAGCCAAGTGCTGTTATCTGCGCGTCTGCCAAAAACACGTTCCTCTCGCGTTGAGGCGGCACCCCTTCCGCAACCGCCGTGGTTTGCATCCTGGGATAGTTTCAAGGCAGATTTGCCGCACCAAAAAGCAAAGTATGCAAAAAGAAACTGGGGAAATCCACTGCATTCTCTTTGTTCTTATCAAGGCAAGATGAAGCCGGCGCTGGCGTCTCATCTCGTTGCGACGTTTGTTCCTGAAGGGGGAGCTATACTCGACCCCTTCGCGGGCGTAGGCACGATCCCGTTTGAGGCTGCGCTTCAAGGAAAGCGGTCGTGGGCTTTCGATATTAGTCCTGCCGCCCTCTGCATCACATCCGCGAAACTCGCTAAACCCATTTCCGAGGATTGTGAACGGCAGATGAGATTGCTGGAGGCTTTCCTCGAGTCGGAACTGGTCACGAAGGCTGAACAAGAAGCGGCAGCGGTGATTCGCTTCAATGGGAACCTGCCGGACTATTTCGATGACGGGACATTTGACGAGGTACTGCTGGCGCGACGCTTCTTTTTCAGTAATCCGCCTCAAACGGCTTCCGAGGCGCTGGTCATGGCTTCGCTGCTACATATCCTTCATGGGAATCGCCCTTATGCTCTCAGTCGGCGCTCTCACCCCATCACACCGTTTGCTCCCACAGGCCCGACGGAATACCGTCCGTTAATACCTCGGCTACAAGACAAGGTCAGACGCAGCCTCGGAGTGAATTATCCCGCCTCATTTTGTCCGGGAGAAACATTCAAGCAGGACGCAACGCTCTCCTGGCCTCAGCAGGTAGAGGCATTGGATGCAATTATTACTTCGCCGCCCTTTTTCGACAGTACGCGCTTTTATCAAGCAAACTGGATGCGGTTGTGGTTTTGTGGTTGGGAAGCCAAAGATTTTCAAACACAATCGTTAGCTTTTGTTGACGAGAGGCAGAAAATCAGCTTTGAAGTCTACGCCTCTCTTTTGCGACAGGCGCGTGAGCGCTTGAAGACCGACGGCGTAGTTGTCTTTCACCTCGGAGAAAGCCGCAAATGCAACATGGCGGAAGCCTTGATAAAGGTTGCCGCTCCCTGGTTCCGAGTGAAAGATTTCTTCTCAGAAAATGTGGAACACTGCGAGTCACATGGAATCCGTGACAAGGGAACCGTTACGGCGCATCAGTATCTAGTGCTGGGTTGATTATGGTGTCAGGGCGAACGACCCGTCGGTAATCTTCATCGGCCTTCTGAACCCAAGTTTGCGAGATAAGCGCCGAGTGTTGAAACAAGTCTACCTGTGTCTCTGAAAGGAGGCGGTTCCGCAGTTTGATAATCTCTGGCATATAGGCGGCGTACCTTGTCAACAGGTCATCTACCTGTTCTGCTTGTTGCAGCCGTGAAAGGGCATCAGGATTATACTGAGGCAGTCCGTGGAGCAAATCGAAATCAAGTCCGGTGATGACCGCGAGGCGTTTTTGTTCTTCCAGCGTATAATACTCCGCAGGCCACTTATCGGATTTCTCGCCGTTGTGCTATCGGCACAGCAAAGTAGCATTCTCTGTCGTGAGCGGCCAGAGATACCGCGCCGGCAGGGTATGATCCAGCGGCCTTTCCCGCTGATCCTGAATGTTTCTGAGGTCTTTGCCGCATTTAAAGCACCGATACTCGAAGCGGTCAAAAATTTCCTGTGCCTTGATATGGACTCCGCCGGATAGATCCAGGTATAGCCGGCGCTTCTGCGCTGCTTCCCTGTGCTGTTCCGTCAGACGGGTCTGGTTTTTTATGCTGTTATAGATGGATTTGCAGAGGCGGCACTCGCCCTGCCGCCCAGTAGCGCGTGCGCCATGCAGATCGAAATAAATGAGCGGCTTCATCGTACTACAGACGATGCAATATTTGTACTCTTGGGCTTCTGCGACATAGTCGTCGTGGAGGATCGTGAACTGCCCCGTTTCTAAGATGCTGTTGTCTCGCAAGTCGGTCAAATCGTAGTCATACAAGGTGGTCACGTCCCCACTACGCATCGTGTAGGCGCAGACGGGGCAAACTATTTCAAATGTTTCCGCGATAGCGTTGTTGTGGATGAACAAAAAGTTCCGGCAACCTGTATTGAGGCACTGGAAGCCTTTGAAGGCTATATCGCCCATTCCCTTGACATGCTCGGCCTGAAGCCGAGTCCGTTTGATAACCTTCGTGTAAGGTTTCCGTCTTGCCATGTGCGTGTCTTCTTGCTTCTCAGCCCGAGTTTACTTCTGCGCCATTTTCCCCGCCGGGTGGTCCCGGACCGCTAGATGCTCCCGGTCCAGCGTGTAATGCAGGAACGCGATGCACATCTCATCGGTCGTCTGCTCGCCCCAGGTCACCGGCTTGGGCGGCGTGTTCGGGTTGCGCGGGTTGCGCGTCGAGTTGTCATAAGTCGCCGTCATCAGGACGCGCGTCCCTTTGGGCAAGGCCAGCGGCTTCTTGTAAAAGTAGGTGGACTGCCAGTTGAAGTCCCAATCCGAGACGGACACCAGCGGCACTTTTGCGCCGTCCGGCTTGATCGCCGTCAGCTTCATCGAGCGCCCTAGCAGGTGCATGTGCGGCGTGATTGCGATCAAGTGATAATTGACCGGCGACGGCACAGACATCGTGCTGACCGTGTAGTGCGGGTCGTTCGGCGGGATTTGCAGGCTGTGGACGACCGGGATGACATGCAGCGTCTTGTCCACCGGCCCCTTCGCAAAATAGATGCCCACGCGCGACAGGTCCGATTCAGGCTTGCCGTCCTTGTGATAATGCACTTGCAGCACGATCCGCGCCCCGGCGGGAACCTCGGTCGCCACGCCCGCCGGCAGGTAATGGGCGGTGATGCCCGGCGCCCAGCCGCCCAGCGCGCCCGTGGGCGTGAACCCGACGCCGCCGAAGGAGGTATAGCCCGGCTCCTTCTCGTGCCCGTCTAAATTGGCCGATTTCCCGTCGCCGTCAATAAACGCGATGACGTGATGCACCACGGCCCGGTTGCCGGGCTGCACATCCACGGCGGAAACATACCGGTTCTGCGTGAAGTCGGTCGGGATGACGTAGCAGCGGTACACGTCGCCGCCGTCCGCGTCCACATGGTAGGGGCGCGAAGGCTCCAGCACCATGTCCGGCTTGCCCAGCGCCCAGTCGTCGTGGAAGTGCGCCGGGGCGGGCAGATCCTTCGGGTCGCCTTCCGGCGCCCCCGCGTCGGCCCATTTTGCCAGTGTGGCAATTTCATGGCCGCTCAGGCGCCGCGCGTCCTGGAAATCGCCCGCGCCGGGATCAGCCTTCCACGGCGGCATCTGCCGGCTCTGCGTGTACCGCTTGATGTCCCCGCGCCAGGCCGCCGCCTGCGCGTAGCTCGTCAGCGCCATCGGCCCAATCTGTCCCGCCCGGTGGCACGTCTCGCACTGCCGCTGCAAGATCGGGGCCACGTCGCGGGCGTAGGTGATCTGCGACGAGGCCACCTGCGCGGCGGGCCGCCGGATGATGCACCCGAACGCGACCGTCTTGGCCCGCGCCACGGGCCGCCCCGCCAGTGCGTCGTCCAGCGCCTCTTTCAAGTCCCGGTGATGCACCTGAGAGGCGTCCGCGCTGTCATCCACGCGCCCCGAATAAACCACTGCCCCCGCCGGGTTCACCACAAACGCCTGCGGCGTCATCATGGCGTGGAAGCGGGCCGCAAAACTTGCATCTCCATCCCGCACGACCGGGAACGCCAGACCACGCCCCTTAGCGAACGCCGCCACTTCCTTCTGCCCTTCCTGCATATTGGAAAAGACGCCGACGGTCTGCACGCCCCGCGCCCCGTACTCCCGCGCCAGCGCGTTCAAGCGCGGCGCGTAGACTTTGGAGACAGGGCATTGCGTGGATAGAAATACAAACACGGTCGCCCTGTGAGCGGCAATCGTTCGCCCGTCATAGACATGGCCGCCGATGTCGGTGATGGGCGCAAAGGCGGGTAAGGCTTTCACGGTGGCCGGCTTGGGCGCCCCGCCCGTCAGCAGCAGCGTCGCCCCCGCCAGCAGCGCCGCCGGAGCCAGAACCGCCGCGAGGTGAGCCGTTTTGTTGAGGAAAGGTGTCTTCATAAGCATGATGGTGTTTGCAGTCTGTGTGGCCTACAGTTTGGCAGACGAGTCTCTCTTTCGACGCTCATACCAGCATACGACCCAGCCCAGGGCCGCCATAAGCCAGCCGAAGATGACAGTACCAGAGTGATGGCCGGAGCGTTGCCAAATCGCGTAAGTAGTATAGAGGCCGGCTGCGATGGTCCATCCGATGGCGTAATAACGATAGAAATCACGCTCTTCCTCTTTTGTTGTTGGCTCCAGTTCAGCCAATCCTGGATTCTTTTGGTTCACGGAGACCTCCCCATTAATAACCGCATCTTACGCGAAGAAGACAGGCAATGCTCCATCAACATAATATCTTATCCCGCCGTTCCCCGTCAAGACCATGCCATGAAGGGCACGGCTAACCGGCGAAGACGCCAGCAAGCCGCCGCTTCTGCACTGGCAGACCCGGAGGGCGCGGGGCTGAACGCCGGTCTTTCCGAGTCCCGCGAAGCGGGAGCCGGGGCCAGAACCACCGTGAGCCGAGCCGTTTTGTTGAGGAAAGGTGTCTTCATAAGCGTGATGGTTTCTAAAGTTGCCGACTGATTACAGGTTGGGAGAGCGAACACGCAGGTTCGCCCCTAGGCCGTTCTCTTAGCCCCAAAGGGGCGGCCCCTCCGAGTAGACCTGCCCTTGAGGGCCCGTTAATTCGTTGCCGATAAACGAGAATCCAGCGTATGATAGACAGTGCCGAGGTCATGCAGGCCACCCCAAAATTGAAGCCAAGCGCTGCTTCTTCTTGTTCAATGGTGTCGCATTTTCCATGACACATTGTTCCTCAATTGCCTATGAGCGGATTACGCCTAAAGAGCCAGTCAATGTTTCATCAACATCATAGCCTACGCAGGCGTTCCCCGTCAAGGTCGCCTGCCTCGCGCCAGGGAAATTGCACATAGATGACAGACCGAGGGCAACCACGGAGAGGAAGGAGGGCAACCACGGAGAGGAAGGAGGGCAACCACGGAGAGGAAGGAGGGCAACCACGGAGGGTTGCCCCTACCAGTGACGAGCAATTCACCATCAATGACGGGCCGCGTAGGGGCAGGCCCCGTGCCTGCCCTCTTTCCCGTGCCTGCCCTCCATAGGCGTTTGCCCTGACGCGCGGGTCGCTTTCGTTGACAACCTTCCGCTCCCTATGGTACACTATGCGCCAACGAAACACCGCATTCTCCCGCACTGTTTTGTCCCTATGTTCCGAAGTAGCACACAGGAGTAGCCGTACCATCATGCAGGTAACTAAAGAGGCGCTTGAGCCGTGTCAAGCCGTCCTCACGATTGAAGTCGAGTCGGACAAAGTCGTCACCGCCGTGGACCGCGCCTACCGCGAGTACGGCAAGTACGTCAGCGTCCCCGGCTTCCGCAAGGGCAAGGCCCCCCTCTCGTTTGTCAAGCAGCGCGTCCCCGAAGCCGATGTCCGCCAGCGCACGGCAGAGATTTTGGTCGAGCCGGCCTACGCCGAGGCGCTGGAACAGGAGTCCGTGGAGCCGTTCGCCCAGCCCAAGCTGGAGCTGGTGCAGCTCGACATGACCGCCACGCCATTCATCTTCAAAGCTATTGTTCCCCTCCGGCCCGAAGTCGAACTGGGAGCCTACACCGGCCTGACCGTCGAGAAGCCCAAGTACGAGCTGACCGAGGAGAACGTCGAAACCCAAATCCAGCGGATGCGCGAACGCGCGGCGGACTATCCCGTCGTGGAGCGGCCCGCCCAGACGGGCGACCTGCTCGTCGCCGAGGTCGCCGCTCTTGTGGACATCCGGCCCGAAGCCGCCGAGGCCCGCCCCACCATGATCGAGATCGGTGCGGACAACATCCCCGGCTTCGACGAGCAGCTCCTCGGCATGACCAAGGGCGAAACGAAGACCTTCACGCTGACCTACCCCGCCGATTACCCCGATGCCGAGATGGCGGGCGAGGAGGCCGAGTTCACGGTCACGGTCAACGAGGTTCACAAGAAGCAGACCCCGGAACTCGATGACGCGCTGGCCCAGAAGCTCTCCAACGGCCGCTACCAGACTGTGGAAGACCTGCGGCGCGAGATGCGCGTGGACATGGAAAAATCGCTCGTCATCAGCGCCGAAAGCGAAGCGGACAGCAAGCTGATTGACCAGATACTGGCGAATGCCACGGTCAAGTATCCCCCCGTCCTCGTCCAGTCCGAAGTGGAGGACGACATCAAGGAGCTGATGGGCCGCCTGGAGCGGCAGAACGTCACGGTTGAGGAGTACCTGGAGCGGGTCGGCAAGACTCAGGAGCAGCTTGTCACCGAGATCACCGGCGCTGCCGCGAAACGGATCGAGATCGGGCTGGTGCTGGGCAAGGTCAGCGAAGTCGAGCACCTGACCCTGACCGATGACGACCTGAACGCCGCCCTGGCCGAGCGCGCCGGGGAGGAGCGGACCTCGCCCGCCGCCGTCCGCGCCGTGCTGGAAGGCAATGGCGGCATGGACGCCCTGCGGAACCGGGCGCAGGCCAAAAAAGTGCTGGACTTTCTGCGGTCATCAGCCATAATTGAGGAGAAGGTCGTGACCGCCGACAGCGCTGCCGAAGCCCAAGAAGACGCCGCCGACGAGGCGGCAGACGCGATAGAAGGTGCAATAGAAGGTGGAAACGAATGACCTGGATACCGACCGTTATCGAGCAAAGCCCGCGCGGCGAGCGCGCCTATGATCTCTGGTCGCGCCTGATGAAAGACCGGATCGTCTTCATCGGCGATCAGGTACACCCGACGATGGCGAACATCATCGTCGCCCAGTTCCTGTTCCTCGAAAAAGAGGACCCGGACAAGGACATCGAGGTCTACATCAACTCGCCCGGCGGCGACGTCATGGCGGGCCTGGCGATCTACGACACGATGAAGCACATCAAGCCCGACATCGCCACCACCTGCGTCGGCATGGCCGCCTCGATGGGCGCGGTCCTGCTGTCCGGCGGCACCAAGGGCAAGCGGGCCGCACTTCCCAACTCGCGCATCATGATCCACCAGGGCAGCGCGGGCTTCTCGGGAACGCCCTCCGACATCGAGATTCAGGTCCGGCTCGTGATGAGCTTCAAGGAGAAGGTGACGGAGATACTGGCCGAGAACTGCAACCGGGAGTTCTCCCAGGTCTCGCGCGACGTTGACCGCGACTACTGGATGACGCCGCAGGAAGGCGTGGACTACGGCATCATTGACCAGGTACTCAGCCGGTAAGGACCCCCACCCCCGGCCCCTCCCCCATCGGAATGAGAGAGGGGAGTAAGAATAAGTGCTCTCTTTCCTGCTCCCCTCTCCCGCTTGCGGGGGAGGGGCCGGGGGTGGGGGCTATCTTCACACAAAGGACGCACATGGCGAGAATCGGGAACGAGCGCAACGACAGCCGCTGCCTGCTCTGCGGCAAAGGCCGTGAGCAGGTCAAGAAACTGATTCTGGGCGTCCACGGCGGCGTCTGCCTGGAATGCGTGGACTTGTGCAACGAAATCATCCGCAGCGACGTGCAGCAGGCCGACGACTACAGCAGCGTCGGCGCCATCCCCAAGCCCAAAGAGATTTACCGGATCCTCTCCCAGTACGTCGTCGGTCAGGAACAGGCCAAGCGGACGCTGGCCGTCGCCGTCTACAACCACTTCAAGCGCATCAATGTCCCGTCGTCCGACGTCGAGCTGCAAAAGAGCAACATCCTGCTGCTCGGCCCGACCGGCAGCGGCAAAACGCTTTTGGCCCAGACGCTCGCCAAGATTCTCAACGTCCCCTTCGCCATTGCCGACGCCACCTCGCTGACCGAGGCGGGCTATGTCGGCGAGGACGTCGAGAACATCCTGCTGAAACTCTTGCAGGCCGCCGACAACGGCGAGAACATCCAGACCGTCGTCAAGAACGCCCAGCGCGGCATCATCTACATTGACGAGATTGACAAGATCACCCGCAAGTCGGACAGCCCCAGCATCACACGGGACGTGTCCGGCGAGGGCGTTCAGCAGGCCCTGCTGAAGATTTTGGAAGGCACCATCGCCAACGTCCCCCCGCAGGGCGGGCGCAAGCACCCGCAGCAAGAGTATGTGCAGATCGACACGACGAACATCCTGTTCATCTGCGGCGGCGCGTTCGAGGGCATGGAGGAGACAATCGAGCGCCGGCTCAACCAAAAGTCGCTCGGCTTCCGGGCCAGCATTCCGAGCAAGCGCGACCGGCACGCCGGCGACATGCTGGGCCATGTCATGCCGGAAGACCTGCTGCGCTACGGCCTGATCCCCGAGTTCATCGGTCGCCTCCCCGTCGTCACGACCCTGCGCTCACTCGACCACGAGGCGCTGGTTAAAATCCTGACCGAGCCGAAGAACGCCCTGGTGAAGCAGTACGGGAAGTTCTTCGAGTTCGACGGCGTGGACCTGAAGTTCACCGAGGACGCCTTGCACGCCATCGCCGAGGAGGCCATCAAGCGCTCGACCGGCGCGCGCGCCCTGCGGACCATCATCGAGCAGGTGATGCAGGACATCATGTACGAGATTCCCTCCCAGCGCGACGTTCAGAAAGTCGTCATCACCGGCGACATGGTGCGCGCCCGCGTCGCCTCGATGGTGGGCGCGCCGCCCGAGATGCGCGCCGCTTCTTGATGATTTTGGGCGGGGGAACCCCACCCCTACCGTAATTGGCGTAGGGGCGGGGTTCCCCCGCCCTCTTAGTCGTGATTTCCGTAATTCTGACGCCTACTTCCAAAGGATAATGACGTTCCCCTATGGCTCGTACCACGACCGCCGCGCCGCGCGCGAAGAAAACTGGGGGCAAGCGCTCCGCCCCGGAGACGCCCGCCCCCGCCGCTTTTCCCGATACCCTGCCGCTCCTGCCCATCCGCGAGATTGTCCACTTCCCCGGAATCATCTTCCCGCTCTTCGTGGGCCGTGAGAAGTCCGTCCGCGCCCTGGACGAAGCCATGGCGGGCAGCGAGCACATCATCCTGACGGCCCAGCGCCAGGTGGCGACGGAAGACCCGGAAACCGAGGACCTGCACGAGATCGGCATCGTCGCCGAGATCATTCAGATTCTCAAAGTCCCCGACGGCACTGTCCGCGTCATGCTCGAAGGCAAGGAGCGCGTCCGCGTGGTCGAGTGGCTCCAGACCGAGCCTTTCTTCGGAGTCCGTTTCGAGCGCCTCGCTCCCGCGCCCGTCCAGGCGCTGGAGGCGGAGGCCCTGATGCGCTCCGTGACCACGCAGTTCGAGCAGATCGCCAACACGGGCAAGAACATCCCCCCCGAAGTCGTCGTCACGCTGCTGGGCATCGAGGAGCCGGGCGCGCTGGCCGACCACGTCGCCTGGCACCTGCCCTCCCTGCGCGTCGAAACCAAGCAGGAGCTTCTGGAAACCCTGGACGCGGGGGAACGGCTGCAAAAACTCAGCCTGCTGCTGACCAAAGAATTTGAAATTCTCCAGATCCAGAAGAACATCCGCAGCCGGGTCGAGAAGGAAATGGGCGAGACTCAGCGCGAATTCCTCCTGCGCGAGCAGATGAAGGCCATCCAGCAGGAGCTCGGCGAGCGCGACGAGCGCCAGGGCGAGGTGGACGACTACCGCGCCCAGGCTCTAGAAGCGAAGATGCCCGAGCCGGTCTTGGAGCGCGCCCTGAAAGAGATAGACCGCCTGGAAAAGATGCCCTTCGGCGTCCCCGAAGGCGTGGTCATCCGCTCCTACCTGGACACGATGCTGGCCCTGCCGTGGTCGGTGAAGTCGGACGAGACGCTGGACGTCGGCGCGGCGGAAGCGATCTTGGACGAGGACCATTACGGCCTGCCCAAAGTCAAGGAGCGCATCCTGGAGTTCCTGGCCGTGCGCCAGCTCGCCGGAACGCTCAAAGGCCCCATCATCTGCTTTGTCGGCCCGCCCGGCGTCGGCAAAACCAGCCTGGGCAAGAGCATCGCCCGCGCCCTGGGCCGCAAGTTCGTCCGCATCTCCCTGGGCGGCGTCCGCGACGAGGCCGAGATTCGCGGCCACCGCCGCACCTACATCGGCGCCCTGCCGGGACGCATCCTCCAGGGCTTGAAGCAGGCTGGAACGCGCAACCCCGTGTTCGTGCTGGACGAGATTGACAAGCTCGGCTCGGACTTCCGGGGCGACCCCTCCTCCGCCCTGCTGGAAGCGCTCGACCCGGCGCAGAACGCCGAGTTTTCCGATCATTACCTGGAAGTGCCGTTCGACCTGTCCGAAGTCATGTTCATCACGACGGCCAACCTGCTCGACCCGATCCCGCCCGCCCTGCGCGACCGCCTGGAAGTGATCTCGTTTTCGGGCTACACCGAGGAAGAAAAGCTCCAGATCGCCCAAAAGTTCCTGATCCCTAAGCAGATCGGGGAGCACGGCTTGACCGCCCAGCAGTTGATCATCCCCGAAGAAACGACCCGGCGCATCATCCGCGAGCACACGCGCGAGGCCGGCGTCCGCAACTTCGAGCGCGAGGTCGCTTCCCTCTGCCGCAAAGTCGCCCGCCGCGTCGCCCAGGGCCATGCCGAGCCGGTCACCATCGGGCAGGCCGAGCTGCGCGAATTTTTAGGCCAGCGCAAGTACCACTACGGCGTGATGGAGGAGGAAGACGAGGTCGGCGCGGCGACGGGGCTGGTCTACACGGAAGTCGGCGGCGACGTCATCTCCATCGAAGTCTCGCCCATGCGCGGCAAAGATGGCCGCATGATCCTCACCGGACAACTCGGCGACGTGATGAAAGAGTCCGCCCAAGCCGCCATGTCCTACGTCCGCTCGCGCGCCGAGATGCTGGGCCTGGAAGAAGACTTCAATGAGCGCATGGAAATCCACGTCCACGTCCCCGCCGGCGCCGTTCCCAAAGACGGCCCCTCGGCCGGCATCACGCTCGCCACCGCCCTGGCTTCAGCACTGACCGGGCGAGCCGTCCGCAAGGACATCGCCATGACCGGCGAGATCACTCTGCGCGGGCGCGTCCTGCCCATCGGCGGCCTCAAAGAGAAAGTCTTGGCGGCCCATCGGGCGGGCATCCGCACGATCCTCCTGCCCGCCGAGAACGAGAAAGACCTGGAAGACCTGCCCGGCAACATCCGCAGCGAGATGACCTTCGAGTGCGTCACCCACGCCGATGAAGTCCTGAAACTGGCGCTGCTGGACAAGTCCTGATGGACAACCTGCTGATGCGCCGGCCAAATCTTTTCAACCTACCTCCGCTGCCCGCGCTGCCGGAAGGCTACGCCCTCCGAGAGACGCAGCCGGGAGACATACGGGCCGTCGCCGCCGTTCTCGACCGCGCCTTTGCCGACGGCTTTTGGGACGAAGCCCGCTCCTGGGACGAGGCGCGGGTGGCAGTCACGCTCAATGAACAGGAAGGCGTCAAGCAGACGCTCGTCGTTGACTTCCGGGGCCGCCCCATCGCCACCGCTTCGGCGCGGTTCCAGCCCGACCGCTTCCCCGGCTCCGGCTACCTCCATTGGGTCGCCGTAGACACGGATCACCGGGGGCAGCGGCTCGGCTTCTTTCTCTCGCTGGCCGTCCTGCACACATTGAGCACGCTGCGCTGCGCCGATGCCCTTCTGGAAACGCAGGATCATCGGCTCATCGCCATCAAGACCTACCTAAAGTTGGGCTTTCTGCCGGAATATCAGGATGAAACGCATCGGGAGCGGTGGGCCGCTATCATAGCCGCCCTCCATATCCACGCCGACTAAGAACTGAATCTGGCGCTGCTGGACAAGTCCTGAATGGGAGTTTGCGATGAGATTATTGGTTGATGACAGCCTGCCGAGGGAAAAGATTACGCTGTCTGAGCGTGACTGGCAGAGTTTCACCGAGGCTTTGGAAGACAGAGAACCCTCGGAAGCGGCAAAGAAGGCGGCGGCACGGTACAACGAAGGACATCGTGATGGTGCGCGCTACCAGTGGCAATTGGTCCCTGATCAGGCCCCTGCTTAATGGACAACCTGCTTTGAACCGGATCGGAAAAACCGTTCGGGGCCGATAAACTGTCAGATCACGCGCGATTACGATCATCATGAGGCCACTCCCTCCTTCATCTCACCTTCAGCAACATGTGAAAAACGAAAGGCCGCCGGCAACTAGGCCGACGACCCTTCTTCTGTTTTTGAACTTCCTTGCGCCGGGCTCGCTCCGCTTGCTAACTTGGCGGATTTGCCAGCGGCTTGCGAACGACGTGGTCTGGATATTCCAGGGTGCGCGCCTGGCTCCAGTGCATGAATTTGGCGTGGCCGTCGTAGAAGAGGTAGTTCGCACCTCCTCGATGGCGGTCGTACTTGATCCATCCCTGGTCAGCGTACTTCCCGACGCCTGACTGGACTAGGCTCGCTTCTCCCGGCCAGGTATCGTAGTCATCCTGGGGCAGATAGCCCCAGGCCGTGTTGTCTTTGTCATCGAGGGCAACAGAATTCCGCTCGGAAAACATGATCAGGTTTTGGTCTGGCAGGGTGTTGATGGCCGCTTGCGTCGCATAGCCGTTCAGCACGCCTTCCATCGCATAGCGGCAGGACTTGTGCGTGAAGACGGAGTTCAGCAGGTAGCTCCACATGGCCCAGCGGTGATTCATCATCTCCGCCTGACATTGCTCCCCGTTCGGAGCCGCACTGCATTCCTGTTCTGTGGTGGTGATGCCGCCATTATAATCGGCGATAGTCCTGGCCTCTTGAGGCGAGTGGGGCGCGGGGTCATCCGGGCAGAAGATTACTTCGCGGCTTGCCAGATACGGCTGGAAGAAGATCGCCCACGGCTTCTCGGCGTTGCTGTTGCCGTTGCCGCCGCCCGCGCAGCCGCTGACATCGGCGGGGAGCGTGTGCGTCTGGGTCCCGTCATCCAGCACATAATCTTCGTGATGATGGTACAGGCCGCCGTCGTTGTCATCCATGTACTGCGTCGCGGCGAGGCCGATCTGCTTGAGGTTGGACAAACACGCGGTGCGCCGTGCGTTCTCCCGCACTGACTGGAAGACCGGGAAAAGGATCGCGGCGAGAATCGCGATAATGGCGATGACGACGAGCAGTTCGATCAAAGTAAAGGCGGTTCGATTGGGGCGCATGAGTAACCTCCTGAGCGGCGTGGGATATCGTACTATAACACAATCCCAATACAAACTAAACGATATAATAACAACAGATTATTATAATCAAGTTACAAATAATAAATAGGGTTCCAAAACGTGTTTACGCCCGCAGGTACTTTTACCTGCGGGCGTATGCGTGCCGATGCTGTCAGTCCAAGAAAACCACGCTTCTATGCGGACTCGTATTTTTTGATCCTGTAGATCAGCACGGAAGCGGTCCAGCCCAGGATAAACGTGCCGATGATGAGGTAGCCCAGGTTGCCAAACGGCAGGCGGTCCAGGAAGCTCCAGAGCTTGCCCTTGAGCGAGAACTGCGACTCGAGAATCTGCAACAGCTCATAGGTGCCGACCACGAAGGCGACCAGGACGGAGAGGAGGGTGATGCTCAGGTTGTAGTAGGCTTTGCGGATCGGCTTGATGAACGCCCAGCCGTAGGCGCCGAGCATCAGAATGCCGTCCAGGGAGTCAATCAGGCACATGCCGGCCATGAACAGCAGCGGCAGCAGCATGATGGCCCAGAACGGAACCCCCGTCTGGCCGGAGCGGGCGGACAGCGCGAGGATGCCCACCTCGCTCGCCGTGTCGAAGCCCAGACCGAACAGAAACCCGACGAAATACATCTGCCAGGAATGGCGGACCATCTTCAGCAGGGGCTTGAACAAGCGCCCGAGCAGGCCCCGCTGGTCCAGGAGGTCCGTCATGCGCTGGTTTTCCGTGTCCTTCCCTCGCGCAATCTCCTGGAAGGTCTTGAAGAGGTTCCACAGAACGACCAAGTTGATGAAGCCGATGACATACAGGAACAACGCGGAGACGAGCGTGCCCACGATGCCGCCCAGCCCCTGCCACTGCGGCATGTGCTTTTGAACGTAGGCCGTGGAAAGGGCCAGCGCGGCGCACAGCGAGAGGACAATGGTGGAGTGGCCGAGCGAGAAAAAAAAGCCAACGCCGACGGGGCGCTTCCCCTCCTGCATCAGCTTTCGGGTAGTGTTGTCAATGGCGGAGATGTGGTCGGCGTCCACCGCGTGACGCAGCCCGAAGCCGTAGGCCAGCCAGCCCGTCGCGAGGAGAAACGGGAACCTGCCGGAAAGGCTCCAGACCAGGAGCCACAGGAAGACGTTGACCGCCAGCAGCAGCGTCATAACGCTGTATATCTTTGTCTTCGTGCTGGCGCCCGCGAGGAGTGTTTTACTGACCATGTCAGGGTGATACGCTTCTAAACGCCCTGTGTCACGGCGCGAATAATCAGCATCACGCCGATCAGCGTGATCGCCACGGCGCTGGCGACGGGCAAACGGCGCAGCAGGCCCTCGCCGGCCGGGAAGCGCTCGAACCAGTGCCGCGTAGACACGACCAGCAGGCCGATGACGATCAGCACGGTGGCCAGGCCGACGCTGAAGGCGGTGATCAGGGCCATGCCGTAGGCGATGCGGTGCAGCGCGACGGCGGAAAGCAGCACGACCAGGGCGGAAGGACAGGGGACGATGCCGCCCGAAATCCCCAGGGCCAGCAGAGAACGCGCCGTGATCGGCCCTTCGGGGACGTGATGGTGGTGATGCCCGAACCCATGCGAATGCCCGTGGTCATGGGTGTGGCTATGGTCTCCGTCATGCGTGTGGACGTGGTCGTGATCGTGCGGGTGCTCACCGTCCGTCAGGTGCAGGTGTATCTCGTCGGGACCGTGCTCATGGTCATGCGTATGCTCATGGTCATGCTCATGTGTGTGTCCGTGGTCGTGCGTGTGCTCGTGACCGTCTGCGAAGCCGCGCAGGCGGGACGCCAGCAGCCAGACGCCGACGCCGAAGACGGCCAGGCCGCTGATCACGCTCAGGATGGGGTATAGCTTTTCGGGCACGACGTATTTCGAGGCGAACAGCGTCATCAAGCCCAGCGCGAAGACGCCCAGCGTGTGCGTGACTGTCACAATCACGCCGAGCAGAACCGCGTGCTTGGCCGTGCCGCGCGAGCCGACCAGGTAAGCCGCCACCATCGTCTTACCATGCCCCGGCGAAAGCGCATGGAACGAGCCGAACACGAAGGCGATCAGCAGGCCCGCCAGCATGACGCCCGGCGTGAGCTTCCCTGTGATGGCCTGCGTGAACCGATCCTGCGGCGTGTGGGTATTAGCCGCCGACGGCTGCGAGGCCGCAGGCTGTGCCGAAGGGCCGGCCACGAACCCGGCGGCGACCCCGCCGGGCGTTACGCCGAACGTCGCCTCGGTCTGCTGTGGGGGGGCCAGGGTGGGATTGGCAGGATAGACCGTCAGTTCCTTGCTCACATCGGTTTGGGACGCGGACGAGTTCTGGAGCGCCGCGCCCATGCCCGACGTTGTGACGATCTCCTTCCAGCCCGTCCGCTCCGCGTAGTTGCCGTCCCGGTAGGCGACCTGGTACGTCGCGCCGAGGCGTCCCATAGGCAGGGGGACGGCCATGTCGAGGACCAGGCGCATCGTGGGCAGCCCCCCGGCGCCGGGCCGGAACTGCAAGGCCACGGGAGTCACGGACGGCGTGACGGGTTTGCCGTCAACCGTCAGGGTCAGCCCGCCGCGCAGGGCCGGCGCTTTGGCGCGCAGGTACGCCTGGGTGGCCGCCGCGCTGACCGGCCCGTTCCCCTGGGCGGCCATGGCTTCCCGCTCCGTCACCGTGGGGATCTCGGCGAAGTCCAGGACGTAGCGCAGCGTGATCTGCTTCGCCTGCGCCTCAAACCGGGCGTAGTGGTTGATGGAAAAGTTGCCCATCGGGTGGGCGGCGGCGGGGTGGTTAATCTCTAGGCACACGGCCAGGAGCAAAAACACGCCGAAACACAAAGAACGAGGAAAACGACTAATCATGTCCATCAGAAACCCCTGACAGAGCGGCCTGTCGCTACAGTGGAGACGTATCAATTATAACACAGTCTCCACACAATCCGAGTGCTATTTGGATAATCGTTTATTAACGGCCGATTACAAACCCCTGCCGAGGCGAGCAGGCACAGTTCCAACGCAAATCAGGATATAATAGGGGCAGCACCCAACGAATAAGGACGAGCACGATGAGCCACAACGGACACAATCTGCACAGCGCCAGCAAGCTGCAAAACTGGATCGAGCACGAGCTGATTCATCTGGCCGCGCAGGACGAGGAGGAGATCATCCAGACCGAGATCCCGGACCGCAGCCTTTCCCTCCGCATCCCCATCACGACGCACCTAATGCTGTACCGCATCGCCCAGAAGCTGGGGCGGAGCAAGACCGCCTGCGCGGAGGAGATACTTAATATCGCCGTCCGGGACGTATACCGGCAGATCGAGCTGCCCCGGATCACGGCCTCGGACATTGAGGAGTATGCCTTGCAGACGGAAAAAACGCTACCGGAAAAGACTGCCTCTGCGGGCGGCTCCTCGAAGAAAGGGTAATTAGAAGCCCCCATAGGGGTGTTGCCTCACGGCTGGGTCGGACGGGTGGAAATACGGGTCGAGCGCCGAGGCGCGGGCGAAATCGGCGTCCGACTGCGCGCGATCGCCCTGCGCCCTCGCGATGGTGCCCGCGTGGTAGAACAGCAGCGCGTCCTGCGTGCCGTGCGCCAGCGCCTGCTTCATCGCGACAGCGGCCTGCGGCAGCAGGCCGTTTTTGTAGGACGCCCAGGCCAGCGTGTCATAGGCGTACACGTCCTGCCGCACCGTCATTTCGCGCTTGGCGAGGGCAAGGCTCTCGTCCAGGTGGCGGTCATGGTTAGCATCGAACAGGGCGCGGTAGCGGTCGTAGACGGCGTTCTGGGCGCGAGAGATCGTCCCGATGGCCTCGATCAGCCGGTACTGGCGCTCGGCCTCCTTTTGGTTCCCTGACGCGGCGTAAGCGTCGCCGACCAGGGCGACGACTTCCGGCGTCGGCACGACCTGTTCCGCTTTCAGCCCCCAGGAGATCGTCCCCGCCCAGTCCTGCCGCCCCGCCGCCAGACGCGCCAGGCCGGTCATCGTCTTGTAGTCATGGGGGTAAAGGCTCAGGGCCTCCCCGTAGGACTTCTGCGCCTCATCCACGCGCCCCATGCGGGCCAGCTCGTCGCCGACGCGCATGTGGAACCAGGCCACGTTCTCGCGCGCCGCGTCCAGATTGCCGTCGGCCGCCGCCTGCGCCAGACGCAGGAGCTGGAGGGCCTGGGCAGGCTGGCCGAAGATGTCGAAGTAGCGGCCTTGCATGGCTTGAACGCCGGGATCAATCTTGTCCTGTCCCGCCACGACCGGGTGCTGGAGGACGCTCTCAGCCGTCGCGTAATCGCCGCGCTCCAGGGCCGCCCCGGCGTAATCCGCCAGCGCCACGGGGTCGTCCTGGTACTTCGTCGCCGTCACGCGGGCGAGGGACTCGGCCTCGACGAACCGGTGCTGCGTGAACAAGCTGCGCGCCAGCGCGTCCCTGGCGGGCGCGTTGTTGTTGGCGCGGATCGCCAGTGAGCGTTTCGCGGCCGCCTCGGCGCGCAGGGCGTCGGCGATGTCGCCCGTCTCGCGGCAGCGCTGAAGGTAGGCGTCCGCAAGCTGCCCCCACTCAATCGCCCCGTTCTGCGGATTCCTCTGCACGCGGCCCTGATAGAAGACGACATCCTTGTAGGTGAGGGTCGGATCGTAGGGCGGGCGCCCGACCGGCGGGGCGACCCGGGGCGAGGCGGCGCGCGGGGCCATCCATGTCCGGGCCGCAAGGCCGAGGACGAGCAGGACGGCAGCGACGACAAGAATCAGAATGGAAGGACGTTTCATTATGGGAAAAATTTGAAGGAGGGGCCTCGCGTCGGACACGAAGCCCCTCCAAGGGTGATCCTGGGGGCCTAGGTGATCTTGGGGGCCTACTGCGGAGCGCCCAAGTAGGGGAAGGTGTTCAGGGTGCAGTGCTTGTCATACCCGACGTTGTCGGTCGTCAGAGTCGGGATCTCCTTGCCGTCGTCCGGCGCCAGGCCCAGCTTGGGGATCGTGTTGCCGAAGATGACGCCCAGGTCAATGTCCACGACGTCGTCCGTCAGCGCCCGCCCGCCGAACGCGCTGCCCGTCGCGCCCTTCGTTTCGACGCCGAGGTAGGCCGCCGGAACCCCCTGCTGCGACAGGTCAACGCGCATCACATCCGGGATGAGGACGGCCTTGACGACACCCGTGATGGCCTGCGAGCGGCCGGCCGTGCCGGTCATAAAGCTCTGGATGTCGCTCTGAAGCCCGGTCGGGCCGGCGTCATCCACGGGGCTGTTCAGCATGTGGTTGACCGCATGGCGGTTGTTCGCCACCGTGGCAAAGACCTCGTTGATCGCGGGCCGCGAAAGGCGGTCGATCTGGGCGAAGACGTGCGGGGCCGGCTGCCCCGGCGTGACCGGAATGCTGCCGCTGCCGTTGTTTCCGCCGCCGCCGCCGCATCCGGCCACCAGAGTCACGCCCAGCAGGCCGGCGGCGAAGGCTGTTCCTTTGATCGCATTCATGTTCATGTGTTGCTCCTTTGCGCCAGCCTTACTTGCTGGTCGTACACCAGACGCCGATTTTGCCGTTGCCGCTGCCGACGAGCTGCGCCCGAGGCAGTTCCACGATGATGGACAGCACGTTCAGCCCCGACAGGAAATCCGAGGCCGCAGGGCGTCCAGGAAACCCATTAAAGCTGGTATCTTTGGGCGTATTGGGAGTAGGATCGGCCATGCCGGTGAGCGGCGTAGCGCGGTCCGGCAGGATCTTGAAGAACTGGTTCAGGTCGAAGAAGAACGGGTCCTCGCGCGCGCCGCAGAAGGCCGTGATGCCCGGCTGGGGCGAGAACGGCTGGTTAATTGTCCCCGTCGTCAGCCCGTTCTGCACGAGCAGGACGGACTGCGTCCCCGTCATCGCCGGCTTCATCGGGCCAGCGATGGCCGCGACCTGGTTCGGACCTGATCCGGTAAACTTCGCCTGGATCACGAGTTTCTCCACGCCATCACCTGTGTTGTCAATCTTGAACTGATACAGCACATCGGGGTCGAACGAGACGCCCGCCGACTGGCCCGTCTTGATCAACGGGTGGACATTCATCACCAAGACGACGTTGGCCGGGTTGTTCGGGCTGGGGAAGACGAACACGTCGGTCAGGTCCGCGCCGGGCGTCGCGGCGATGGTCGGCGTGTCGGCGTGGTCGGAGCCACGGGTCTTGGTGGCGACGGAGAAAATCACCGCCGGCGTGACGGCGATTGCCCCGATCAGCAATGCCATCCTTTTGCGCGAGAGTATCATTGCACTGTCCTCCATTCGTCCTGCGCGTTTGCGCGCAAGGGAGCCGAGAGACGCCACAGGCGGCGCCGAGGCTGTGGAAATTATACCCGGTAGGCTCTTGAATTCGCGCGGCACTATTAACGATGGGTTACAAATGAGCTTCCCGCCCGTGATGAAAATCACGGGCGGGAAGTGCAGGCGCTCAGGAAACGCGAAACAGGTCGGCAGACGGGCCTAGCTGATGGTGACTTTGTTCATGCGGTCGCCTTCGCGCAGGGCCAGAACATTCTCCAGGCCCTCCGTGACCTTGCCGAACACGGCGTAGCCGCTGTCCAGATGCGGGGCGGCGGCCAGGGTGAAGTAGAATTGCGATGAGGCGCTGTTCGGGTCGCCGGAGCGGGCCATCGCAAGGACGCCGGGGGCGTCGTGACGGCCTGAGTTGGGGACGCCGTTATCCTTGAACTCCCCTTGGATGGTCTTGCCGGACCCGCCCGTGCCGTCCCCGCTGGGGTCGCCGCCCTGGATGACGAAGCCCGAAACGTAGCGGTGGAAGGTCAACCCGTCGTAGAACCCTTGTTGGGCCAGCTCGATGAAGTTGGCCGTGGTAATGGGCGCGTCGTCCTCAGCGAGCTGGGCGACGATGACGCCTTTGGTGGTGTCGAAGGTGGCGGTTCGGGCCATGATGGTTTCTCCTCTTTGGTTTCGGTCTTGGTTGCAGGGGTCTCGGCTGAAGAGCCGATGCCGGCGGTCAGGGCCGCCACTTCGGCGGGCGTCAGGTGCCGCCAGGCGCCCGGCGGCAGGCCGGTCAGGCGCACGGCTCCGATGCGGACGCGGGTCAGGCGGGTGACGGTGTGGCCGACGGCGGCCAGCATCCGGCGCACCTGCCGGTTGCGGCCTTCATAGATGGTCAGTTCCACTTCCCCGACCCCGCTGCCGTCCACATTCTCCTTGCCGCGCAGCAGGCGGACGTTCTCGGCGGGCCGGGTCATGCCGTCGTCGAGCATGACCCCTTTCCGCAGACGCGCCAGCGCGTCGGCGTTCGGGACGCCCTGCACCTGCGCCCGGTACGTCTTGGGGACATGGTAGCGCGGATGCGTGAGCTTGAACAGGAAGTCGCCGTCGTCGGTCAGGAAGATCAGCCCCTCGCTGTCGGCGTCGAGACGCCCCACGGGCCGCAGCATCGGCTTGCCGCCGATGTCCACCAGGTCCGTCACCAGCCGCCCGGCGTGGGGGTCCGCGCGCGACGAAACCACGCCGCGCGGCTTGTGGAGCGCGAGGTAGTAGCGACGCCGGGGCGGGCGCACGAGGCGGCCGTCGAACTGGACCTTGTCCGCTTCGAGGTCCACCTTCGTCCCCTGCTCCGTCACGACCTGGCCGTTAACGCGGACTCGGCCCTGTGTGATCCACTCCTCGCACGCCCGCCGGGAACCGATCCCGGCGGCGGCGAGCGCTTTTTGCAGTCGCTCGGGCATACAGTATCCAGCCTCCGAAAATCATCAGTGACAGGGCCGCCGGCACGCCGATCCCCTTGAGCGCCGCCCGCCCGATTGTTTTGGTCGTCTGGACAAAGGCCACGCTGGGCTTCACGGCGACATCGTCCGCCGCCAGCGCGTCCCCCGTCGCCTGCGGCTTGCCGTCCACCAAAACCGTCACCGTCCCCAGCCGCGTCCCCGCCGAAATCGGCGCCTGCGGCAGCAAGGGGAGCGGCGTCACCTTCACCGCGAACGCCGGCAGCGGCCTCAACCGAGATGTTATGACAAACAGAGCGTTCGACGCCTTCACCTTGACCGGCGACGCCGCGCTGGGGATGTCCACCGTCCCCACCACGTCGTCTTTCTGCACGACCGTCGTGGGCGAAAAATCCGCGAAGCCGTAGGAGAGCAGCGACTCGACATCCTCGCGGCACGTCCCGCTGTTCAAGGCCACGGCCACCAGCCGCCAACCCCCGCGCGTCGCCGAGCCGACGAAGCAATGCCCCGCCGCATGGATATACCCGGTTTTCACCCCGTCCGCGCCGGGGAACTTCTTCAGGAATGTGGCCGACGTGTTCTTGACCCACACATCGCGCGTGTCTACCGAGCGGTGAACCTTGTAAAACGGCGTCCGCACGATCTGGTTGAACTGCGGCAGATTATTGATGGCGTAACAGGCGATCTTCGCCAGATCCGCCGCCGTCGAGTAGTGGCCCGGCGCGGGCAGCCCGTTCGGCGTCACGAAATGCGAGCGCGTCGCGCCGATCTCCTTCGCCTTCCGGTTCATGTCTTTGGCGAACGCGGGCACGCTACCGTCGAGGTAAACCGCCCCCGTCACCGCCGTGTCGTTGGCCGACCGCAGCAGCATGGCGTAGAGCAGATCGCGCAAGGTCAGCTTCTCGCCGGGCCGCAGGTGCAGGCTGCTGTCCGGCAGGTACTGGACGCCGTTCGGGGCCGTCACGACATCATCCAAATGCCCCCGCTCCAGCAGCAAAATGGCCGTCATCATCTTGGTCGTCGAAGCAATAGGTCGGGGCGCGTCCGCATTGCGCGCCCACAGCACCTTGCCGGTCACGGCGTCCACCAGAACGGCGTAACGGCTATGCGCGATCGGAACGACAGGACCCGCCGGCTTGGCCGGAGCCGCTTTGGCAGGCGGCCCCTGCTGATCGGCTTCCGAATCGGCGGGCGCCGAAGCCGCCTGTTTCACCATGGCCTTCACGCGCGGCGGCGCGGCGGGCAGGGTGGAGGGCAGCAAGAGCAAAGGCAGCAATAAAGGTGTCAGGCTTTTCTTCACAAATAGTATCCAGGAGAGATCATCGGCAGAAGCGTTTGATTAAGTGCTTGTGAGAGGCGCTTTGGTAGACTTTGCCCCCGGGCTTGTCAATCAATTTCTTGTTATTGAAGTCGGTGTGTAGGGCTTGGTCGCGTGAGCAGAGAAGCCGCACCCCGGCAACCCGTGCCAGAGCAATGATGTGAGTATCGTTGGAGACACAAAGGCGAATCGCTTCGACCAGATCCGTTTCCGCTCTAACTTCAGCGTCGGGAACCTGCCGCGCACGACCGGCTCGATCCAGGATCACCAACGCCCGACGCACTTGCTCGATCCGCAAATACTCTTCCCGCAACAATCCACCGTAGACAATGTGTACCAGCGGCGCTTTCGATTGGAACAGAGCCTTTCGTATTTCTGCAAAGTCGGGTTCTTCCGTGTCACTGAACACTTCACGAGCGACGTTTACGTCTACGATCAAGCACATCCGCCTATTCCTTAGCTCTGCTCAGAAGGTTGATTTCTTCTTCCATGAAGAAGTCACGGTACGGGGGCGGCGGGTCAACGACGTTCCCGCGCTCGTCTATGGCAATGGGAAACACCGTTGTTTCTGAACCTCGCTTCTCGAAATAAAGGATTTGCACATCATCAGCCTCCACGCGGCCTCTCGCGACTTCCTGACGAACACGATCTATGATGTAATCGCTGTGCGTCTCGATGACAAATTGCTTCTCGTTTTCTGCGTGTAGGTCTACGAACAAGGTTCCCAAAGCGGCCTGCGCGCGCGGGTGCAGATGCACTTCTGGCTGCTGTAACAGCAGTAAACGCTCAGGAGAAACCAGCATACTTTCTACAACAACAGGTAGAGCCTGACTCACCCCGTACCCAACATCAATCAGATTGGCGGGACGACCTCCGCTTGTCACAAGCACTTGAACAGAGCCTGTGGTTTTGTTGCCTAGATACCTGACGTTGATCTGGCGGAAGAGACCGGAGTCTTTTCCAAAGCGCTCGAAGGCATCTTTGGCATTGGTGTTTTTCAGAAGTGTTGGTAACACGAAAGGCATATGCTCACCTTCCGGCGTGAACTCTTGGGCAACTTGATCGTAGGTCCTACTTGGCTTTGTTCTGATAGGCGCTATTGCGACTGTTCGATTGCCTCGTCTAGTCGTGCTAGTAGCGTTAAAAATTCCTCTTCTAAGTTCCCTAATAAGTTTAAAGTCGTCGTTGTCTTCATCCCCAACAGCCTCGTACAAACCCAGGAGCAATTCCGAGGGATCTAGTCGTACACTCTTTGAGTCGTAACCTGTGTCCCTGCTTTCATATGTATATCTGACATGATGCGGGGGTTCACCAATTCGACTAATGTTGTATTCCAGCAATATCTTCCCATTCACAGAAAAGATATTAATTAAGGCATTGATTGTCCCGCCGCTACATGCCAGCCGCGATAGTTCTACTGCCCCCCCACCTCCAGTATAGGCGGCAACTATTTCCGTCAGGATGGTAGTTAATGTCCTCTCGCCTGTACTTGCGCGTCTGTACCCCAATGAGAAAGTGTCTGCCCTTCCGCCTCGTCCACTTTTGTAGGTAGCAATCGTATCGAAATTGCCGAGGCTGAATGGCGGCTCGTTGAGGCGAGGCTGTAAAGGAAAGCCAAAGTCGTTGATGACGGAGAGGCAAGCAAGAATGGTGGATTTACCAGAGCTATTCTCACCCGTTAAGAAGGTGATTGGCTTAATCGGGATCGTGTGCCTCCCGGCGAAGCACCGGATGTTTTCGATAATCAATTCCACGGGTCGTGTCCTCTGGTCGTCGCGCGACCTAATCTTCCCCTAGTCCTACAGCTTCCAGGGCGTCGTGCGTTGCGGCTTTGTCGGCCTCGGTTTCGGCGACGATAATATCTTCCAGCGGCGGCAGGTCTTCCAGGGTGTTCAGGCCGAAATAGTGCAGGAAATCGGGCGTCGTGCCGTACAAAAACGGCCGGCCGGGCACTTCCCTGCGGCCCGTCTCCTGGATCAAAAGCCGCTCGGTCAATGTTTTCAGCACCCCGTCGGCGTTGACGCCGCGCACGGCCTCGATCTCGGCCTGCGTGACGGGCTGCTGGTAGGCGATGATGGCGAGCGTTTCCAGGGCGGGCTTGGACAGGCGCGACTTCTGCCCCGGCGCGGCCAGCAGGCGCGCGATGCCCTCCGCCAGAGAAGGCCGGGTCGCCATCTGGTAGCCGCCGGCGATTCGGACGATGTGCAGGCCGGAGTTGATCCGGCGGGCGTAGGCGTTTGCCATGTCCTCGAACGCCTCTTCGACGGCGGCGGCCTCGACATGCAACAGGCGGGCGACCTCGGCGGGCTGGGTCGGCTCCGTCGCCACGAACAGATACGCTTCCAGGAGCGGCGGCAGGTCCACTTCGGCGAAAGGCGCGGGTGGCTCAGGCATGAGCCGGTTCCTCCCGCGCCAGCAAATAAATAGCGTCCAAGAGCGCGTCCTGGCGGGCATGGACACGGCCCTGGCGAAGCAGCTCCAGCAGGGCGAGAAACGTCATCACGATCTCCAGGCGCACGAAGGGCCGCTCGAAGCACTCGTCGAGCAAAACGCCGGTCGTGCCGGCGCGCTGGACTTTGCGCCACAGGGCGGCCATCGCCAGGCGCAGGGTGATCTTTTGGCGGCGGACGCTGGTGACGGCCTGCCCGCCGTCGTCGCCGGCCTCGGCCAGCATCCGGGTGAGCGCCTTCAGGAGCGCGCCGGGGTTCAGCGCACCGAAGCCGACCGGCAGCTCGTACAGGCCGCCGTAGTCGCCCTGGCCGCGAAAGAACAGCGCGCGCCGGTCGTCCTCCCACTCGGCCAGCGTCTCGATGAACGCCTTGTAGCGCTGGTAGTCCTGCAAGCGCTGGACCAGTTCGGCGCGCGGGTCTGCGCCCTCCTCGGCTTCCTCGACGCGGGGCGGCTTCGGGAGCAGCATCCGGCTCTTGATCTCTAAAAGCGTTGCCGCCATGACCAGGAACTCGCCGGCGACGTTCAGGTTCATCGCCTCCATCGCGCGCAGGTAGGCAAGGTACTGGTCCGTGATCTGCACGATGGGGATGTCGGCGATGTCCACGCGGTGCTCACGGATCAGGTGCAGCAGCAGGTCCAGCGGCCCCTCGAAGGCAGGCAGGGCGACGGGCGGCAGGGCATTGGAGGCGGGCGCGGAGGCAACGGGCATGGTTTATCTTACAACCCAGCCTCGGCCTTTGTCAACCCCCACGCTTCGGAAAGTGGCCTGAGCCGGGTACACTGACGGCTATGATGAGACATTTACAGACCGTGCTCCTGTTGTCATTCCCCCTGCTGCTTCCCCTGGGGGCGCGGGCTGCGCCCACGGTCACAGTCGGCTTTGGCGGCAGCGGCCTGGCGTCCCTGCGCTACGGCAGCCAGGAGCTTCTGTGGCGCAATCCCGGCGACGGGACGCACGGCGCGTTCGACGGCGGCGCGTTCTGGGTTTCCCGTGTCACGCGGCGCGGGGCTGACGGCAAGGACGTGACCACGGATGACGGCGGGCCAAGCCGGGTGTCGGTGGATGCGGCCCATCGCACGGTGACGCGCACGTTCGCCTGGGGCAGCGTCCGGGGCCGGTTTGTGCCGTTGGCAAACCGGCTGGGCATGACGCTGACGGTGACAAATGCAACAAAGGATACGACGATCCAGGCCATCACCCTCCAGCCGCTCTGGCTGCGCTTCCCGCAAAAGCCGCGCGAGTACGCGCAGGAGTATCCACTGCTCTCGCCCAGCCGAGACGAGCCGGGCGTCGTCAGCGCGGACTTCGGGACAGGAACATTGGCCCTGTGCAACGAAGACGTCCACCAGCCGCTGCTGATCGGCTTCCCTTTCGCCCTGGATCATCCCACGGACACTACCTTTCCGCTGCGGGTCGCTTCCGGCCCGGAGAACGGCCCGCGTGACCTGCTCGCGCCCTACCTCGTCCGGCCCATCGGGCCGGGCCACTCGGACACCTACGCGCTCTCGCTCCGCTTCGGTCCGGCAGGCGCGACGGCGGCGTCTTTGACGTCCGACCTCGACCGCAGGTTCGCCGCCGCGTTCCCCCAAACGCTGCGCTGGCCGGACCGGCGGCCTCTCGGCTACCTGATGCTGTCCAGCACCGTCCCGCACCGCCCGGACGGTAAGAACCCGCGCGGCTGGTTCAACAACGCCGCCGATGTGGACGTCACGACCCAGACGGGCCGCGCGGCCTTGGCGAAGCGGCTGACGGAGTATGCGGACAACAGCATCCGCATCCTCAAAGCCATGAACGCGCAGGGGGCGATCACCTGGGACATCGAGGGGCAGGAATATCCCCACGCCACCTCCTACATCGGCGATCCCCGGCAGCTCGCGACGCTGGCCCCGGAAATGGAGCCGCTGGCCGATGCCTACTTCGCCCGCTTCCGCCGCGCGGGCCTCAAAGTGGGCGTCTGCATCCGCCCGCAATTGTTGATCAAAGCAGCGGACGGCAGCGCGTCCCAGCACGATCAGGTGGACATGGGGCAGGTGACGCAGACCCTGATCGCCAAGGCGCTCTACGCCAACAAGCGCTGGGGCTGCACGCTTTTCTATGTGGACTCCAACGGCGACCCCAACGTCCCCTACCCCGCGTCGGTGTTTGAGAACGTCGCCGCCGCGCTGGCGCGGCGCAAGATGGTCGTGCTGCTGATGCCGGAGCATCAAAGCGTCCGCTATTACAGCGTGACCACGCCTTATGACGAGCTGCGCGGCGGCGTCCTCGGCACCCCGGAGCGCGTCCGGCGCGTCTACCCCGATGCGTTCACCGTGCTCAACACGTCGGACGGCGACCTAGACAGCCACCCTGCCGACGTTGTCGCGGCCGTCAAGCGCGGCGACATTCTGCTTTTCCGCGCCTGGTTCGACGACCCGCAGAACGCCAAAGTGAAGGCGATTGAGGCCGAAGCCGGGGCGGGACGTGCTATAATGCCTATAACGGTGAAGTAAATCTCGCGTGGAGGGAAGGCGATGGCCCCGACCGATCTGAGCGCCGGGCTGGCGGAAAAAGTCAACGAATATCAGGTGATGAGCGCGCCGCTGGAACAGGCGATGCGCGAACTGGAGTACGCGCAGACGCTGCTGAAGGCGCGGGCCGAGAGCGACATCGCCCAGACCGTGCCTGCCCTGGGCGCGCTGGCCGACATCCTGGACATTTCCAGCCTGGACCTGCTGATGGCCCACGACCGGCTGGCCTTCGTCCATGAGGCGATGCAGCGGCAGGGCCTGACCGAGCAGGACGTCGCCCAGCAGATGCGCGCCCTGGTGTCGCCCGATGACCAGTCCCGCAGCGACCTCAAGGCCCTGGGCATCGGGGAGGAAATCTCGAAGGCTGGTTCAAACAGTTAATTCCACCAGATAATCCCGCCCCTCACGCTTCCAGGCGCGGGTGCAGAGCGGCAGGAAGTCGCAGCCGGGGCAGACATGGGGCAGAGGGACGGGGCGGACGGCTTCAAAGTCGGTCTCCATGATGAGAAGCCCGATGCCGCGCAGGTCTTCTTCCAGCGTCCGCATTTCCTCGTCCGTGAAGGACGCCGAGGCCGTGACGCCGCCGCGCAGGGCGTGGATGGTGGCGTAAACGCGCCGGTCCGGGTTGCTGCGCTTCGCCAGCAATTGATAGACGGACATGGCGAGCGCGCCCTTGACGTCTTCTGAGGTCACGCCCAGACGCCCCGACTTGTAATCTACGATTTCCAAAGCGCCGTCGGACAGGTGCTCGTCAATCCGGTCAATGCGCCCGGTCAGCACGAACGGCCCCATATCCCACTTCAGCATCTTTTCGATAAGAAACGGGCGAGTCTGTTCCGCGCGCGCCTCGGAAGCCGCGTGGTAGGTCTCCAATATGCGCGCACCCTCCTCCTTGTGCGCCTGCTCGTGCGCGGCGTCCTCATACCCCTGCGACTGCCAGACAGTTTCCATCTTCGCGACCAGTTCCGGCGCGGACACGGCGGCGCTGCCGCCCTCCTCGTGGAAGGTCTGGAGGGCCTGATGCAGCGTGGAACCGAAGGTGTATCCCGCCCGCGCCCGGTGGTAGAAGCGCCCGACCTTTTCCACATAGTCCAGCCGGTACATCATCGGGCAGGACAAGAACGTGCGGAGCCGCGTCGGCGAGAATTCGGGCTTGCGCGGCTTCTTGATTGGCGCGGGCTTGGGCGGCTTGGGGACTTTGGGTTCGGCGGGTTTGCGGGCCATAGGGGGATTATACCCGGCGGCAGGGCTGTGGGACAGTATCAAGATCGCTCCCCGGCCCCCACCCCAATAAAGCCTTAATTCTGGGGGAGCCAGAGGGGAAACATTCTGCCCCTTTCCGACTCCTGTCCCCCAGAATTAAGGCTTTATTGGGGTGGGGGCTAGGGGGCATCTTCATCTGGGCCAGGCGGAACGCAGAGGGTGTACAATCAGAGAAACGATCTTGGCAGTGCCGCCGTCCGCATAAACAGCCAAAGTCTGGTCGCCGGCCGGGGGTAAAAAGCAGCTTGTCATCGAGATTTGCCCGCCGCTGCCGAACACTTCCAGCGAGGTCCGGTCTATCAGCAGGCGGAGCGCCAGCCGATGCCCGTCAAGCTTTAGCGGGGCTGTATGCCCCAGCGCGGTCAACGTCTGGTCTTTGACATTGTAGCGGATATCCTCGCCCCGCACGCGCAGCCGCAGCGCCGCCGCGTCCCCGAACTCGAACTCGGCCTGTATGTCCCATAGCTCCCCGGAAAGCGCACGGAGCGGGTTGTCGCCGGGCGCAAGACTCAGGTCGTGCCACCGCTGTTCTTGCCCGTACAGGCCGGCGATCTCGCGGACCGGCTGACGACGCAGGCGCAGGCCATCGGGTGCGCGGTGCAGCGTCAGCTCGCACGGAAAGCTCATCTGCTGGTTGAACGGCATCTGGGGATACTCCCCGCCTCGCATCCAGGCGATCTGGATGCGCCGCCCATCCGAGCGCGGGATGTCGCTGTAGGTCTGCACGGCATAGAAGTTCGCGCCGTAGTCCCCCTGCAAGACCCCGGTTTCCGGCGCGAACGTGTGGCCGTCGAACCCGCCCACGAGGTAATGCCCGTTCGCCGCCGTGAAGACCCACCGGCGCTCATGGTGGCTGCCCTCGATGGGCATCTCGAAAAAGTCCGGGCACTCGTCGCAACCGGGGAGGGTCAGGGTCTGGAGGCGCGTCCACGTCTTGAGGTCCGGCGAGGAAAACAGGCCGAAGTCTGACCCGTCGAGATACAGCGCCATGATCCAGCGCCGGGAAGGAGCGTACCAGACGACCTTCGGATCGCGGTTGCCGCCAATGATGTGCGGCAGCACGGGGTTTTGCGCGTATTTCGTCCAGGTGCGCCCTCGGTCCAGGCTGAAGGCAAGGCATTGGGTGAACGGCTGCCCCGCCGCCGTATACATCGCGACGAGTGGCTTGTTCTCACCTTGCCCAAACCCCGCCGTGTTGTCCCAGTCCACCACGGCGGAGCCGGACCAGATCGGGCCGAGCGCGTCCGGCGTCAGCGCATTCGCTCGCTGCTGCCAGTGGATCAGGTCGCGGCTGACGGCGTGCCCCCAGGCCATGGCCCCGAACTGCAAGCCCTCCGGGTTGTGCTGGAAGAACAGGTGGTACTCGCCCTCGTAGAACACCAGCCCATTTGGGTCGTTCAGCCAGTTCTTCTGGGCGGTGAAGTGGAACTGCGGGCGATAGACCTCGCTGTACATGTCTTTGTCCTTCTCTCCCGATGGCCGGCTCCGCGCCTAGAGCAGCCGCACGACGCGGGCCACGGCCTGCGTGAGCAGCGCGCCGGCGTCCCGCATGGCGTCTTCCAGCGACATTGGGCCGGAAATGATGGGAAAGGCAGCGCGGAGGCCCGCAGCGGCAAGCGGCTCCCCCGCGCCGTCGTCCACCGCGCCGCCGAAGGCTACGACCGGGATGCCCAATGGACGGCAGCGACCGAGAACCCCCATAATGGTCTTGCCGTGCAGCGTTTGGGCGTCAATCCGGCCCTCACCCGTCAGCAGCCAGTCCGCGCCCGCCGCCTGCGCCTCGAAGCGGGCCGCATCCAGCACCAGATCAATGCCGCTTTGCATCCGGGCGTCCAGAAACGCCATCAAACCCGCGCCCATGCCGCCCGCCGCGCCCGCGCCGGGCAGTCCAGACACGTCTTTCCCCAGGTCGCGGCGCAGGACGGCGGCGTAGTTCGTCAGCGCTGCATCCAGTTCCGCGACCATCGCCGCGTCCGCGCCCTTCTGCGGGCCATAAACGGCGGACGCGCCGATCGGCCCCAGCAGCAGGTTGGTCACGTCGGACGCGATCACGATCTCGACGCCGGCAAACAGCGCGGGCAGGTCCGCCGCCTCGATCCGGGCGAGACGCGCGAGGTCAGCGCCGGCCAGCGGCGCGGGCAGCGACTGCCCCCCCGCGTCCAGAAAGCGCACTCCCAATGCTTGCAACGCGCCCGCCCCGCCATCGTTCGTCGCGCTTCCGCCCAGACCGACGATGATGCGCCTCGTCCCGGCCTCGGCCACGCGCCGCAAAAGCTCGCCGACGCCCCACGTCGTCGTGCGGCGCGGGTCGCGCCGGTCCGGCGGGACGAGGGGCAAACCCGCCGCTGCCGCCATTTCGATGACCGCCGTTTTGCCGTCCGGCCCCAGAAGCCCGTACATGGCCTCCACCGGCTCGCCCAGCGGCCCCGTCACGCGCAGCGTTTTCCGCTGGCCCCCGGTTGCCAGGACAAGGGCCTCCACCGTGCCTTCGCCGCCGTCAGCGAGAGGGAGCAGCACAATCTCGGCGTCAGGCCGTGCGCGTCGGACCCCGGCGGCCATCGCCGCGGCGGCCTGGGCCGCCGACAGGCTGCCTTTGAACGAGTCCGGGGCGAGGAGAATCTTCATGCGGCGAAGCTCAGGGCGAGGTTCGGCTCATGGCGGTGGAGGGTAAGGACGATCCGGGTCCCGCCCACGCCGGTCAGGAGGTGGACCGTGTCGGCGGCGCGCAGCATCATCCAGAACCCGTGCCCCAGCGAGTTCTTGGTGCTGTAGCCCCTCTCCAGCGTGGCGCGCGGCAGATCGGCAAGCTGAATGCCCGTGCCGTGGTCGGTGATCCAGACCTGGATCGCCTCGTCGTCGGCGCGGATCACGGCCTCGCCGCCGCCGCCATGCACGACGGCATTCATGGCCGCCTCGCCGACGGCCGTGTTCAAGCAGTCAATGCGATCTGAGGGGAAGTGCCGCGCCCGCGCCGCGCCCGCCGCCCCGTGCCGCGCGCCGGCCAGGGTTTCGCGCGACAGGGGGATCGGCTCGGTCGCCGGGGGCAGCGGCGCGGGCAGGTCGGCGGGGGTGCTGCACAGTTGCAGCCGCCCTTCCGTGGCGGACAGCATCACGTCCCGGAAAAAGCTCTGCTTGGCCTCTGCCTCCCGACGGGCCTGCATCAATTCGGCCAGCACGTCCTGCCCCCGGATGAAGGCCGGGAAGCGCACGGCGTTGACCAGGATGGCGAAGCCGATGTCCGCCGTCACCATCGTCCAGGGGACGTTCACCGGGTACGTCAGCTTCCAATACGACATACCTTCCAGCAGGTGCCCTACCCCGCAGGTAAAAAAGACCAGGGGGACGAAGACGCCCAGGAGCCGCTGGAACCAGAGCTGCTTGGACACCAGCACGGTGAAGGTGATCACCACGGCATCGCCGACCAGCAGCGCGACGAAGGGCCGGAAATGCACCACGCAGGCCAGGTCGAGCAGGAACGAGCCGAGGATGTAGGCCATCGCCAGGCCGAGGTCCAGCAGGTGCCCCCGATCCTGCCCATAGAGCCGGAGGAAGTAAAACACCATCGCGCCGAAGACGCCGAAATAGGACAGGCTGATCTCGACGTGCCCGACGCTCCAGATGCGCGACAGGTTGGGGTTCATCAGGACGCAGCGGTCCATGATGTCGCCCCCCCCCTGCTCGACAAACGTCAAGCCGAGCAGGCCATACGCGCCGCACAGGACGAGGATGGGAAAGAGCCAGAACGGCAGCCCCCGGCGCGGGGACGCGGCAAGCGTGGGCGAAACGGCCATGCCGTAATTCTACCATAAAGCCGCCCGTTCTGGAAACGCCTTTCTGGAAATGCTTTTGCGCCGAAGACGCCGCGCATCGGCCCGCTTTATGGTAGAATAGGAATCAGTCCGCACCCCGCGCCTGAGAGGAAGTGCCGCCGCCATGCTGAGTGTACCCGCCGCGAAAGTTCGAATGGTCCGTGTGACGACCTACGGCAAGGGCCTCGAAGCCATCGAGCAGGAGGCCGTCCTGTCCGTCAACAACGGCAACCAAGTCCTGGTCAACGCCGCCTGCGCCTCGGACACCATGCCCGACACGCCGGGCGGCCCCAAAGCCGCCGTCGCCGCCTGGGCCGAGACCCTGTCCCATCAGCACGGCTTCGTCTGGAAGCGCGTCGGCCTGGACGTGCTCTTTCTCAAGGCTACTGCCTGAGCGCCGAGCGTCGGAAGGCACTGAAAAAGGCCGGTTCCATCTGGAACCGGCCCTTTTGCTTTTCAATCCCCTGCGGTAGCCCTACCAGTAGCGAAAAGTGGCCTGAGACAAAGTAACTTTTTTCCGCTGCATTCCCACTATAAGTTGTGAATAGGAACAGGCACTACGCGCTTGAAACAAACCTCAGACGGTGAACTTGTGGCCCGGACACGGGCCGGACAGAAAAAAGCGTTCGGGACGCTGATCGAGAGATACCTGCCATTGGCCCGTCGCATCGCTTTGGATCGGGTGCAGAACAAAGAGGTTGCTCAGGAGCTGGCTCAGGAGGCGATGGTACAAGCCTACCTGTCGCTCGACCATCTCCGTTCCCCGAACGGCTTCAAGAATTGGCTGTCCGGTATCGTCCTGAACGTCTGCCGGAGCCACCTGCGTCATCAGAAGACGGACGCGGCGGGCAGAGGCGTGGGAGAATTCGAGCCTTGCCTCTCGCCTCTGCCCGATCCCCAGGCCGTTGTGGAAGCGCGTGAACAGCAGCAACAGGTGCTGACTGCCGTTGGCTCGCTTTCTCAGGAGCATCGAGAGGTCGTGCTGCTCTTCTACTACGAGCAGCACAGCCTGCAAGAAATCGCGACGGCGCTGGACATCTCGGTGGCCGCCGTCAAAGGGCGGCTGCACAAGGCCAGGAAACAACTCAGGGCGCGGCTGCTGCCCTTGTATCCAGATTTGGTGACGGCATTGCCGAGAAGACAACGGAGGAAACACTTGATAAAAGTCAGTGTCTTGGGTGCATACATGCACCCGGAGAAGGACCTACAGGCAGTCAATTTTGTTCTGCTGGCAGACGAAACCGGGCGCGGGATAAGAATCTACATGGGAGAGTTCGAAGCCTGGGCCATCAGCTATGGGCTGGAGAGATCGCCTACGGAAAGACCCAGGACCATAGACTTCATGGCAGGCTTACTCCAGCAGAGTGGAGCTGCTTTGGAGGAAGTGCGTATCGAAACCTTAAAGGACGAAACATTTTTTGCCATCGTCAGCCTGCGCGTCGGCGATCAGACCCGCACGCTGGACGCTCGCCCCAGCGACGCCATCGCCCTTGCCGTGAGGCTTGACAAGCCGATCTTTGTGGCGACCGAGATCATGGCCGAAACCGGTGCGCCAATCGGCACGCTCAAAACGGGCATGAGCAAGCTTCTGTCGGAGCGCGCCGTCGAACGCCTCTTGGCCAGCCGCATGATCGAGCCGGAGACGCAAGCCGTCGGCATCGCTCAGACCATGCTAAAGCGAGTGATCACCCGCAACGCGAGTGAGATGCTGATCGAGCCGGGGGTGAATCAGTGCCAGGTGCGGTGCCGCGTCGGGGATACTTGGCAGGAACTGATGCCGCTCGCGAAGTTTTTGCAGGAGCCGCTGACCCAGCGCCTCAAGATGATGGCCGAACTGGACATCGCCCAGCATGAGGCAGTGCAGGAAGGGACGATCCCGGTCCGGTATGAAGGCAGGGACTACCAGTTCCATGTTACTTTCAAGCCGGGAAAACAAGGCGAAAGTATCACCCTGAGCTATGTAGAAGCGCCCGCCGCTGCGGACGTTGCGTTAGGCGGCGGCTGAACGGCAAAGACTCATACGCCCCCTCAGATACAACAGAGGGTCGGTCTTCATCTGAAGACCGACCCTTTATTACATTACAAGAGCGGGCGACCAGGCTCGAACTGGCGACATTCTCGTTGGCAACGAGACATTCTACCACTGAATTACACCCGCATCGGTGAGGCAGAACAGGAACGATTACGAAGATGATTATGCACCAAGCGATGCCGGTTTGTCAACAGGTTTGGCACGAAACCTGCAAAAAATCTATGCCTTCCATCGGATTCGAACCGACACTGTATGCGGCCTAAACGCATTCTCTCTACCAATTGGAGTAGGAAGGCCCGTTTTGTCATCGCTAAACGCCGTAAGTATATCCAAGCCGCCGCTCTCTTGTCAAGCCTCTGCGACACGTCAGAAGGGCAACCACGGGGGGTTGCCCCTACCCATGACGGGCGATGCCGGGGCGCGTAGGGGGAGGCCCCCGTGCCTCCCCTCTTTCCGGCTCATCCTCTCCTGGTGTTCACCCCAGGGCGAGCGCATCTTAATTTGTGAGTAGCTTGGTCAAATAGCCGTTATCCCAGCCCGCCCGCTTCTGCTTGGTCTTGATGCCACGCTTGTGGGTTTGCTCCTGACGTAACAGATTTAACGCGAT
>JAABUJ010000730.1_pt1 | contig 59555 bp, 48 predicted proteins | sample 5559131 | NCBI WGS metagenome assembly JAABUJ01 (sample SAMN10711875, study PRJNA513366) | rock metagenome | isolation source: Antarctica rocks | place: Antarctica: Victoria Land, Mt New Zealand nord | collected 2016-01-07 | reverse complement strand
CGGGAAGCTCGAACGGCTCCGGGCCTGAGAGGGTCGCTCGCGCGGCCCCGAAGTTTCGCCAAGGAACCCCGCCCGGGATCGGGTCGGGTCGTGGCCACTGCACGGACTGTCATCAAATCCGGCGAACGAGAGCGAAAAAATGGGGATTCTGCGCAAAGTTGACCTTGACCTCGATCGGCCCCAAATGGGCTCGAAGCGAAGTCTCAGCCGGAGCCAGGCTCGGCCCGAAGCGGTGATTGGGCGCGAAACTCGTCGGATCAGGACAAAGCCATTCTCGACGCCGATCGAACCCAATGCGGACCCAGGAGTCGGCGATGTCGCCCCGGAATTCGGCTTTCCGATGGGCGCGATGGTCGCGACTCGATACCATGGCGATCGACCGGCCAGGGCGACGGCCCGGCTGCTGCACCCAGATCCCGCCAATTGCCAGGAAGGATGGTGGCCGATGGAACGGCGAGGCTCGCTACTCCTCGTGGAGGACGAGGACGTATTACGGACGCTCGTGGCTCAGTTCCTCAGGGGAGAGGGTTACGAGGTTTCCGAGGCGGCCGATGGAGGCGAGGGCGTCCGCCGCTTCCTGGAGGACGGTCCGTTCGACCTCCTCCTGGTCGACCTCAATCTCCCGGTCTACTCCGGGGTCGAGGTCTGCCGGCGGGTGAAGCGGCAGAGCCCGGGGCAGAAGGTCATGATCTGCAGCGCCGCGATCGTCCGGGAGCACGAGGACGACCTGGTCGGCCTGGGCGTGAACCACTTCCTGACCAAGCCCTACCACCCGGCCAACCTGCTCGCTCATATCCACCAGGAACTGGGGCGACGGGCGGACGGCAAGACGCCGTCAACGGTCCTCCCGCTGTCCCGGCCGGCCTGAGTCCCGCTCGGGCCGCTGGCCAATCGCGGCGCGTTGAACTAAGATGGCCCCATCGGTCGCGCCCGGCCCGGTCCGGGCCCCGACGTCATCGGATCGAACGAGTCGCCCGCCCCGAGGAGGACGGTTGCATGGCCGGGAAACCCCAGAACCGGCGCGAGTTGCGCCGACAGTACGACGCCGCCGAGGCCCCCGACCCGATGGAGGAAGATGCCGTCGACGCCGTGGAGGCCGACGACGAGGAGGAAGAAAAGAAGCCCAAGAAGAAGAAGGCCCCCGCCAAGCCCAAGGTCAAGGCCGTCAAGGCCGTCAAGCCCTCGGCGCGGATGCGGATCGTCTGGACCGTGCTGAACGATGCCTTCAAGCCGGTCGGGACCTTCGACTTCAACCAGAAGGAAGCCGCCGAGGCCCGAGCCGCCGAGCTGACCGCCAAGGGGAAGGGAACTCACTTCGTCCAGAAAACCAAGGAACCGATGCCCGACAACGCCCCGGGCCTCGGCGCGGCCATCCCCCGCCCGGTCCTCGCGCCCGAACCCCTCGCCGCCAAGGTGGCCGAGGCCCCGACCGACGAGGAAGTCGAGGTCGAGGTTGACGACGAAGACGAGGACGAGGTCGAAGAAGAGGAAGTCGAGGACGAGGAGGAGTAAACCGCGGCCGGTCGAGGGACGGGAATCCGAGGACGGGAACCTGGGACCTCACCCCTTTTAGGAATAGGCCGGAATAAGTTCCCGATCTTGCTTCGGGTAGGATATCCGGCCTTCGGTATCAAAGGGAGCATACGGGAGGGGAACATGACCGCCTATTCACCGGAAGTCGAACGGATGATGAAGAGGCTTTTTGCCTCGCTAAAAGAGGACGATCGCCGAAGGTATGCGGCCATTGAGGCCGCGGTGCTCGGACATGGTGGGATCGAGTCGATCGCCAGCGTCTTGGGATGCGATCCCAAGACGAACCGAGCGAAACTGGAGGGCGAGGGCGACCTGAATACCGGCCGCTCTCGAAAAAAAGGGGTGGACGCTAACAATTGGCGGTCGATCGCCCGTGACGACCACTTCTTCGCCGTCCCGGAAGGCGAGTCCCGCGACCTGCCGCAGGTGCCCTTTCGAGGTATGACCGCCGGACTCCAACGCCCCGACGAGTTCGAGCGTGGTCGCCTCCCCCTCACCACGGACGATCACGTCCACCGCTCGCTCGTCGGCGAGGATGCGTCTGGCGTGGTAGGTCGGGTAGACGCCGCCATGGACGGTGACCACGGCTGGGCTGCTGGCCTTGATCGCCCCGAGCATGCGGATGCAAGTCGGATGGGCGGGTGTCGATCCAGCATGACCGGTCATGACTACGTCCGGACGCCATCGCCGGACCTCGTCCTCGATTTCCCGGAGGCCCAGGCGGCGGCATTCGGCGTCTTGCAGCCTCACCTCATGACCGGCGTCGATGAGGGGACCGCCGACCATGAGCAGCCCGAGGGGGACCTGGTGGCCCACCCCGTAGTTCGAGGTGATGGTCTAATACGGGGGATTGACGAGGAGAATCTTCATGAGCCCGCTCCGAGGTTGGCATGGGTCAAGCCCTCCATCCCACTCGAACCGCAGGGGGCTGCCAGGATTAACCGCTTGACTCCTTCGAAATGGGGCACGACCTTGGAAATCCCGAATCCCTGGAGGACGGGAGGTCTACGCAGGGGGCCTCATGCCATAGGGCGGGCTTGCCGTTGAATGGCGGGCTCAGGAGGTCGTCACCCGGACCGACTCCCGCACGAACACCGGGTCGATCGTGACCCCGAAGCCGGGTCCGGACGGCACCCTCACCATCCCGCCCTCGACCCTCAGCGACGAGGTCTCGCTGGTCACCGGGATGTCGGCGCTCCCCTTGTACTCGGTGAACGGGACCGGGTTGGGGATGCACGAGGCGAAGTGGGCGGCGTCGAGGTAGCCCAGCCCCGAGCCGGACATATGCGGCGTGCAAAGCATCCCCGCCTCATGGGCCATCCGGGCGACTCGCATCGATCGGATGAAGCCGCCGTAGTAGTGCAAGTCCGGCTGGACGATGTCCAAACCTCGGTTGGCGATCGTCCACCGGAAGCGGTCCTCGCTGAACTCCTGCTCGCCCCCGGCGACCGGGATGGTCAGAGCGTCGGCGACCGCCTTGGTTGCTTCGAATTGGTCGAACTGGCAGGGCTCCTCGTAGAAGGCGTAGCCGTGCTCCTCCATCAGCCGACCGATCCGGATCGCCTCTTTCACGTCATAAGAACTGTTCGAGTCGGCGTAGAGCGTCATCTCCTTGCCGAACGCCTCGCGGACCAGCGGGATCAGCTTCTCGGTCCGACCCGGGAGGGAGTCGGCGTTCCGGCTCATCCGCCCGCCGAGCCGGAACTTCAGCGCCTTCGCCCCGCTCTCGGCGACGATCTCCTTGAGGTAGGCGACCTCCTTCTCGGGCGTGTTGCCCCGGTTGCCGCTGGCTCGATAGACCGCGATATCCCGCCTCTTGACCCCGCCCAGCAGGTCGCCGACGGACTTGCCGGAGAGCTTGCCGAGCAGGTCCAGCACGGCGAACTCGGCAGCCGCCACGCAGACCCAGAGCGCGAGCCCCTGGTACTTGTAATTGTCGTCGTGCCGGTAGAGTTCCCAGAGCAGCGGCTCAAGCTGGCGGGCGTCCTTGCCCTTGAAGAACGGGGCGACCCGGTTGAGGAAGATCGGGTAGGTGTGGATCAGGTGCATGGCGTTGGGGACAGCGATCCCCTCGGCACCGTCGGTCGTCCGCACCCGGACCAGGAAGTTGCGGCGGTTGCGGAGCAGTTCCATCGAGGCGATCGTGACCGGCTTCTCCAACCCCTCGACGGAGAGGACCGGGGCAGCCGCGACCTCGTCGAGCCGTTCGGGAGTCACACGCCGATGCTCGTCGTCGGCTCCCCCGCGAGCGATCCCGGGGAGGATAGCCGAACCGATGGCGGTTCCCAGGAACGATCGGCGGGTCAGTCGCATGGTAAGCATCCGGTTGGTCGCGGACGATGGCGCGTGAGTCGTTGCCGTTCGACCCATCCGGTTGACAGACTAATCCCGACCGGGGAGCTTGACCAGGGCACGAGCGGCGACGAGGACCTGGCGATCCGGTTCGATGACGGCTTTCCCGAGGTCGTCCGCGTCGCCGGTCCTCGCCCTGGCGGCGAGGACCACGAATCACGCCCGAGCCTCCCGTTCTCCCAGAGTATGACCCGATCGAGGTGACCGACCGTGCCGACCGAGACGTTCAAGCCCGGTGACCGCGTGGTCTGGTGGAAGCAGACGCCCGGGGGTGGCTACGTCTTCCCTGTGCTTTCCACGGTTCTGGCGGTCACCGCGAAGCGGATCAAGAGCCCCGAGTCGAAGAAGACGAAAGTCATGATCATGCGGTCGCCCCGAGCATTCAAGGAGGACGATGCTGTCTGGAAGAAACTGATCCCGTTCAGGATGGGGCTCGCCTGCCACGCCACGAGACCTTGAGGTCGCCGAGGGCGATCAGCCTGGGGACGATGGCTCGCAAGGAAAGTGCCCCTAATCCGCGCGTTCGTCGAGAATCCTGAAAGCGCGGCACCCCCTCGCGGCACTATCATCGATCGCGGGCGTCATCGGGAGGGGTTGGTCATGGCGAGCGGGCGGGATGGTGCGGTCCTGGGGTCGATCCGGACGCTCTTCGGAGCAGGGACTTCGGTCGGGTTGGACGATACCCAACTCCTCGACCGGTTCCTCGCCGGACGCGACGAGGTCGCCGGGGCGGCATTCGAGGCGCTGGTGAGCCGGCACGGACCGATGGTCCTCGGCGTCTGCCGCGAGACCTTGCGCGACGCCCATGACGCCCAGGATGCCTTCCAGGCGACGTTCCTGGTCCTGGCGAGGAAGGCGGGGTCGATCCGACGGCGGGACTCGCTGGCAAGCTGGCTCTTCGGGGTCGCCCGAAAGGTCGCGACCCGTTCGAAGTCGGACGCCGCCCGTCGCCGAGCCCGCGAGCGGCAGGCGGCGGTATCCGAGGTGGTCGAGCCCGACCCGGGTCGGGAGCCGGAGGACCTGTCGGCGTTGTACGAGGAGATCGACCGGCTGCCGGGGACCTACCGTGACCCCGTCATCCTCTGCTACCTGGACGGCATGACTTACGAGGCTGCCGCCCGGCAACTCCGCTGTCCCCTGGGCACCCTCAGCGTGCGGCTGAAGCGGGCCAGGGAGCGATTGCAGTCGCGGTTGACCCGCCGGGGCGTCGCCCCCTCCACGCTCCCGATTTGGGGCCTCATCCCGGGTGCGATCACGGCGTCCGTGCCGATCGCGCTCGCGGAGTCGGCGGCGTGTGCGGCTTCGAGGACCACGATGGGCAAGGCGACAGTCGCCGGGGCGGTCCCGACATCCGTCGCCTCCCTAGCGGGAAGGACGATGGCGATGTTGCGATACAGGGCGATCGGGATCGGTTCGATGGGGCTCGGGTTCGTCGTGCTCGTCGCGACAGCCTTTGTGGCGGTCAGGGCGACGGAGCAAAAGCCGGGCGTCCCCGAGCCATCATCGAACGCGGAAGCGGAGAAGGTGCCATCGCCGAAGTCGAAGGAGGCTCCCTCCTGGATGAGACCGCTCCCCGGCGGCGGGATGATCGAACTATTCGCGGTCTCCGAACATCCTGCCGGGGCGATGCCATTCACCGGACCGGTGACCTGGAGGAAGCCGGATGGCACCCCGATCGACTCGCTTCCCTGGAGAGGGGGAGCCATCCCCGAAGCCATCGCCCGCAAAGGCGAGCAGGTACGGGATTTCGTGGTCAAGGTTGGCAATCTACCCGGTCCTGATCGGACCTATCGGTGGCAGATCACTCCTTCGGGATTCAATACTGTGCCGAGCATCCTCGTCAAGGATGGCACGCAGTTGACGGACCTGTCGATCGTCTCCGTGGCCATCGTGGGGGACCGCAAAGCATGTACGGTCCGAATCGGCGTCGCTTCAGAGGCCTGGAAAACCGTCGCCATCAGCAAGCCGGGAGGCACCTGGACGCAAGATGAAGGGAAGGTGAAGGTCATCTTCGGCAAGCCCCGCGAGATCGACGGGAAGTCTTACGTGGCGATGAGCCAGGACGAGTTGCCGGACGACGACATTCGCATCGTGGCGTTGGATCGGAATGACCGGGAACACAAGCCGGCGACGGCGACCGGGACATTGGGCAAATTCCGCTTCTGGGAAGTGGAGTGCGACCTCCCACTCTCGGAGATCAAGGAGTTCCGACTCCAGACTCGCCCGTTCGAGTGGGCGGAATTCGCGGATGTCTCCCTGAAGCCCAAGGGCGAGTGAGCGAACACCCGATCCCTCGCCGACCGCCGGATGAGTTCACGCGGGCGGACCGAGTCCCGGCTCTATGGGTCGAAGGTCGTCGCCCCGTCGAGCCGATAGGACGGGGTTCGAGGGAATACCACCGGCGTGACTCATCGATCCCAGCTTGCATTCGCCCCCGTGTTCTCATCCCGTCGGCTTTGCGGGACTGGGTCTCAGTTGAACCAGATCGCGAACCCGATGAACTCGCCCCGGAAGACGCGGAGCAGCCGGGTCCAGACCTCCGGCTGGGTGACCGTCCCCGCCTCCAGGTATGGTGCGGCGGCGGTCCCCTGGACCCAGAAGATCAGGTCCATCTCGCGTGGCTCGGTGAAGACCCGCCGTAGGTTCACGCCCTTCTTGTCCTCGTCTCGCCAGAACGGGACGAGCTTCTTGCCCGCGAGGATCGCGTCCGCCTCGCCGAGGAAGTCGAGCCAGCTCTTGACCATTTCGTCGGTCACCTTGCCGCCGGGCATGACCGTGTCCTGTCTGGGGTTCGGTATCCACTCGTGGTCGTTGTCGGTCTCCCCGAGGTCGAACTTCCACGACTCGCGGCTGAGCGTGACCATTGCCTCCAGGTGGCCCAACGCCGCCCCCATCCTCGCGGGCTCTTTGACCGGGAAGTGCAGGAGATGGACGAAGGCGACGAGGTCGCCGATCGTCCCGGTGTTGGCCCCGTTGGGTCCCACTGGCTTGATCCCCTGCGGGTTGCTCTTGAGGAACGCGAACGGCGTCCTCGGTTTGGCGAAGAACAGGTGCGCGGTATGATCGAACAGGCGGCTCGCGTCGTGCGCCAGGAAGACCTCCGAGAAGGCCATCAGGAGGTGGCAATAGCCCCGAAGCCAGGCCACGTCGCCGCGATCGAAGGTGATCGGGAAGCCTTCGGCTTGGTTCCCGCTCGTCTTGTCCCGCGCGACCTGCCCGTTGATGCGAGCGTAGAGCTTCCAGAGCGTCTCCTCGTCGGTCGCCTTGCCGTCGCCATCGAGGTCCAGGCGGACCAGCCCGAAGCGGATGGGGAGCTTGACCCCGTCGTCCCGGACCAGGGCGAGCGTCCCCTCGGCTCGGGCGAGGTCGTCGAGGAAGCTCCGGAAGAGCGCCCGGAGGTCGTCGTACGCGATCGGCTCCGGTTTCGGGTTCGCCGGGACCGGCAGCCGGGCGAACGGGATCATGCCCCCGGAGAGGTCGGGTTGCAGCCCGTGCTTGTAGAAGCCCTGGATGAGGCGTTCGACGGAGCCGACGAACTGGACGGTGCCGAGCCCGAACCTGGCCTGGGCGTCCTCGGGGTGGTCCTTGAGGATCGCCCGGAGCGCCTCCTGGCCCCCGGAGAGGTCGCCCGAGATCAGGTACTTCTCGGCGACGGGTCGTTCCTCGGCTGCCGGTAGCCCGGCGGCGACCGTGGAGAGGAAGACGAAGGCGAGGGCGACGCGCATGATCGCGATCTCCGAATCGAGGGGGGAGGGTATTCGATCGGGAACCTGACGGGTCTGGACGGCATCCGCGACCCCCGCACTCTCCGGGTCGGTGTCGTTACTTCCGGCGAGAGCATCGCGCATGGGAACCCTCCGACTTGCCGCGCAGGTCCATCCGGCTCATCCGCACTCCCAGTTGAGTGCCGGGGACGGCGACAAGCAAGACAATTCCAGGACCAAGCATGCCTTGAATCGTGTCTAGCTGGCAGGGTTTGCCGGATCAGCCCCGCACCCTACAGGATGTCGCAGGCTTTGGAAGTGCCTTGAACATCCGGCACGTAGTCGATCCCGGGGAGATGGCGTCCCCTCATCGCCTCGTCCGGGGCTGCGAGAGGACGATCGGGAAATCATGGACCGTCATGTCCTTGAGGAGGCCCACCACCCGCCCATCGAGGAAGACCTTCATCAGCGGGAGCGAGATGCCCATAGACCCGACCGCCTGGATACCGACCGTCGCCCCGACCGCATCATTCTGGTCCATGGCATGTTCCCCCCTTTGGCAATGCGAACTCCCTCGGATTCATCGGTGGGAGCGATTGCATACCCGCATGGAGATCGATTTCCGTGCGGTCGGACGAGACGCTTGGCGACGGAGACCGATGCGGTGCCAAGTATGGCAGGTGGATCGTCCAGTGTCGGTCTTGGTTGCCCGCACCCGAGGCAAAAGCCGGGCAAATGGAGTGGCGACCGAGGACCCAGCTCAGCCTCCTCCCTCCTTCGCCTAGAACTCACGCCGCATGGAGAGTATCCCGACCGTGCCACTCGTGGTCGATCCCGCGCATCAGCAGGGCGCAATCGAACTCGACCGACCCGGCGGGAAACCGGGCTTGGTCGTCGAAGTAGCTGGACTCCACCCGCCCGATCGCCAGGGGTCCGACACGCCAGCCGAAGCACCGTAGTTCCAGCCCGTCGAACTCGCCCGCCCTCGCCGTCGCCGAGTAACCCAGCGAGCCCCGCTCGAAGAACGCCGAAGCCTCCGCGACCGAGCCGAAGATCGAGCCCTCGGGCTGGCCCGACGCGAGTTGCCCCTCGACCAGCAGGTGGGCCTCCCGGTCGTCGCTGTCCAGGGCGACCCGGTAATGGTCGTCCCGTTCCTCGACCCGGAACGTCGCGTGGTGATGCTCGCCGGGGAACAACCTGCCGCCCACCGCCGCGTTGATCCGGGACGACGTGTCCCGCCTCGGGACGTAGACCCCCTCCAGCCGCTCGCCGCCCCGGTCCCACTCGACGGCGATCCGGTGGGCGGCGTTCTCGGAGGAAAGCCCCAGGAACGGGGGCAGGAACCGGGGGCGGACTCCCTTCAGGCGGATCAGGCAGACGCCCGCCATCCCCGCCCCGTTGACGAGCTTCGGGCGGAAGGGCTCGGGCAGGAGGCCCGCAAGGACCGACGGATCGACGCGGTAGTTGACCAGGATTCGCCGGTCGATGACGCCACGGATCGCGGGGATTCTCATCCGGAGTCTCCGGGGAGGTATCGGGAAGGAGGGCTACTTCGAATTCCAACCGCGATGAATCTCCCATCATTAACAGGGGCGTTCCCGCATGTCCCGGCGAGACCTGTCTGGTCCTCGGGAGGTAGGCGGTCGGTCGTCACCTCGCTCCGGGCTGCCCATGACGAGTCTCTCCCAGGAGACGCCGCATCTCGGCGACCGTCCCGGCTGATCCCGGGGCGTCGGCGAGGTTGTGTCGCTCGTGCGGGTCCGTCTCATGGTCGTAGAGTTGGACCCCTCGTCGCCCCTCGTCCCACTCGATGTAGCGATACCGCTCGGTCCGGATGGAGTAACCCGAGAAGCCGTTCTGCTTGCCTCCCCTCCTGACTTGTGTCAACGCCGCCTGCTTCCAGGGCAGCGAGGGGTCGTCGAGCAGGGGACGCAGGCTCCGACCCCCCAGGTTGGCCGGCGCGGTCAAGCCGCACAGGTCCGCGAGCGTCGGGTAGAGGTCCACCAGTTCCGCCAACCGCGAGGTCGCCCGACCGGGCGACTTCATCCCCGGCACGGCGATGATCAGCGGCACGCGGGCTGACTCCTCGAAGAGGCTCACCTTTTGCCAGAGCCCGTGTTCGCCCAGGTGGTATCCGTGGTCGCTCAGGAAGACCACGATGGTGCGGTCGGCGAGTTTGAGGCGTTCCAGGGCGTCGAGGACCCTCCCGACCTGGGCGTCCATGAAGCTCGTCGAGGCGTGATACGCCTGGATCGCGCGGCGTTGGAGGTCGGGGCTAATGCCGTAATCCGGTGGATTGACCGTCAGCGCCGGAGGCGGAACGCCCTCACGCCCGCCCCCGCCAGCTAGCTCGATTCGCTCCAACGGGAAGGGGTCGAAATACTTCCTCGGTGCCACATAAGGCGTGTGCGGGCGGTAGAAGCCCACGGCGAGGAAGAACGGCTTGTCGCCACGCTGTTCCAGCAGTCGGATCGCGGCGGATGCCCCCTTTCCGTCGGTCTGCTCCTCGTCGGTCCCCTCGGCGGCGAGCCAACTCAACGTCGCCCCGAATCCGCTCCCCGGCTTGATGCTGGTGATCTTGTCCTCGTCATCCTTGTCCCTGCCGCGAGGGTTCACGACCTCGTCCCAGGACGGGGGGTCGTCCAGCCCGCTGGTGCCGATCTGGCCCGGGACGCCGTAGTGGAACAGCTTGCCGACGCGGGCGACGAAGTAGCCGTCCTTGCGGAAAAGTTGCGGCAGGGTGACCGCGTCGGGCAGATTCGTGCGGAACTGGGTCTCGTTCTCCAGGACCTTCGTCGCGTCGGGACGACGCCCCGTCAGGAACGAGGCTCGACTCGGGTTGCAGAGCGGGAACTGGCAATAGGCTCGCTCGAATCGGAGGCCCCGACGGGCGAGCCGATCGATGTTGGGGGACCGGGCGAGTGGGTGCCCGTAGGAGCCGAGCGCGGTGTTCAGGTCGTCGGCGACGATCAACAGCACGTTCCACTTCGCGGGCGACCGCGCCTCGTCGGCAGCCCACGCGTGATGGAAGCAGGAACACATCAGCGGGATGGCGAGGGCGATCGCAGGTCGGCTGAGCATCAGTTATCCCCGTGTCTGTTTCCGGGTGCCTGGATATCGGGCGAGGTAGGGGATCATCCTACCACGCAGGGGTGGGGCGATCAGCGGGCGGCTGGCGATTCGTTTCCTGACCCGTCGAGCCGAGTGGGTCATTTGCCTCGCGTGTCGCCATAATCCGTTCTTGACCGCCGCCGGATCGGCTCCCGCGTGCACGCTCCCAAGCCGCCGACCCGGTGGCATCGATCTCGCCGCCGCCGACGCCGCTCCATCCGCTTCCCACCCCACTCGAACCGCGTCGGATCGGCATTCCAGTGCCTGGCCACCGCCTCGAACCAGCCGATGATCTGGCCGGTCCGCTCCGGATGCTGGCCGACCAACGCCCGCCGCTTGAGGATCCGCTGGATGCTCTGGGCCATGTTCAGCCACGACCCGCCCAGTGGGGTAGATAAGGGCATGATGCCGTGTTGGAACAGCCAGCAGATGAACGCGGCGGTCTTGTGCCCGGCCAGGTTGTCCAGCACCAGCAGCATCCGCAACGGCGGCAATTCGGCGAGCAGCGTCGGCTTGACCGTCAAGCCGTCCTGCCAGCGTTCCCAGGCGACGCGTGCCGCCGCGTCAGCCTCCGCCGGTGCCGCCGGTGCCGGAGGGAGCCCTTCCAGGACGGCGGACATCTCGCGACGCAGCCAGGGGTGGAGCACCGTGTTGGGGCAGGCCGTCACGCCCTCCAGGCGGACCCGCCCGTCGGCCGGGTGGAACAGCGTGAGGACCTTGGCCGTGCCGTCGCGGAGGGACTCGTGCGGCTGCCGCGCCGGCTCGCACTCGGGCTGCCAGGACGGGCCGGGATGCGGCACCGTCGTAAACGGCCCGGCCTGGTCGGCGCACCAGACCGAGAGGCCCATCGCCTCTCCGAGGCGATAGGCGTCCTCGATCCACTTTTTTTTGACCCGGCGTCGGGGTCGGTGAGACGACCGCGCCGGCCTTGCGGCGACGCAGGGCCGTGCCGGTGGGACACCACGTGCGGGTGAGCTGGTGGCTATAGCCGGCCCCGTGGAGCACCTGCCAGAGGGTGTAGGTCGAGACGGTGGGGAGGCCGTCGGGGGCGGACCTCAACGCCATCGGCAAGGAGTCAGTCGATGGAACGAGAGTGGCTTACCATCCCCGGGCCGGGTCCACAACCGTGGAGTTCAACGCCCCGCCCGGGTTGCGTCCGATGACAAGCTATTCGAAGATTTCGAGCCCCGTGCTACTGATTTGGGAAAAGAATTACCGACCCTCTTCGTCGCTCAAGCAAATCTGCTGGCCATCCGAAAAAACGATCCGGACCGTATCCTTGCCCTCTACCACGTTCGCGGGGTTGAGGTCAATCTCGCGGATATGGGCCACGTTGAAGATTCGAGGCCCGACCTTGATCTGAGTCATGGTATCGCTCAACCTTGGAGCGGGCTTAAGCCGTCGATCGGGTGGGTTTGTACCCCCGGATTGTACCCCCGGATTGTACCTCGCCGACTTCCGACCTAAGTCCTTGCCATTAGAGACTTTAAAATGGGCGCACGAGGATTTGAACCTCGGACCTCACCCTTATCAGGGGTGCGCTCTAGCCAACTGAGCTATGCGCCCTTAACGTCGAAGGACGAGGCTTATTCTACTGTTCAGGCTCGTTGAGTCAACTCCCCACCGCCGGCGCGTCCGATTCCGGGCGGTGCGGATTCCCGCCGAACGAGTGGATCTCGCCCCTGGCGACGGCCCGATCGGGTGATGTAGGATGGCCTGCGCTGATCGATGACCTTGACCCGAAAGGCGTGGGGTTGGCCGTCGCCGGACCTTCCCTTGACCACCGGTCGGTCGGTTTCCCCTCGCGGTCGATTTCGCCGAGCGGTGTTCCCCCAGCGAGCGAGCCCCGTGCGGCCGATCGGTCCGAGAAAGGGGAGTCGATGTCTGCGCCATCCACGACGGATGAGTTCATCGCGATCGTCACCAAGAGCGGGCTGGTCCCCCCGGATCGCCTCGACGAATATGTCGCGCGACGACGCGCTGAGGATACCCTGCCGCGCGAACCGCTCAAGCTCGCCCAGTTCATGGTCCACGGGGGGCTCCTGACCAAGTATCAGGCCGAGCAGTTGCTCGGGGGCCGGTGGCGGAACTTCGTCATCGGCGGTAAGTACAAGCTCCTGGAGAAGCTGGGTCGGGGCGGGATGGCCATGGTGTTTCTCTGCGAGCATCAGGTGATGAAGCGGCTGGTCGCCCTGAAGATCCTCCCGACCTCGCACGGCGAGGATCGCGAGCTGCTCGGCCGATTCCACCGCGAGGCCCGGGCACTTTCGCAGCTCCGGCATCCCAACATCGTCGGGGCCTACGACGCCGACCAGGTCGGCAAGCTCCACTTCCTGGTCATGGAGTACGTCGACGGCGGCGACCTCGACGCGATCGTCCAGAAAGCCGGCCCCCTGGCATATGAGCGGGCGGCCCACTACATCCGCCAGGCGGCGCACGGGCTCCAGCACGCCCACGAGTCCGGCCTGGTTCACCGCGACATCAAGCCGGGAAATCTCCTGGTCGACCGGGCCGGGACGGTCAAGCTGCTCGATCTCGGGTTGGCACGGATCTTCCACGAGACGACCGACGACCTGACCACCGGCCGGGACGCCCGGACCCTGCTCGGGACGGTCGACTACCTGGCCCCCGAGCAGGCCCTCAACAGCCACGACGTCGACATCCGGGCCGACATTTACGCCCTGGGAGCCACCTTCTATTTCCTCCTGACCGGCAAGGGGCTCTTCGAGGACGGGACCGTCGCCCAGAAGCTGTCCTGGCACCTCCACCGGCCCCCCGTCCCGATCGGATCGGCCCGGCCGGACCTCCCGGAGGATCTGGTCCGGGTCATCGACAAGATGCTCGCCAAGAAACCGGAAGACCGGTATCAGACCCCCGAGGAGGTTGACGAGGCGCTGGTGCCCTGGACCCAGGAGCCGATCCCGCCGCCGGACTCCGCCGAACTCCCCCACCTCAGTCTGGCCGCCCGGGGCTCGGGCCAGCCCTCGATCCTCCAGCGGATGCCGTCCTCCGCCACGAGGACCCCGATCCCGACCTCGTCCCGGATCGCGACGGCCCCCCCGTCGAAGGTGACCAAGATCCTCCCGCCCGAGGCGATCCCGCCCGAGGAGCCGCCGGCCCCGACCCGCGATTCGCAGGACTCCTCCCCCGCTCTACCGCCCCGCCCCCGATCCCAGCCCGCCTCGACCGATCGGCGGTGGCGGCGCTGGCCGGTCCTGGCGGTCGCGGCGGCAACCGGCCTGCTCGGGCTCGGGACCGCTGGCTGGTGGGCGATCCGGGGGTCGGGGGGAGACGGCCGGCCGACCCGTACCTCCAGCCCGCCCGCGAACTTTGAGACGGCGGGCGCCAATAACGCCCCGTCGGCCGAGCCGGATCCGGCGTCGGCGGGGTCGGGCCGACCCCCGTCGGGCGACCAGCCGGCGGATGCCAGGTACTTGCTCGCCTCCGGCTCCTCGGCTCCCCGGCCATTCCCGACGCTCGGGGAGGCGATCCGGGCGGCCAGGGCGGGCGACCGGGTCCTGGTCCGGGGCCGGCTGATGACCGAGGCCCTCGGGATCTCGGACGTCGACGGGGCCCCGAGGGACCTGAGCCTCGAAGGGGAGGACGGGATCGCCCGGGGTGGCCCAGTCCGGTGGCGAGGCCCGCGCGACCTCGCCCAGGGCCGCGCCCTGCTCGACGTCTCGGGGCTGGAAGGGTTCCGGCTCAAGGGGTTCGTCTTCGACGGCCAGGGCCGGGTTCCCGACCTGATCCGGCTCTCGGGCCGGGCGGCGGGCTCGACGATCGAGGACGTCCGAGTCGAGGGGGCCTCCCGGTCGGGGATGGTCCTCCGGGGATGGGCGGGCGAGTCGTCGCGGCCCGCCACGCTCCGGGGGGTCCGGTTCTCCACCGATCGCGAGGCCGAGGCCGCGCTCCTCTTCGACGTCGACCGCGACCGTCCCTCGGCGGCCTCGGAATCGATCAGGGTCGAATCCTGCCGGTTCGTCGGGCCCTACCAGGCCGCCATCCTGGTGGCCGGCCCCGTCTCCGGGCTCGAAGTCGAGCGTTGCCGCTTCTTCCGGGCGACCGACGGCCTCCGCTACCGGAAGGGGGAGGGCCGCGAGTCACTCCGGGCCCGGCTCGCCAACAACGTCTTCGCCGACCTCCAGCGCGGGGTCCATTTCGAGACCACGCCGCCGGCGGCCTCCAGCGACCTGGTGATCGCCGGCAACGTCTTCGCCAACACCTCCCGCCTGGCGTCGCTCGACAAGGTGTCGGTCCAGCCGTCCCGGACCTCCGCCCGATGGATCTGGACCGAGGAGGGGAAGAAGACCCCCGTCGTCCCGCCCGGCGTCCGCTACTTCCGGAAGGCGTTCGACCTGACCTCGGCCCCCGCCAGGGCCACGCTCGATATCGGCTGCGACGAGACCTTCACCGCCTGGATCAACGGCGTCGAGGTGGCCCGGGACCCCTCGGACCACTTCACCCAGCGGGTCTACGCCTATGAGGTGGCCGACAAGCTCCGGCGCGGCCGGAACGTCCTGGCCGTCCGGGGGGCCAACCAGGCCGACCGGCTCGACCCCAAGTTCGGCACGACCGCCGGGCTCCTCGCCCAGATCACCGTGACCTCGGGTGGCAAGGAAGTCGTCGCCGTCCCGACCGACGAAACCTGGAAGGGTCGCGACCAGGCCCCCGAGGGCTGGACCCGGCCCGAGTTCGCCGACCAGACCTGGACCTCGACTCGTCCCTGGGCCGAGTCCGGGGCGACCTGGCCCTGGCTCCACGCCGTCTGGGACTCGGCCGTCAACCCGCAACTCAAGCCCCCGCTGGAGCCGATCCGGGTGACCGCCTCGGGCAACGTCCGCGACTACAAGAGCTGGGAGGGATACCCCACCCTCGGAGCCGAGCGTCTGGTGATCGCCGAGAACGCCCTGCCCAGGGATCCCAACGACGACGCGACCTTTCTCCGCCTCCCGAAGTCCCACGCCCTGCTCAACGCCGGACCCGGGGGCTCGCCGATCGGTATCTTCCAGGGGGATTGAGGCGGTCAGGGCTTGGCCGGATCTTGCAGGATTCGGGTCGTGTCCTGCACGTCGGCCGGCGTCTGGAACAGGACTCCCGGTCGCCTCGATCGGTTGGACGGAAATCTCCGGTCCGCGCAAGATGGGAATCTGATCTCGAACGGCGGATCCATCAGGAACCCGAGCCATCCGGCGAAGATGGCCACGGCCACCAGGATCTCCCCGATCGTGAACCTCCGGAGGCGAATCGACCGGCTCATACGGGTGCCTTCCGGGTGGATCAGTGAGGTGAATCTCGGCACTGTCTCGCAGAGGAATTCGATGGAACCTGGAGGCGCGAAATCTGGTTAGCGGCGGGAGCGCCCGAAAACATTGGCGGGCACCCTGGCCGCCGATATTACGATCCGGGGCCAGGTGATTCATGCTTGAGCTGGACCCGCGCCGTAGAATGATCTGCTGACGAGGAGAATGCCGTCCCGAAAGGTGGGTGGCCTGATTCGATCGAGGATGACCGCCGGAAGGCGAGGGGGTAGACGATGACGATGATCCGGATCCGCGAGGTGGCGGTCGAGTCGATGGTGGTGGCCTTCAGCGTGGGATTCCTGGCGTGGTACATCGTCGCGAAGATCGCGGTCTGGCCCTGGGGGGCCTGGCCCTACTGAGCCGGCGAGGGGCCCGATCTCCCTCGCGGAAATCTTGTGTTAAGGCGACCCCCGATTTCACGATCCTATGTACGGGGCGGCGAAATCCCGATCGGGATCGATCGTCCCGTTGAATTCTTTGGCCGCGACGATGGCGAAGGGTCAATCGTGGATGCTCGGGCCGCTTACGAAGACCTGATCCGACGGTCGCGAGAGCGGGCGCTCCTGTCGTCCTGTTCGGCCCTCCTCGGCTGGGACGAGCAGACGTACCTGCCGCGCGGCGGCTCCCTGGCGAGGGGCGACCAGATGGCGCTCCTGGCGGGCTTGACCCACGAGCGGGCGACCGACCCCGTCATCGGCGAGAGACTGGCGGCGGTCGAGGCGTCGCAGGACGGGTCGGTTCCCGAGTCGCCCGAGGCGGCGAACGTCCGCGAATGGCGGCGGTCCTTCGATCGCCTGACCCGGCTCCCCCGGTCGCTGGTCGAGGAGCTGGCCCGAACCACGACCGTCGCCCAGGGCGAGTGGGTCGAGGCCCGACAAGCCAACGACTTCGGCCGGTTTCGCCCCTGGCTGGAGTCGATCGTCGGGCTCAAGCGTCAGGAGGCGGCTTGCCTGGCCGACGGCGGCGACCTCTACGACGCGCTCCTGGACGAGTACGAGCCGGGGGCCAGGGCCCGCGACCTTGCCCCGCTCTTCGAAGCCCTCCGGCGCGACCTCGTCCCGCTGATCTCCGCGATCGCCGGGTCGGGCCAACGATCCGACCGGTCGGCCCTGGAGGGCGACTACCCGATCGATCGCCAGCGCGTCTTCGGCGAGTCGGTGGCCGCGGCGATCGGCTTCGACTTCGACCGGGGGCGGCTTGACACCGCCGCGCACCCGTTCTGCTCCGGGATCGCGCCGGGCGATTGCCGGATCACCACCCGGTTCGACGCCCGGGATTTCACCGACGGCTTCTTCAGCATCCTGCATGAGGTTGGCCACGCCCTCTACGAACAGGGCCTCGACCCGGCCCACCACGGGACCCCGATGGGCGAATCGGTATCGCTGGGCGTCCACGAGTCGCAGTCGAGGCTCTGGGAGAACGCCGTCGGTCGGGGCCGGGCCTTCTGGGAGCACTGGCTCCCACAGGCCCGCCGGGTGTTCCGCGGGCCGCTCCGGAATGTCGACCTCGACGCCTTCCTCGCCGCGATCAACCGCGTGGAGCCCTCGCTGATCCGGGTCCAGGCCGACGAGGTGACGTACAACCTCCACATCCTGATCCGGTTCGAGCTGGAGCTGGCCCTGATCGGCGGTGACCTCGCCGTTGGCGACCTCCCGGCCGCCTGGTCCGAGAAGTACCGCGAGTCGCTCGGGGTCGTCCCCCTCGACGACGCATCGGGGTGCCTCCAGGACATCCACTGGGCCGCCGGGCTGGTCGGCTACTTCCCGACCTACACCCTGGGCAATCTCTACGCCGCCCAGCTTTGCCGGAAGGCCGAGGCCGACCTCGACGGCCTCGACCGCTCGATCGCCCGGGGCGACTTCGCCGGGCTCCTGGGCTGGCTCCGCGAGAACATCCACCGCCAAGGCCAGCGCCACCGGGCGGGCGAGCTGATCCGACGGGCGACGGGGGCGACCCTCGACCACCGCCCGCTCGTCGCTTCGTTGAAGCAGAAGTATGCCGATCCGAAAGGAGGATGAAGCGGAGCGGTCACTTTGGGAAAGGCGATTGACAGGCCGGGCCTCCCATGATAAATTCCTGGGGCACGCGAGGGGGATTAGCTCAGTTGGGAGAGCGCCTGCATGGCATGCAGGAGGTCAGGGGTTCAAGTCCCCTATCCTCCACTCTGAAGTGCGAACAATCGGCCCCCGGGGAAGCCTTCCCCGGGGGCCGATGGCTTTGGGTGGACCCGATCGAATCCGGCGATCGGATCTGAAGACGACCCGGCGACCCGTTTCATCCGGCCGGATGAGGCTCGATGCACGCCCTGGACTTCCGCGAGCCGGCGAGCACCTGGACTCATCTCGTCGGCCTGATCCTTTCCGTGATCGGGACCATGGTCCTCTGGCAACGGAGCCGGGGCGAGCCGGGCAAGCGGATCAGCCTGATGGTCTACGGGATCTGCCTGATCGCGTGCTATGCGGCGAGCGCCCTCTATCACGGGGTCCGGCTCCCGGACGATCGGCTGGCCCTGTTCATCCGGCTGGACTCCGCCGGGATCTTCGCCCTGATCGCCGGAAGCTATACCCCGCTGGCCTGGAACCTGATGCGGGGCCGGTGGAGATCGAGGACCCTGGCGGCCATCTGGGGGACGGCGGGGGTGTCGATCGCCCTGATCGCGTCCGGCCGGCCTTTCTCCGCGGTGCTGGGGACATGCGTCTACCTGGGGATGGGCTGGGGTGTCGTGATCTGTTACGCCCGGATCGCCAAAGTCGTGTCGCACCGGGCGATGTTCCCGATCGTGGCCGGCGGGGTGCTCTACAGCGTGGGGGCGGTCATCAACCTGCTGCATTGGCCCGCGCCCTGGGAGGGAGTCTTCGGCTCGCACGCCCTGTTCCACCTGTTCGTGATGGCGGGGAGCCTGGCCCATTACTGGTTCATGCTGGCGGTCGTCGTGCCTTTCGGTCGGGTGCCTGGCTCGTTGTCGCCCATCAGCCCCGAGGGACCGGTCGCCCACCGGCAGCCCCGGTGAGCGATGCTTTCGGGGCCGGGGGGAGTGGATGTCGATCCGATGGCCGGGTCGGCGACGCCGCCGCGGCCGATCGCCGGCGGACCTGGGGCCTGATCCCGTGCCTGTTCCTGCCCAGATCCGGTCGATCAGGGCGTTTTTCCCTTCAGCCCGGCGATCCGGGCGTCGAGTCTGGCCGCTCCCATCTCGGCCCCCGCCAGCGGTTTCTGGTCCTCGGCCGACGCGATCGAACAGCCGAGGAGACAGATCAGGGCCGGAATCCGGAAGCGCATGGTTCGGACTCCGGGAGCGGGGCGGGTCGCAGGCTTCAACGGGCGCGGGCTTTTGCCGGACGGTCCTTGTTGGCTGGGTCGGTGATCATCGGGAAGTCGTCGGTCCGGAACGGGGAGGCCGGGAGGCCGTCGGCGTTCCAGAGGTTGACGACCGGGAAATTGGCCCACCCGAACCGGACGGCCACGGGGCCGGCGACCCGGTCCGCGTGGACGACGACGGTCTCGCCTTCGATGGCGGCCTGGGTGTTGACGAACTTGCGGTCCTCGCCCGCGATGGCGAACCCGGTCAGCGGGCCGTCCCTGGCGACCAGACCCCGGCCGACATTTCGGAACCGGAGGACGACGCGGTCGCCCCGGACCTCCATCCCGTCGTACTCGGGTCCCGAACCGAGGACCGGATCGCGATAGACCATCGCCCGGGCGGCGAGGGCCAGGCGGGCGCCGACGGGCTCCTTGCGGCGGGGGTGGACGTCCTTCTGCTCGCCGAGGTCGGTGATGACGGCCATCGCGGTCGCCGGAACGGTCCGGCTGGTCCGGAGTTGGGCCTCGCGCAGCTCGGCCCAGTCGCTGTCTCCCGGCTCGGTCTCGATCGCGCGATAGGGGGCGAGCTGGACGAACAGGAACGGGAAGTCGCCCTGGTTCCAGTCATCCCGCCAGTTCTTGATCATGGCCGGGAAGAGGGTCCGGTACTGGAAGGCCCGACCGGCGTTCGACTCGCCCTGATACCAGATCGCGCCCCGGATGGCGTAGGGCTGCAACGGGACAATCATCCCGTTGTACAGGGCCGCCGGGTGCGGGGTCTTGGGGCCCACGGGAGCCCTGGGAGCCGGGGGCGGCTCCTTCCCATCGGCCCTGGCCTGCTCCACCTTCTTCCGGTGTTCGAGCTGCGCGGCCTTGAACTTCTCCAGGGCCTCGGGGTAGCGGTCCAGGGACTTCTCGTAGCCTTCGAGGAGGGGCCGGAGCGAGGGGTCGGCCTCCAGGACGCCCCGGCTGGTCCAGGCCTCGGCGGCCGTCCCTCCCCAGGACGTGTGGATCAGCCCGATCGGAACCCCCAGCGCCTTCCGGAGGTCGCGGCCGAAGAAGTAGGCGACCGCCGAGAACTTCGCGGCCGATTCCGAGTCGGACGCCTCCCACGCCCGATGGTCCGGCGGGTCGGACCGCCGGATCGTGGCGAGCGGCTCGTCGGAGACCGTCTTCGGGACGGTGTAGAGCCGGAGGAGCGGGTCGTTGGCGTGGGCCAGGGCCGCGTCGGCTTCGACGGTCCTGGCCAGCTTGAATTCCATGTTCGACTGGCCGGAGCAGATCCAGACTTCGCCCACGGCGACGTCGGCAACCTCGACCTTGTTCTTTCCCTGGATCGTCAGGGTTGAGGGCGAGTCGGCCCGGAGTTCGGCCAGCTTGACCTTCCACTTGCCGTCCCTGGCCGTGGTCCGGACCTCCTGCCCCTGGAACTTGACGACGACTTCCTCGCCCTCGTCGGCCGTCCCCCAGATCGGGACCGGCATCGCGCGCTGGAGGACCGCGCCGTCGGTGAACAGGACGTGCGGCTTGACGTCGGCCAGGCCGACTCCGGGCCGGCCCATCAGGGCCAGGAGCCCGAGGCCCCAAAGAGTGGCGAACCGATTCATGGGTGGTACTTCCTGGTGTCCATCAAGGGGGGGGCAGTCCGGGCGAACTCAGGCGATCGAATTTGGCACGACGAACGGCTTGCGGTAGGGCCGGGTCAGGAGTTTGCACGCCTCGGGGGCGTCGACGAAGCTTTCGGCCTTGGCGTCGAAGGCGAGCTTCCGGCCCAGCCGATAGGACGCATTCTCGATCGGCGAGCCGCCCTCCCTGGCGAGGTGGTCCTTCATTCGGGCGAAGGCGTCGGCGCCGAAGGTCCCCTCGTCGAACGGGCGGTTCGAGGAGCCGAACGCCACCGGCTCGCCCAGGCGGTAGGAGTCGTTGGCCAGGTGGCAAAGGGCGGCCGAGTAGTGGCCTTCGAGGATCTCGGCGTTGAGGTCGGAGGTCTTCCGGCTCCGGACGGCCGCGATGAAGTTGCCGAAGTGGCCCCCGCCCGGCCCCCGGGTCACGCCCTCGACCCTGGCCAGGGGCTCGGCCTTGTCGCTCCCCTTGGGGGTGAACATCCCCCCGGCTATCGTCCCGCCTTCGAGGTGGACGATGTTGCCGACCTTCTCGCCGAGGTAGGCCTCGGTCGGGAGTCCCCGGACCTCGAAGATGAGCTGGGCGTCGCCGTAATCGAAGACGGCGACCTGGGTGTTGGGCGTCTCTCCCTGGTCCTTGGGCCCGAACCGGCCGCCGAGGCTGACGACCGACCTCGGCAGGGTGGCGCCCGGGATCATCCAGCGGGCGATGTCCATCTGGTGGACCCCCTGGTTGCCGATGTCGCCATTGCCGAAGTCCCAGAACCAGTGCCAGTTGTAAGGGACGTAATTGGCGTTGAAGGCGTGCTCGGGAGCCGGGCCGGTCCAGAGGTTGAAGTCGAGTTCGGCCGGCGGGGAGGAGTCGGCCTTGAACCCGATGTTGCCCTGGGGCATTTCCCACCGCTTCTTGTAGCAGAGCCCCCGCGAGGCCAGGAGCTTGCCATACCGGCCCGACTTGACCAGCTCGGCGACGTTCGCCCACTCGTGGCTCGAACGGCTCTGGGTCCCGTGCTGGACGATCCGGCCATACTTTCGGGCGGCCTCGACGGCGACCCGCCCCTCGTGGACGTTGTGGCTACACGGCTTCTCGACGTAGACGTCCTTGCCCGCCTGGCAGCCCCAGATGGTCATCAGGGCGTGCCAGTGGTTGGGCGTGGCGATCGAGATCGCGTCGAGTTCCTTGTCCTCCAGCGCCTCGCGGACGTCCTTGACCGTCTTGGGGGCGGCACCCGGGGCGTTCGCCTTGATCGTCTTGAGGCGCTTGCCGTAGGTCCGGGCGTCGGGATCGATCAGGTAGGTGATCTCGACACCCTTCAGCTTCGAGAACTCGTCGACGTGGCTCCCGCCCCGGCCGTTGAGCCCGGCGATCCCGATCCGGATGGCGTCATTAGCGCCGATCACCCGGCCCGACGACTTGGTCCCGCCGATCGCGAACCCGAGCCCGGCGGCTCCGGCCAGCGATTGCCCGAGGAACTGACGACGACTCCGACGTGCCATGGCCATGGCCCCCTGGATGGATGTCCGTCGGCGGACGATCGTCCGCGTCTCGCGCCATTATGGGCGACGCATCGGACGATTCCCAAGGTCCCGATTTTATTTTCGGCCCAGGGCATCGGCTTCATGGCCGGATTCTCATCGGATAGAGCAAGGGGGAAGAGGGCAGGGGGCAGCGCATGAGAAACCCCGGCGGATCGGGCCGGGATTTCTCCGGTCAATGAACCCATCAGCGGACGGATGGGTCAAGGGATTTCGATGGTCTTCGAGACACCGATCAGGGTGGCCGCCATCTCCTTGTCCGCGTCATTCACCAACTCCCTGACCTCGACGCCGTCGGGAATCCTGTAGAGCGAGAGCAGGATTTGATATTTCCCAGGCGGGAGTTGCATCTGCTCGTCGAAAGTCGGGCTCATGATGCCGGAGGCGGCAATCTGGAAGCGTTGTTCCACATACGGCACGTCGGAGACCACGGCATGGGTGGCCTGGTCCGTCACCTTGAGCCTCCAGAAATGGAAAGGCCCCGGGCTGCGGCTCATCATGCTGACCGCGGCATGGACGACGACGACGTCCCCCTGGACATTCACGGAGGATTCCTTGAGGAGATTCAGGGTGGCGAGTTTGGGATGGAAGCCGGGAGGGCCCAGTGCGGCCCGGTCATTGGTCACGAACTTGCCACCGCCATTGGACGCCGCCGCCTCCTTCGCCAGATTCGCCTGCCGCCCCATGATCGGAGTGACCAACGACCAAGTGAGGCAGGCGACACATGGGAGGACGATGAGCTTGAGCGAGACGGAAGTTCGCATGCGGACTCCTTCGAGGTTAAGTGGCCGGGTTGGATTACTACCTAGCGGGCGTCGGGACGGCCGTATCTCGGATCAATTGTTCTGGAAGGACCCGCTACCGTACTGGGTGTACGTGCCACCGGCGGCGGGGTCGGGGCAGGTGCCATTCACGGGCGCGGCATAGCCGAAGATGAAAGAATACCAAAGGCCGTCCGTCTTGGTGGTCGAGAGTTTGTCGGTAAAAATGTTCTTGTTCGCCGTCGAACCGCAATCCGCCGCCGATGCGGTGGCGGAGTAAAGCGCGTAGGGCGTGCCTGTTCCGGTCCTGGTCGTCGACGTATACCACCGGGTGATGGCGCACATCCCGCAGTCGGAATGGCTCCCCGTCGTGCAATCCCAGGTCACGCTCGATGAGGCGTTGAAAGAGAATCCGCCGCCCGGATTGGACGTGACGACGGGGTTGCTGGCATCCTGAGTGTAAGTCCCATTGATGTTCTGAGATTCGCAATCCGCCGTCTGGCCGCCGCGCGGGGTCGCCACGACGTAGAAGGCGACGACCGAGGCGAAGGCGAGGGAGCGGACGAGCCGGTCAGCGACCATGGTGCGGACTCCTCTGGGGTGATCGTGGGGGATGGGGTCCGCTCAATACTATCGGACTCCGGGAGCGCGTCCAGTCGGAAATCGGGATTATTCCCAGTCATGACCAAGTTCTTTCCGGTCCACGCCCACTCGGATCGGGTCGAGGTTGCCATGCCCGGCTTCGCCGCCATGGTGGGGGTGGAAGCCGGAATCGGCCTTGCCCGGATTCGGAGCTTCCGGCAGAATCGCGGGCAAAGGTTGGATCGACTCATGCGGGACTATCGGCGACAAAAAATGCGACAAGAATTCCCCGGAAACGGTGGACGATAACCCCATCCATCGGGAACCATGGAAACGACGGAAAGCCGTAAATCCCGTCCCGTCAAGGAACCAGCTTAAATGGTCGGCATCGGCATCGTCGGCATCGGTTTCATGGGGATGATCCACTATCAGGCCGTCGCCAAGCTGGGCGGCGGGAGGGTGGCGGCGGTTTGCAGCCGGGACCCGGTGAAGCGGGCCGGGGACTGGTCGAGCATCCAGGGGAATTTCGGGCCGAGGGGCGGGCAGGTCGACCTGTCGGCCCAGTCGAAATACGCGGACGTCGCCGAATTGCTGGCCGATTCCGATGTGGATCTCGTCGACCTTTGCGTCCCCAACGACGAGCATGCCCGGCTGGCCATCCGGGCCCTGGAGGCGGGGAAGCACGTCCTGGTCGAGAAGCCGATCGCCCTGTCCTCGGCGGACGCGGACGCGATGGTCGATGCGGCGAAGGCCAGTGGCAGGCTGCTGATGGTCGGGCACGTCCTGCCGTTCTTCCCGGAGTTCGCGTTTGCCCGCGAGACGATCGCCTCGGGACGGTTCGGCAAGCTCCGCGCGGCGCACCTGACCCGGGTGATCGCCCGGCCCGAGTGGTCGAGCGGGATCGCCGACGCGGACCGGAGCGGCGGGCCGGCGATCGACCTCCACATCCACGACACCCACTTCATCGGCCTGGTCTGCGGCGTCCCCAGGGCGGTCCACTCCCGGGGCGTGGCCGAGGGCGGGTCGGTGGTCCACCTCTCGACTCAGTATCTCTTCGAGGACCCCAACCTCGCCGTCTCGGCCGTCTCCGGCGCCCTGAGTCAGCAGGGGCGGCCGTTCGCCCACGGGTTCGAGTTCTACCTCGAAGGTGCGACGCTCTCCTACGAGTTCGCCAACCTCGGCGGCCAGGGGCACCTGGCCACGCCGCTCTCGGTGATCCTGCCCGACGGGACGGTCGAGCGGCCCGACCTCCCCGGCTCGGGCGACCCGGTCGACGCCTTCGTCGCCGAGCTGGAGGCCGCCGTCGAGGCCGTGGTCTCGGGGACGCCCAGTCCGATGCTCTCGGGCGATCTGGCCCGCCGGGCGCTCCGGATCTGCCATGCCGAGGTTGAGAGCGCCCGATCGGGCCAGACCGTCGCCATCGAAGGATAGCTTCCGGCGGAACCGCCGGCATTGCTTCAAGATTCGATCCGATTGCGGCCGATCAAGGATCTACCGGGGGACAGGACGTCCGCCGGGACCCGCCGCTTCAAGGAGGAACGGGGTCATGTCGACGATTACAACGGAGTTGATCCACCCCACCGCCGTGATTGGACCCGAGGCGGTCTTATCTTACGACGTCCAGGTCGGCCCGTACGCGATCATCGAGGGGTCGGTCCGCGTCGGCCCGGGGACAATCATCGAGGGCCACGCCTGCCTCACCGGGCCGCTGACCATGGGCCGCGATAACTTCGTCGGCCATGGCGCCGTGCTGGGCAAGGGGCCCCAGCACCGGGGGTATCGCGGCGAGCCGACCTTGCTCCGGATTGGCGACTCCAACATCTTCCGCGAGCACGTCACGATCCACCGGGGGACCGTCTTCGGCGGCGGCGAGACCCGGATCGGCGACCGGAACATGTTCATGATCGGCAGCCACGTCGGCCACGACGGGCGGATCGGCGACGACTGCACCCTGGTCAACGGGGCGCTCGTGGCCGGTCACGTCGAGCTCCACGACGGCTGCATCCTCTCCGGCCACTCCGCGATCCAGCAGCGGGTGCGAATTGGCCGGCTGGCGATGCTCGGCGGCCTCGGCTCGGTCACCAAGGACATCCCCCCATTCGTCCTCCAGCAGGGGTATAATTGTGTCTCGGGGCTCAATCTCGTCGGCCTCCGCCGGGCCGGCCTGTCCGCCCCGGCGATCGCCGCGCTCCGGGTCGCCTTCCGCGTCCTGTACAAGGAAGGGCGGACCCAGTCGGGGGCCCTGGACCTGATCTCCGCGGACCTCGGGCACGTCCCCGAGGTGGCCGAGTTCGTCCAGTTCATCCGGACCAGCCAGCTCGGGATCAGCCCGGCCCGTGACCCCGGCCGGACCCGCCCGCCCTGCTGAGGAATGGGAGTCCCGGGGCCAGCCCGACCGGGAGCGCCAGGCCCGAGCGGCGCAAGCCTTGCACGGCGAGAGAGGAAGGGCGGCCCCGCGTGGGGCGCCCGTCACCTCTCCTCCGCCGGGGACCGATCCCATGACCATCCACAGACGACTCGCGCTCGGGCTTGCGCTGGGAGCCCTGATCGCCGCCCCGACCTTGGCCGCCGAGAACCCGCCCAAGCTCGCCGGAACCTGGACCTGGAAGTGGAAGGACGCCAAGGGCGAGATGCACCGTCACGTCCTGGAGGTCGAGGGCGACGGTGCCAAGCTCACCGCCCGCGAGCGGTTCGACGACGAGAAGGCCATCAAGGTCGATGACCTCAAGCTTGAAGGCAAGACGATCAGCTTCGCCGTCACCCGCAACGGCCGCTACGCCGTCTACAAGGGGAAGGTCGCCTCGGCCGACACCATCGACGGCGAAGTCACCGTGACCGATGCCGGCCAGGCGAACGAGTTTGGCTGGACCGCGAAGCGGGAGGAACGAGCCAAGTGAGCCGAGGCCGAGTGGGTCACCCCTGGGCCGACTCGGTGTCGGGCTCCGAGGACGGCTCTGTAACGATTTCTGAAGGAGGCTCGACCTTCGGCCGGTGGGGCGGGGGCTTGGGGGCGGAGGCCGTCTGCCCCGGCTTCAGACGCTCCATCGCCTCGCGGATCCGCTGGAACTCGGCCTCGTCCATCAGACCGGAGTAGTAAGCCTTCTCCAGCGGTTCGAGCAGGTCCTTCTCGGTGGACGGGGCGAGGTCGTGGTCGACCTCGCGCTGGAACCGGAAGGCCACCGCGAGGCCCACGATGGTACAGAGAGCCAGCAGGCCGAAGGTCACATAATAATAGCGTTGATCGATGCCCGCCACGGTCTTTGATGCTCCGACGGGTTGGGGTCGCGCGAATCCTCATCGATTTTGTGGAAACCGCCGGGGATTGTCCACCCGCGAGCATCCGCCAAAAATGAGGACCGCCTCGCCGCGCGAAGCTCGACGCGGCGAGGCGGTCCGTGATCGATCCGGCCATCCGGCTCAACGGCGGTGATGCTCGTAGCCGTGATGCTCGTAGCCGTGGTGCTCGTAGCCGTGGTGCCCACCGTAGTAGCCGCCCCGGTTGCCGCCGTAATATCCGCCCCGGTAGCCGCCGCCGCCGTAGTAGCCGCCGCCACCGTAGTAGCCACCCCCGCCGTAATACGGCCGCGGTCCATAGAACGGCGCGGCCACCACGACGGGGGCGGGCACAATGACCGGGGCGCCGTAGCCCGGGTAGCCGCCGTAGCCGCCGTAGCCGCCGTAGCCATAGCCCGAGCCGACACCCAGGCCGAAGCCCGGCGTCGAGATCCCCAGGCCAAACTGGGCCCGGGCCGGTTGTCCCCCGAACGTGAGCCCGCCGACGACCAGCACGGCCGCCATTGCCAGCGACTTCTGGAACGACTTCATGGCTGAATCTCCCTCGTCCGGATATTCCCAGGCCCCGAGCCCGATTGGGCCGGATCCTTCCGTTCGCGTCTCCTCATTGCCCACGAATCGAGACAAATGCACGACTCGTGCCGCGAAGAGGAAACGGCTTGGCGACCCGTCGCGACCGTCGTTTTTTCGCGGAAAATGGGGAAACCGTCAAGCCGGGCTCCCCTCGCGGCCGACGCAGGGATCAGGAATCTGGTTTGCCGCCAGAATCCTTTCGCGGATCAGGTCGCGACGATCTGGCCGTCGCGGAGACGGACCTCGCGATCAGCGGCGGCGGCGACCTCGGGGCTGTGGGTGACGACGACCAGCGTCAGCGACCGGTCACGGCGGAGCCGGTCGAGGAGTCCGAGGACGTCGGCCTGGGCCTGACTGTCGAGGTTGCCCGTCGGCTCGTCGGCCAGGATCAGTCCCGGCCCGTTGGCCAGGGCCCGGGCGATCGCCACCCGCTGCCGCTCGCCAACGGAGAGACGCGAGGGGCGATGGTGCTTCCGGTCCCAGAGCCCCACCTCGTCCAGCAGAGCCCCGGCCCGGTCGGCCCGCTCGGCCCGGGGCCAGGGCCCCTCGAACATGGGGACCTGGACGTTCTCCAGGGCCGAGAGCGTCGCCAGAAGGTGGAACGACTGGAACACGAAGCCGAGCCTCCGGGCCCGGAAGGCGTCGAGGTCGAGCCCTGCCAGCGGCTTCCCCTCGAAGTAGACCTCGCCCTGGGTGGGCCGGTCGAGCCCGCCGAGAACCTGGAGGAGCGTCGTCTTCCCGCAGCCGCTCGGCCCGGTGATCGCCACCGATTCGCCGGCCTCGATCGCCAGCGAGACCCCCCGGAGCGCCCGGACCTCGCCATCGGGGTACGTCTTGACCAGCCCCTCGGCGCGGAGCAAGGCGGGGCGTTGGGCGGGGTCAGTCATGGCGGAGGGCCTCGGTCGGCTCGAGCATCGACGCCCGGAGCGCGGGGTAGAGGCCGCCGAGCAGGCTCAGGCCCGCCCCCATCGCCAGGCCGATCCCGAGCACCCCGGGCGGGAGCTTGGGGTCGATGAACCCCTGCGAGGTCGGGGACAGGAGGAGGGCCCGGACCCCGGCGAAGGCCAGGGCCGTGCCCGCCAGGGATCCCAGGAGGCCCAGGACCAGCGCCTCGCCCAGGATCAGGGCCAGGACCCGCCGGCGTCGCCATCCCAGGGCCCGGAGCAGGCCGACCTCGCCAGTCCGCTCGAAGACGGCCATGACCATCGTGTTGAGCAGACCGATCGAGCCCAGCACCAGGGCAACGGCGGTGGTGGCCCAGGCCATCGTCTTGGTCAGCCGGATCTGCAAGTCCCCCTGGACGTAATCCCGCGCCGGGACCGCCGCGACGCCGGCGACTTCTCGCTCGATCCGGCGGGCCAGGGCCGCCACGTCGCCGGGCTCCGAGGATCCGGCGGCGACGACGAACCCGGTCACCTGCCCCGGCCGGCCCATCATCGTCTGCAACTCGGACAGGGGGACGATCAGGCCGCCGTTCTCGAACAGGCTGTCGCTCTCGAAGACCCCGACGACCCGAAAGCTCACCCCGGCCACGGCCAGGTCGTCGCCGACCGCCTTGCCCAGATTGAGCCGGAGGACCCGCCCGAGCATCACCACCCGGCCGTCGCCCGGCCGGAGGGCCCGGCCTTCGAGGACCCGGACGCCCCGGAACAGCCGGCTCCCCCCCTCCCAGCCGTTGGCCAGGACGCTGACGAGGTTCCGGTCCTCGAAGGAGACCGTGTCCATCAGGCTCGGGGCCACGTCGGCCACGCCCGGGACCGCCCGGACCTTCGGGCCCACCCCGGCGTCGAGGTTGCTGGAGAGCTGGTTGCTGATCCCCGCGCGGACGACCACCAGGTCGATCCCCTTGGCCCGGTAGATCGCCAGGAACGACCGCTCGAAGCCCCAGGCGATCCCGGTCAGGATCATCACGGCGGCGATTCCCACCGAGAGCCCAAGGACCGTCAGGGTCGTCCGGGCCTTCCGGTTGAGCATGTTCCGGACGATCATTGTCGAGAAGCGCATCGATCGGCCTCAGCCCGGGACCCGGCCGACCAGGACGTAGCCGACGCCCATCCAGATCCGCTCATAATGGAAGCCCGGCAGGACCCGCTCGGCGATGGCCCGGACGTCGAGGGTCCGGTGGCGTTCGACCATGTCGGTGAAGTCGTCGCCGAGCTTGAGCAGCTTGGAGACGATCCAGCGGTCCACGCCCGGCATCCCGATCTTGCGGAAGATCATCCGGTCGGTCAAGTCGGGCACCTCGTCCGAGACGACCACGACCCCGCCCGGCCGGACGGCGCGGGCCATCTCGCGGAGGGCCTTCTCGGGGTCGTTGAAGTAGTTGAACCCGCCGATGCTCAAGGCCGCGTCGAACCGGGCGTCGCGGACTGGGAGGTCTTCGGCCTCGCCCAGGATCAATTTCAGGTCCCGGGCCCCGGCCCGCTTCCGGCAGGCTTCGAGCTGCGAGGTCGAGACGTCGATGCCGACCACCGACCAGTCGCTCGGGAGCCAGTCGAGGTACACGCCGTCGCCGATCGCCACGTCGAGAAGCCGGAGGTTCGCCCGCTTCGGGAGGTGGCGGAGAACTTTGTCGCGCGACCGACGCTCGCCGCCGTTACAGGCGAAGGTCAGCCACTCCCAGAACCGGAACTGGGGCCAGAGCGGGCCGTTATAGAAGTCGCTGGCGACCTTGTTATTGTCGGCGACCGTTCCCTTGGCGACCAGGACCCCGTCGACGACCGGGTAGGCCCGGCCGCAGTCGACGCAGTCGAGGCCAGTGGCCCCGGCCACGGGGCGGAGGGATCCGCCGCAGGCGGTGCATCGCCAGAGGTCGAGGTCGGACGACCAGTCGGTGGCCGATCGGTGCGCGGTGGCCATCATGCCAGGCTGCTCCGGGGTGGTGGAGGTGGGATCGGCGTTTCGGGGTCGGAGTGGACGAAGCAGTAGCCGAGTCCCCCCCAGATCGGGTGCCGGGTCGCGCCCGGCCAGGCACCGCGGATCACGGAATCGACGTCGAGATCGCCGGCCAGGACCATCGCCACGAAGTCGCGGTCCAGGCCCAGGGCGCGGAGCCAGAAGACGTCGAAGGCCTTCAGGCCGATCAGGTGGCCGATCCCGAACCGGTGGAGGTGGGGGACCTCGTCGGCGACGATCAGCGTCCCGCCGGGCCGGGTGACCCGCCGCATCTCACGGAGGGCGGCCTCGTGATCGCGGAAATAGTTGAACCCGCCAAGCGTCCAGCAGGCGTCGAAAGCCCCGTCGGCGAAGGGTAAAGCCTCGGCCTCGGCGTGGGCGAGCCGGCCGGCCATCGATGGCTCGCGCCCCAGGCAGTCCCCGAGCGGGATCCGGGCGATGTCGACCCCGTAGGCCGTCCAGTCCCGGGCAATCAACGGGAGGTTCGCCCCGTCGCCGATCCCGACTTCCAGGACCCGGGCGAACGGCGGCGCGGTCAGGTGCCGGAGGATCTGGCGGCGGGCCCGAGTCTCCCCCCCCTGGACCCGAAGGAAGAGCCGCTCCCAGGGACGGAACCGGGCCCAGCCCGGGCCGTCGTAGAACGCCCCGGCCACCCGGTTCCGGCCGGTCAGGGGGCCGATCGCCGAGACGATCCCGCCCGACTCGTGGTAAGGACGCCCGCAGCCGGGGCAGGCCTCGCGACCGAGCAAGTCCGAGGAGCAGTCCAGGCATCGCGCCAGATCCTGGACCCGGGCCGTCCCGTCGGGCCCAGGTGGGCGATACATGGACCGGAGGGCCCTGGGCATGATCGGACCGCCTTCGAGGTCGGGGTGGCAATGGTCCGGCGGACCGGACTTCTGGTCAGATCATCGACTACGGGAGACCCGACCGCCATCGGCGGACCGCCCGGCTTCAAAAGTCGGTCGTGAGGGCCCGAGGACCCGCCCGGTCCATCATCCAGTCAAACACGCGGTCGGGGGTGAGGCGGAGGATCGACATTCCGATCGAGGTCCCCAGCGGAAACACGCAGTTCCTCGGTCGACGGAGCGCGGCGCGGGCCAGGTGCCGCCCGGCCTCGGCGGGCTCCATCATCGCCACGGGCTTCCGGAACGGCGTGCCTTCGGTCATTGCCGTCCGGACGAAGCCCGGGCAGGCCGTCGTGATCGTCACTCCTCGTCGCTTCAGGGCCGGGCGGAGCGCCTCCAGGTACGCCGAGAGCGCCGCCTTCGAAGCCGAGTACGACGCCATCCACGGCAGCCCGCGATAGCCGGCGACGCTCGACACCCCGACAATATGTCCCGACCGCCGGGCGATCATCCCCGGCAGGACCGCCTCGATCGACCGGGCCACCCCCACCACGTTGACCTCCAGCATCGCCCGGAGCCCGGGGAGGTCAAGCTCGGGGACCCGCGTCAGCCCGCCGATCCCGGCGCAGGCCACCAGGACGTCGACGGAGCCGAGCTTCGTCTCCAGCTCGCGGACCGCCGAGAGGAGCCCTTCCGGGTCGGTCACGTCGGCCGGGGCGGCGAAGGCGGTTGCCCCTTTCGATGCCAGTTCGGCCGCCGCCTCGGCCAGCGGCCCGGCGTCGCGGTCGATCAGGCCGACCCGGCAGCCCCGCGCGGCCAGGGCCGAAGCCGTGGCCCGGCCGATCCCCCGCGCGGCCCCGGTGATCAGGACGGTCGGCCTGTTCATCGCGAGGCCCCCCCGGCCGCGACCCCGGCCCCGTCCAGCGACCCGAGGAAATCCAGCAACGCGGCGGTGTACGCCTCCGGGTTCTCCTCGGGCGCCCGGTGCTGCGAGCCCGGGATCAGGACCTTCCGGCAATCCGGCAGGTGCTCGGCCAGGTAGTCGGCCGTCGAGAGGAACGGCGAGGCATCCCCGTAGAGCGCCAGGACCGGTTGGCGGACGCCCAGAATCTTCTCCAGGGTCAGGCCCGCCTCGGCCTTGGTGTCGTCGCCGCAGGTCGTCGGGCCAAGCCGGAGGAGCCGGTTCATCGCCGGGAGGCCCACGGCCCGGCGAAACTGGAGGATCCGGTCGCCGTCGAGGTGCATGACCTGATCGAAGAACTTGCCGATGTCGTACCAGTGCTCGGACGATAGGTCGACTCCCGCGTCGGCCGCCTCCTGATGGAACGCCTCCCAATGACCCCACCGGCTGAGGTCTTCCAGGTGGCGGAGCGCCGGGAAGTAGGGGTCGGACAGGACGATCGCCTCGACCCGCTCGGGTCCCAGGACCGCGGCGTGCATCGCGACCACCCCGCCGAAGCTGTGCCCGACCAGCCGGGCCCGGGGCGCCCCGATCAGGTCCATCAGGGCCAGGGTGTCGGTGGCGAGGTCGGCCGAGGTGTAGCCCGCCGACGTGACCTCGCTGTAGCCGTGCCCCCGGAGGTCGAACGCGGTGACCCGGTGGGTCCGGGCCAGGTCCGTCATGGCCTTGCAGAGGAACCAGATCGAGAGGTCGCCGGTCACCCCGTGAATCAGGACGACGTCGGGTCCTTCCCCCGCCTGCTGGACATGCATCGTCAGGCCGTTGACTTTCAGCTTGGGCATCGGTCGGCTCCGGGCTGGTTTCCCTGGGAAAGTCGGATCGGGTCAGCCGAGGTGGCGGGCCAGGAAGTCGGCCAGGTCGCCGATCGAGAGGTCCCTGTCCTCGCGCCGGCCCATCCCCGCCATCAGCTCGCCGAAGGGGAGGGGACGCCCGTAATGCTCCTGGAGCATCTCGCCCAGGACCACCGCGTCGATCGAGGCCAGGCCGAGGTCGGCGAAAAACCGGGTTTCCCGGCCAATCGCCCCAGAATATTCGCGGCCCTGGAAGTCGGACAGGATCCGGGCCAGGTCGGCCAGGATGGCGGCATCGGAGACGGTCATGGTTCGATCCTCTCGCCCAGGGTCCAGGCCCAGACGTGGTCATTCCTCCGAGCCGAGGCCACCCGGATCGGGCCCGCCGCCAGCTCGGGGCAGGCCGATGCCAACCCCCCCCGCAACCGGACGACCATCACCCCATCCCGGTCGATCGCGACCACTTCGGTGCTCGACGGGCCGTCGACGAACCCGAGCCCGGTCGCCTTGGCCGCGGCCTCCTTGGCGCACCAGAGCCGGGCGGACCACTCGGCGCGGTCCGTCCCCACCCGGTCTCCGAGGATCGCCCGCTCGCCCGGCAGGAACGCCATCGCCTCGAATCCCGGGGTCCGCTCGACGATCGGCTCGACGTCGATCCCGACCCGGGCCGCGGGGTCCAGACACGCCAGGGCGACCGCCACGCCGTCGACGTGGGCGATCGAGACGGCCGGCAGGTCGTCCCGCCAGGGCTGGAGCCGCGACCTCAAGAACGGACGGCCGAGCAACCCGCGCTCGAGGATCAGGTCGGCCGGATAGGTGGGCGGGAGGCCCTCGGCGAGCCAGAGCCGACGGGCCGCCTCCTTGGCCGCGATCCGCCCCCAGAGCCGGTGCGTCCGCCGGAGGTCGGGCCCGGGTTCCGCGAGGTAGGCCGCCCGCTCGTCGGGGCCAAGCTGGACGTGCTCCAGGACGTCGCGCCAGACCGGCCGGCCCATGTCGGCCGGCGGCTCCATCCAGACGCCCATCGCGTCGGGCCGACCCGGGGTCTCCAGGGGCTCGCCGAGGAAGGTCCGGTCGGGATGGCGGAAGCCGTCGCGGTAGCGGCCCGGCCAGTGGAACCGCCAGTCCTCCCACCCCCGGATCGCCATCCAGGTCCGGCCGTCGGGCCCGACGATCTCGGCATCCACCCCGACCCGGTGCCGCTCCCGTTCGCGGATCGAGATCCGGCACGACACGTCGGACCCCTCGGGCGGGGCCTCACCGTAAATGGCTAGCTCGCCCATCCGGAGCGGGAAGATCACATCGCCGTCGTTGGCCAGCCAGTCCAGACCCCAGCCGCCGAGGAGGTGGGTGAAGTTGTCCAGGACGATCGGGTCGGTCAGGAGCCCTCCGGCGCCCTCGCCCCCTCGGAGGAGCGGGGCCAGCGGGAGGATCCGGAGGGTCCCCTCGATCCCGCCCATCGCGATCGGTCCGATACCGACGACCGCCCGGAGCGCCGGGCCGTGGAACAGCCACTGATCGCCGTAAATCGACTCCGGAGTGAAGCGACAGGTCCTGGGATCTTCGAGGTGGAACGACGGAGCAACCGGCGGCTCGGGCCGGTCGGACCCGAAGACCGCGACCCCGTCGAAGACCGCCGCCTCGATCGGCTTCATCGCTCCGGCCAGCCCCCGGTTGTGGATCGAGACCGCGACCGATCCCGGCGTGCCCGGCTCGACCCTCGCCCGGACCTCCAGCGTCACCGGCCTGTCCTCGTACCGGATCCAGCGGTGGGCCCGGACCTCGCGGAGGGCCACCAGCATCCGGCCCGGGACCAGCCGCGCGGCGGCCTCGGCGATCATCTCGGTCATCACGCTGAATGGGAGGACGGGGAGCCCTCGCCACTCCGGATGGACCGCCGAGATCCGCCGACCTCCGAGGGTGTGATGCTCCGCCACCGGGTCGCCCGAGGCGTCGAGCGTGATCCGGGAGACGGCCTCGGAGCCCTCGACGATCGTGACGACCTCGCCCGCCCAGGGTCCGGGCGTCGCGATCTCGGGAGGGTGACCTCCGTTCCGGAACGGGGAAGGATCGTCGTCGGAGTGGAAGTCCTCCGTGATGGGGGCGTGGCCTTCGATCGCCTCGCCCACCGTCAGGAAGGCGTCCATGACCTCGCGTTGGGTCTGGAGGAAGGCGTCCATCGTGGCCTGAAAGCCGAGCATGACCGGATCGGGATCGGGTCCAGGATGTAACCCCCAGCCCGGGTCGTGGCCATTCGGACTCCCATTCCGAGCCTGGAAAAGGCGGCCGGGTGGCAGGGATTGGCTTGCCAACCCCGGTCGCTCCAACCAGGGCCATGTCTCCGGAGTTGGCAAGCCGACTCCTGCCACCCCCTCGTTATCCGGGCCGTTGGGATGGCCGTTCCGGCCGGGCGACTCGACCCTGGCGACTCGGAGGCGATCGATCAGCCCCTCGGAAAGCCTCATGGTCGGGAACCCGACCGCCAGCGTGGGGACCGGCCGACGGGGCGGGATCGGGGCGTCGAAATCGATCCGGCTCGGCCTCCGGCGGGCGTAGAGGTGGTCGGGCTTGAGGTCGATCCCCTGGGCGAACAGCGAGGCGACCAGGTGGTTCAGCTGGACGAGCCCCGACCGCCGGGGGAGGTTGGCGGCGACGGCAAACATCGGCCGACCGCGCATGGTGTCCTCGGCGAACCCGGCGAGGTTCCCCCGGGCGCCGACGTCGACGAAGATCCGGAGGCCGTCGGCGTGCATCGCCTCGACCGTCCGGCGAAATCCGACGGCCCGCGTCCACTGATCGACGGCCAGGCCGCGGATCGCCTCGGGGTCGTCGGGCATCCGGCCCTCGATCGCGCACGAATAGATCGGGATCCGGGGCGGGGCCGGATGAATCGCGGCGAAGAACGCCGCGATCGGCCCCATCGCGGGGGCGAAGCCCGGCGTGTGATAAGCCCGGGCGAATGGCAGGTCCTCGGAGGCGAGCCCCGCCGCCCGGAGCCGCCCGATGACCACCTCGACCGCCCCGGGCTCGCCCGCCAGGACGACCTGATGTGGGCAGTTGTCCATCGCGACCTCGACTCCGCCCGATCCGTCCAGGACGGCCTCGACCCGGGCCCGGTCCGCCGCCACGGCGACCAGGCGGGCCGTCGGCAGGGTTCCGGACGCTTCGAGCCGGGCGAAGACCGAGGCCAGTCCGCCGAGCCGGTCCTCGAACGAGCGGTCGACCTCGATCACGCCCGAGGCCGCCAGCGCGAGGAGTTCGCCGCTACTGTGGCCCACGACCGCGTCGGGCCGGAGGCCGAGCCGGATCAAAAGCAGATAGAGTGCCCACTGGGCCGAGAGGACGACGTTCACCGCCACCCCGGCCGACCAGAGCGACGAATCCCGGCCGGCTCGATCGCCGAAGAGGTGCTCGCTCGGCCAGGTGACGGCGCCGGCCGCGCGGGCGAGCCGGTCGGCGGTGTCGAACTGGGCGCGGACCTCGGGGAAGTGCGGGCAGAGGTCGGCGAGCATCCCGGGATATTGCGAGCCCTCGCCGGGGAACAGGAAGGCCAGGCGGGGGACCTCGCCGGCCGCTCGATCGCGGAAGTAGGCCCCCCGGGCGTCGCGGATCGAGCCGCAGGCCGGGTCCGTCAGCTTCTTCGAGGCGGCTTCGAGCCGGTCGGCCAGGTCGTCCAGCGATGTCACCACCAGGCCGAGCCGGGCAGGCCCGTCGAGCCCGGCCGTGTTCAGCGAGTACGCCACGTCCTTGAGGTCCGCGTCCGGCTTCCCCCGGAGCCAGCCGAGGAGCGATCGGGCCCGATCGACCAGCCCGGCCCGGTCCGGGGCCGCGATCAGGATGGCCTCGCTGTCCCACCGGAGCATGGCCCCCGGGCCTCCGGCCGAATCGGCGTGTTCCTCCAGGATGGCATGGGCGTTGATCCCCGCGAAGCCGAAGGCGTTCACGCCGGCCCGCCGAGGAGCGATGGAATCGCCGTGGATCCAGGGGCGGGCCTTCGGGTTGAGGGCGAGCGGGCTGTCGGGCCGACCGAGGAGCGGGTGGGGCCGGTCGGCGTGGAGCGTCGGCGGGAGGATCCGGTGGTGCAGCGCCAGTGCCGTCTTGATCAGCCCGGCGATCCCGGCCGCGGGCATGGCGTGGCCGATCATCGAGGACACCGCGCCCAGGACCCGCCGGCCCGGCTCCGTCGCCGGGAAGACCGCCCGGAGTGCCCGGAGTTCCGCCCGGTCGGCCGCCGGGACTCCGAGGCCATGCCCCTCGATCAGCCCGACCGATCCCGGCTCGGCCCCCGAGGCCCGGTAGGCCCGGCGGATCGCCCGGGCATGCCCCCGGGCCCTCGGGGCGGCCAGCCCGAGCCCCCGTCCGTCGCTGGCCAGGCCCACGCCCTGGATCGTCGCGTAAACCCGGTCGCCGTCCCGCTCGGCGTCGGCCCGGCGCTTGAGGACGACCACGCCCACGCCCTCGCCCGGAAGCATCCCGTCGGCATCGGCCGAGAACGGCCGCGACCGGCCCGAGCGGGACAGGGCCCCGAGCTGGCGGAAGACCATCGGGAAGTCGACGTCGGCCTCCAGGTAGACCCCGCCGACGATCGCCAGATCGGCCCGCCGCTCGACCAGCGACCGCGATCCCAGGTCGAGGGCCACCAGGGACGAAGCGCTGGCGGCGTCCACGACGTAGCTCGCCCCGGTCAGACCCAGGCGGTTGGCGACCCGGCCGGCCGTCGCGTTGGTGAGCTGGCCGGGCACCGTCGCCGGGCCGAACGGCGGGAGGGTCGCCTTGAGGTCGAATCGAACGGCCTCGCGGTCGGCCTCGGACCAGTCGGGATGGAGGGATTCCAGGATCGCGAGCGTCTGGGCGACGATCCGGCCGTGCTGGAGCCGCGTCAGGTTCCCCCGATTGAAGTAGTTCCCCCGGCCGACGACCACCTCGACCCGTCGGCCGTCGGGCACCCCACTCGCCAGCCCGGCATCCGCCAGAGCCGAGCGGGCGGCATCGAGGACGAGGAACTGCTCAGGCTCGCCGCCGTCGACCGTGTTGGGCATGATCCCGTGCGAGACGGGGTCGAACTCGATCGGGGCTTCGAGGTAGCCGCCCCGGCGGCAGGGGACCCGGTCGTTGGCATCAGAGTCGGGGTCGAAAAAGACGGCCGGATCCCAGCGGTCGGGAGGGACTTCGGAGGTCGCATCGACGCCGACCAGGATGTTCTCCCAGAAGGCGAACAGGTCGCGGGCGCCGGGGAACCGGCAGGCCATTCCGACGATCGCGATGTCGAGCGGCCCCCGCCGGCTCATCGGGCGGACTCCGCGAACCTCGGACGCCCGACCGGCCCTTCGAGGGTCCCGAGGTCGCCCGCGGCGATCACCTCGACGTCCCCCTTCCGGCCGAGGGCCAGTTCGTCCGGCAGGATCGACCGGCCGATCTCGGGCGGGATCATCCCCAGGCCCCGGCCCCCGAGGTGGCCTTCGAGGTCGGAGACCATCCCCACCCCCGACCAGGGGCCCCAGATCATCGAGACGACCCGCCCCGGCCACCGGCGGTCGAGCCAGATCGCCAGCTTGTTCAGAACCTCATTGGCCGCCGCGTAGTCGGACTGGCCGAGGTTGCCGTACCGCCCGGCGATCGAGGAGAACAGGGCCGCGAACCGGATCGACTCGGGCCGGAGGAGCCCGGCGAGGTTCAGGGCCCCGTCGAGCTTGGTCCCCAGGACATGGTCGAACGACTCGGGCGTCTTGTCGCCGATCCGCTTGTCCTGGATCACCCCCGCCCCGTGGATCAGCCCGACCGGCTCGCCGAACCGCCGCCGCCAGCCGTCCAGCACCGGGGCCAGGGCCGACGGGTCGCGGACGTCAACCCGGGCATAATCCACGGTCGCCCCGGCCGACCGGAAGGCTGCCAGGTTCGCCCGGATCTCGCGGGCCCGGAGGGTCGCCCGATAAGCCCGGTCCAGGTCGCCCGGCGTGACCGACTCCCCCGAGCGGCGGAGCCGGGCGTGGAGCACGGCCTTCAGCTCGGTCGCCGGCGCGATCCGGGCCGTCTCCGGATCCTCCGGGCCGACCGGGAGCGGGCTCCGCCCCAGCAAAAGGAGCGTCGGCCGCCAGCGACGGGCCAGTTCCAGCACGACCGCCGCCGTGATCCCCCGGGCCCCGCCGGTCACCACCACCGGCTCGCCCGGGTTCAGCGTGAAGCTCGACATCGGCCCCGGACCCAGCGGCGAGGCGACCGCCTGGAGCCGGACCCGAAGCCCCCGGTCATATCCCACCTCGGACCAGTCATCGTCCTCCAAAAGCTCACCGACGACCCGATCGGCGAGCATGCCAGGCTCCTCGCGGGGGTCGAGGTCGACCACCCGGGCCCGGACCTCGGGCCACTCGCGGGCCAGGGTCTTGACCAGGCCGGCGACTCCCCCGTGCCCCGGGAAGAAATCGAGGTCGGCGGCGATCGACCCGAATGTCCCGCCCATCGCCGTCGCCGCCACCAGCGCCCCGCCTCCCCGGGCCGCGGCCCGCTCCAGGTTGGGCCCCGCGGCCCGGGCCAGGAGGAAGAGCCCCTTGAGTTCGGGGCCGATCCGCGACGCCCAGGCCGCCGGGTCGAGCCCCGACACCGGATGCTCCCGGAGCGGCAACGCGTGGACGATCCCGGCCAGGGGACCCGAGTCCCGGGCCCGATCCAGGAGCTTCGCCACGGCGTCCTCGGAGTCGAGATCGGCGCCGTCCTTGCCCGCGATCACGACCGGGTGTCCGGCCTCTCGGAGTTCGGAGGCGATCGAGCGGGCGACTCCTCGGCCGTCGTCGGTGACCACCACGACCCCGCCCGGCTCCAGCCCGGACCGATCCCTGCCGAGCGGGGATGAAACTGCCTCCAGCACGAGCCTCCGGACCAGGCTCGCGACCGCCGGTGTCGGTATCGGTGTCTCCGAGGGCTCGGGGGCGACCGCCTTCCGCTTCAAGGCGACCTCGGCCACCCGGTCGATGATCGCGCCCAGGGTCCTGGCCCGCGAGAGGGCTTCCATCGTCGAGCCGTCGGAGGAGCCTCCAAGGGCCGGGACCGAGTCGCGGAGGGTCCCGAGGATCTCCACCCGCTTGATCGAGTCGATCCCGAGGTCGGCCTCCAGATCCAGTTCAAGCCCGAGCATCTCCGACGGGTAGCCGGTCCGGTCGTGGACGATCTCCAGGAGCCGGGCGACGATCCCCTCCCGGACGTCCGGAGAGGGGGCCGCGACCGGGGCCGGCGGCTCGGGCTCGGTCGGGGTCGGCCGGATCTCGGGCTCCGGAGCCCGGGCGGGAACGGAGGCCATCGGGGGGAGGTTCGCGATCCGGTCGGCCAGCGGATCAGGGAGGCGGTCCGGCGCTGGTGCCGCGGTCGGGGCGGGCGATCGGCCCGCCAGGTAGGCGAGCATGGTCGAGCGCTGGACGTCGAGGAAGGCCCGCATCGTCTCCTGAAAGGCGAGGATCACCCGATCGTCGGCCGGACCGGCGAGCGCCGGGGGAGCCTTGGCGACGGGTCGAGTCGTTGGCGGGTTCATGGGCTTGCCGTTCGTCGGAGCACCGTTGGAGTGGTGGCCGTTGGTCGAGCCGTTCCGATGGGCCGAGGGCTCGGGGTAGGGGAGAGCGGGCCCCTGGCCGAGCCGACGGGCTTCGGGCTGGTCGATCGGCCGGGCCCTCGAACCGTTGACGAGCCAGGTCGTCGGGGTCGGGGGGGCCGAACCGTCCCCGGTCGGGAGGTGGGCGAGGTCGAGCGACCGATCCGACCGGCCGGCGGTCAGGCGATCGAGACGGGCCGGGACGCCCGCGACGACGAGCCGGGCCAGGGCATTGAGGAAGGTTGGAATCCCGGGTCGGCCGGCGGCGTCGGACGAGACGGCCAGGTGGGGCCGGTCGCCGAGGATCGAGGCGACCAGCGGGGCCAGAACCGCGCCGGGCCCAACTTCGACGAAGACGCGGGCCCCGTCGTCGTGCATTGCCTCGATCATCGAGGCGAACCGGACCGGGGCGGCGACGTGCTCGCCCAGCCGCCGGGCGAGGTCGAGGGTCGCCGCGGGGTGCGGCCTGGCGTCGAGGTTGGAATAGATGGGAATGGCCGGGGCCGAGGCGATCCGGCTCGCGACGGCTTCCGCCAGGGGAGCCGAAGCCGGGCTCATCCGGGGCGTGTGGAAGGCCCCCGCGACGGGCAGCAGCCGGGCCCGGATTCCCGCGCGGTCGGCCCGCTCGACCGCCTCGGAGATGTCCGCGACCGGCCCCGCGATGACCGTCTGCCTCGGGCCGTTCTCGTTGACGGCGACCACCCCGTCAAGCCCGACCAGGATCCGGGCCACCGCGACCGGACCGGCCCCGAGGGCGGCCATCGCGCCGGGGTCACCGCCGAGGGCCCGGAACATCAGCCGGCCCCGCTCGTGGGACACCTCGGCCAGGCCGACGACCGTCAGCGACCCGGCCGCGTGGATCGCGACCAGCTCGCCCGAGCTGTGCCCAGCGACCAGGTCAGGCGTGATCCCCAGGGCCGCCAGGAGGCGGAGGAGCCCGACCGAGGCGGCTCCCAGGGCCGGCTGGGCCGCCTCGGTCGCTCTGAGGGCGGCCTCGTCCCGATCGCGGGTGGCGGCGTCGAAGGCGGGGGGCGGGAAGACGAGCGGGCCGATCCGGGGTCGGCCGTCCCGGACGAGGGCCGCGTCGAAATCGTCAAACGTCCCTCGGACCTCGGGGAACGCCAGTGCGAGGTCGCTGAGCATCCCCACCGACTGCGACCCCTGGCCAGGGAACAGGAAGGCCACCGGTCGCCCGAGGAACGGCGGCGACTCCTCGAAGTAAACGCCCCGGGGGTCATCCAGCCGCGATTCGCCCGAGCCGATCGCGTCCCGGGCGGAGCGAAGCTTGGCCCGGAGGTCTCCGAGCGACCCGGCGACGATCGTCAGCGATGGCCCCGGCCCGGGATCCGGCGGGTGGTCGGCGTTGACGGCGCGGGCGAGATCCTGCAAGGCCGGACGGGCCCCGCCGTCAAGGGCCGAGGCCAGCCGTCCGAGGCGGTCGAGCAGGCCCGCCCGATCGGTCGCCCGCCAGGCGAATAGCTCGGCGGGCCACTCACGTGATGGGGCTTCTGGGGCCGATGCGTTGCCCTCGTAGGCTTCCAGGACGGCATGGAAGTTGGTCCCGCCGAAGCCGAAGGCGCTGACGCCGGCGCGGCGGGGATGGCCGAGGTCGGCGTGGATCCAGGGCCGGATCCGGGTGGAGACGTGGAACGGGCCACCGACCAGGTCGGCCTTGGGATTCACGGCCTCGACGCCGATCGTCGGCGGAAGGATCTTGTGATGCAGGGCCAGCGAGGCGTTGATCAGCCCGGCCAGGCCAGCGGCGCACTTCGTATGGCCGATCATCGATTTGACCGACCCGATCGCGACCGACCCGGCCGGGACGCCCGAGTCGCGGTAGAAGCCCGCGATGGCGTTGACCTCGACCACGTCGCCGACCGCCGTGCCGGTCCCGTGGGCCTCGACGTAGCCCACTGTCGAGGGCTCGATGCCCGATCGCTCGTAGGCCCGGCGGACCGCCCGGACCTGCCCTTCGGGGCTCGGCGCCGTCAGGCCCCGGGCCCGGCCGTCGCTGGAGGCCCCCAGGCCCTTGATCACGGCATAGATCCGGTCGCCGTCGCGCTCGGCGTCGGTTAGCCGCTTCAGGACCAGCATCGCGACGCCCTCGCTGATCACGATCCCGTCGGCCGAGGCGTCGAACGGCCGGCACCGACCCCGGGGCGAGAACGCATGCGTCTTGCTGAAAGCGAGATAAGTGAACGGGTTCTGGACCGTGTCGGCCCCGCCCAGGAGGACCACGTCGGCGTCGCCCGACTCCAACTCGCGGACCGCCAACGCCGCCGCCGCCAGCGAGGAGCCGCAGGCGGCGTCGACCGTGTAATTCGCCCCGCCCAGGTCGAAGCGGTTGGCCACCCGGCCGGCCGCCACGTTGAGCAGGAACCCCGGGAACGAGTCTTCGGTCCACTCGGGGAGCAAGCCCTCGCAGGCCCTCAAGGCATTCCGACCCGCACCGGGCTCGACCGCGTCGAGCATCGGTAGGTAAGATCGAAATGCATAGCCCATCGCGAGTTGCGCCGCACCCCCGCCCATCCCCAGGACCACGGCCGTTCGCTCGCGGGCGAACGGGCGCGAGCCGTAACCGGCGTCGTCGATCGCGGCCCGAGTGGCCTCCAGAAGGAGCAGTTGCACGGGCTCGATCGAGGGGAGACTCGCCGGCGGCATCCCGTAGTGGATCGGGTCGAATCGGACGTCGGGGACGAACCCGCCCCATTTCGAGATGATCTTGTCGGACGCCTTGGGGTCGGCGTCGTAGTAGAGCCGCCAGTCCCAGCGGTCGGCCGGGACCTCGGTGATCGCGTCGGACCCCTTCAGGGTGTTCTCCCAGAAGGTCCGGACGTTCCCGGCGCCCGGTAGGATCGCCGACATCCCGACGATTGCCACGTCCGAAGGCCGGGCGACAGTCGCGGTCCGATCCGGATCCAAGGGCAATCCCCGGTCGGAGGGGGAGTCTCTATCGCCACCCGACGGGTCTGCGGGGATGCGGTCTTCGGGGCGTCTCATGTCGCGCATCCACTCCTGGCAATGGGCTGATCGCCGGCCTTCTCGCCGACGCCCCGCGCCTCCGTCGATTCGGAGACCACGTCGGGCCGGTTTCGGCCTCGATCGAGGCTGCTCATCCCGCCCCGCTCTGCGTCGGTTCTAGCCTTTAGGGCGATCTCAATCATCCAAAACATAACACGAAAAGGCGAAGGAGTTGGAGGTCTCAGTCAAATAGGGTACATGGGAAAACTGTTACCGCTCGTTCGAGGCTGTCTTGAAGCGACATCCCACCTATCTTACGTCTCGACACTTCCGCGGGATCATTTCACCGGATCAATTTTCGCGATCTCGCGGCGGAGGCGTCGTATCTGATCCTGAGCGATGACGCCGATCTTGGAACGGAGGATCGGGTTGCCCCCGAACCATTCGAGGGGCTCGACGAAGGCGAAGTGGGCCTCGACGAAGAGGGCGCCAGGGTGGGAAGAAAGTCGGGTGATCTTCACGTAGCTCATCCCCCCCGAGTAGGGTCGGGCCGGGCCCTCGGATTCGGCGGGACCCTGGCGGGCGATGGCCCTCCAGCGGTTGGGCGATCGCCCGTCGCGGTCGAACGTGGGGTCGGTCTGGGTGGCGAGCAGGAGCGAGTCGGGCGTCCGGGTGACGACGACCCGGTCGGTCGCATCGACGGCGATCCGGTCCAGCAGCCGGCCGGTTTGGTGGGTGAACCATTCCTGACGCCCCTCGAAGGCGGGGAGGACCGGTACGTTCCGTTCGCGCAAGTCGTCTTCCGCGAGCAGTTTCGATTTGAATCGCATGTTGCCGGCCTCGACCGATTTGTCGGCCGATTGGCGGGCCAGGTTTTGGGGGTCGATGGATTCGAGGCGGGCGTGGACGACGAACCAGAGGTCGGCGACCCTGATCACGGCACCGTCCGCCGGGACGTCCCGCGACTTCAGGATGAACGGGGCCGTCACCGAGTCGCGGACCAGTTCCCGGGCGGCCCGGTCGTCCCCGGCCACTTGCCGGATGGCCGCCGACCCGGCCTCGGCGTCGTTGCCGTCGGGGAGCGTCGGCTCGGGAAGGCGGACCCTCGTGGAGCCCACGGCCAGGCCGGCCGTGACGAGTTCTCGGAAGACCGGATTTGCGTCGTGCCCCTGGGCGGCCTGGGCGACGACCATCAAGAGGATCAGGGCGTGCGGCATGGCGCGATAATCCGGTTCGGGACGGTCCCGGGGGCAAGTTCCCGGCGTGGTTGGACGATCTCTAAGGGTGGTTTCGTGGCGTAGGCTCGGGGGGGCGACCGGTCGGGGAATCTATTGCCGATGGCGATCAACCGCAAGATCCGCGCCGAGGGATGGGCCCTCGTGCTGGCCGTTTTCTCGGGCTGTCACCCGATCCCGGTTTCGGGGAGGTTCCAGGGGGAGGCCAAGGTCGTCGCGGACGCCCGGGTCGCGGCCGAGGCGACGGTCCGGGGGGCCGTGGAGGTGAAGGTCCCTCCGATCTCCGACCCGGGCCCGATGGCGGCGGTCGTGGTCCGAGCCTCGCGCTCAGGGGCGTCCGGCCCGAGGGTCGGCCTGGTGGACGTGGACGGCCTCCTCTTGAATCAGAACATGACGGGGTTGTATTCGGTCGGCGAGAATCCGGTGGCCGCGTTCCGGGAGAAGCTGGAGGCCGCTTCGGCGGATCCGAGGGTCCGGGCCGTGGTCGTCCGGATCCATAGCCCGGGCGGGGGGGTGACCGCCGTGGACATCATGGCCGACGAGCTCCGGCGATTCCGCGAGGAGTCGGGCAAGCCGGTGGTCGCCTGCTTGATGGATCTGGCGACCGCCGGGGCGTACTACCTGGCCCTCGGGGGCGATCGGGTGATCGCGCTCCCGACGGGCCTGACCGGTTCGCTGGGTGCCCTCATCAACCATTACAACCTCCAGGACGCGATGGCCCAGCTCAACCTGACGGCCGACCCGGTCAAGTCCGGGCCGATGGTCGACATGGGAAGCGTGGTCGCCCCGCTCGACGACGAGTCCCGGAAGCTCCTCCAGGAGATCGCCGACGGCTTCGGCGACCGGTTCCGGGACCGGGTCGCGCGGCGGCGGCCGGGGATGACGCCCGACGACCTCCGGGCGATCGGCGACGGCCGGGTGGTCTCGGCCCCCAGGGCGCTGGGCCTCCACATGGTCGACCGGCTGGGGTACGTTCACGAGGCGATCGCCGAGGCCGAGAAGCTGGCCGGGATCGCCGGCTCGGAGGTAGTGATCTTCCAGCGGCCGGGCTATCCGACCCACTCGATTTACGCGATCACGCCCAATGCCCCGATCCAGGGGGAGATTGTCCCGTTTAGCTATCCGGGGCTCGACCGGGCCAAGGCGCCGACCTTCCTCTATCTCTGGCAGCCCGACCCCACCATTTTCCGCCAGGCGGGCCGGTGATGGGGCTTGGCCCGGCGATCGACCCGGCCGAGTGGCCGGTCCTGGTGACAGGGGCCTCGGGATTCGTCGGCGGGCACGTCGCCCGCGAGCTGGCCAGGGCCGGCCACCCGGTCCGGGGGCTCCATCGCCGCCCCCCTCGGATCGATCCGGGCGACCCGGCGATCGAGTGGACCGAGGGCGACCTCCGCGATCCGTCGGACCGCCGGAGGGCGCTGGCGGGAGTCCGGGGCGTGGTCCACTCGGCGAGCTGGGTCTCGCTCGGATCCGACCCGGCCGGGAATGGCCTGGCGGTCAATGTCGAGGCGACCCGCGGCCTGATCGCCGACGCGGTGGCCTCGGGGGTCGAGCGGCTGGTCTACACCTCGACGCTCCACACCCTGGCGGCGGGGACTCCCTTGGATCCGGCCGACGAGGACACGCCGTGGAACCTGGAAAGCGTCCGGTCGCCCTATGAGCGGACCAAGCGCGAGGCCGAGGCCTGGGTCCTGGACGGGATGGACGGGCGGCTCCCGGCGGTCGCCCTCTGCCCGGGGATGGTGATCGGGGCCCGCGACCCGAAGCCGACCTCGACCAGCCTCCTCCTGGTGATGGCCCGAACGCCCCTGGCGTTTTTGCCCGGGGGAGGGATCCCGGTGGTCGACGCCCGGGTCGCCGCCCTGGCCCATCGCCGGGCCCTCGGGGGCGGCGAGCCCGGCCGGAGGTACGCGCTGGTCGGCCCTTATCTCGGATTCGCCGAGATCGCCCGGCTGGTCGGGCGGGTCGCCGGCCGGCCCTGGCGGGTCCTGGCCGTGCCCGACGCGCTGGAAGGGCCGTTGGTCTGGCTGGCCGGAGGGATCGACCGGCTCTCGGGCGGTCGGCGGATCGAGGTCTCTCGCGCGGCGATCGCCGGGGGATTTCTCCGGCTCCACGTCCGAGGGGATCGGGCCGACGCCGCCTTCGGCCTGAGCCACCCGTCGCCGATCCTCTCGATATTCGAGGCCCTGCAAGACGCCCGGAGATCGGGAATCGCCCCCTGGCTCCGACTCCGGGAGCCTCCCGAAGCGTCGAGCAAGTCCGGAGAGCAGAGTCCGTAGGGTCCGCAATGGCGCACCCTGCGAAACAGCCGATTTCCGGGTAGACGGTCTGGTAAGGTGGCGTCGAAAGGGGAGGTCTTCATGCCCGCCGCCAAGGTTCCCGGCGACGGTTCAGAGGCTCTTGAGGTACGCGACCAGGTCGTCCAGTTCGGCCCCGGAGATCGGGCTCCCGCCGAGGTTTTCGGGGGCGTGGTCTCCGGTCAGGGCGTCGCGGAGGGTCCTGGCTCGGCCGTCGTGGAGGTAGGGGTCCTTGTCATAAAGGCCCCGAAGCGACGGGGGGTTGTGCCCCTTGTAAACGTCCCCCGGCTCGTTCAGGCCGACGTCGTGGAGCTTGCCGTCGGTGAACTCGGGGCCCGAGTGGCACGAGGCGCAATTGGCCTTGCTCGATCGGTAGAGGGCCTCACCCCGACGGGCGGAGGGGGACAGGCCGCCGTCCGCCTCGCGTGATGGGTTCCGGGGGAAGTCGAGGGTCCCGAGGTAGGCCACCACCGCCTCGGACTCGCTGGCCGAGGGCCGCTTGCCCTGCATGCTCTTGGTGAACGACTCGATCACCGCGTCGTCGAGGTCGGCCTGCCAGCCGTGCCAGGTCCAGGGGCCGGTCCGGGCGACACCCCGGAGGGTCGGGACCTTCTTCCGGCTTCGGAGGTGCGATGAGGACCGATCCTGCCAGCCGTCATTGAGGGTGTCGAAGTCGAGCCCGTTGGTGTGGCCGTCGCTATGGCAGGTGTTGCAGCTATACCAGTGATTGGCCGAGCGGTAAGCGTCGTGAAACAGGGCCTCGCCACGACGGGCCAGCGAGGGGGCCTCGGGCCCGCCGAGTGGGATCGTCCGGGTCAGCGTGCCCGCGGTGGCGTCGATCACCTGGATCGCGTTGGCCATGTAATTCGCGGCGTAGAGGGTCCGGCCGTCGGGGGCGAAGGCCAGCTCGGTCGGCCGGCCGCCCAGGGCGACCCGGCGAAACCGGGTCTTGTCCTTGAGGAGGTCGGCCGCCATCACGTCGCGCCCGACCCCGGTCCGCCAGGGGAGGGGCTTCCGGTCCTCGCGGAGGAGCATGACCTCGTGGGTCCCCCCGCACGAGACGGCGAACAGCTTGCCGCCATCGGCGATCGCCAGCCCGTGGACGTCGCCGGCCGCGTCGCCCAGCGGGTCGAGCGACACGCTGTCGGCCGGCTCCGACCCGTCGAGCCTGACCCGGACGATCCGCTGACCCAGGACCCAGCCGAGGTCAATATTATTGAGCGTGGTGGCGAACCCTCGGTTGTTCATCGCCGCGACGTAGGCGTGACGGCCGTCGGGGCTCACGGTAATCTGGCGGGCGTTGTCCCCTTCGTGAGTCAAGGTCCGCTCGACCGCGAGCCGTCCCAGATCCACCACCGAGACCGACCGCCCCCGGGCGTTGGCGACCACCAGCCGCGATCCGTCCGGCGTGATCGCCAGGCCCCTCGGCTCCCGACCCACGGCGACCCGGCCCGTCACCTTCCGACCGGGGATGTCGACCCGGACCACCTCGTTGCTCGCCCCGACCGCCACGTAAGCCGTCCGGCCGTCCCCGGCGATCACGACCCCACGCGGCTCCGGGCCGACCTCGACCCGCCCCACGATCTCGACCCGATCGCCCGCCAGATTGAGGATGGCCAGGTCATAGCCGTACCAGTGGGCGACCAGCCCGGTCTTTCCATCGTTCGAGACCGCGACCCCGGACGGCCGATCTCCGGTCTTGACCTCCCCGAGGACCGTCCCGGCGACGGGGTCGATCCAGGACACCGAGCCCGCCGTCTGGTTCGCCGCGAGCATCCGGTGGCCGTCCGCCGTCAGCGCCAGCGCGATCGGGGAGCGGTCCGGCTCCTCGGCCACCTTGGGCTCCTCGCCCCAGGCGAATCCGCCGAGGTAGGCCGCGACCAGGACGATCGAGGGCATTGTCGGCCGGAACGAGCGGTCAATCATGGCCGTCGGAACTCCAGAGGCGGGCGAAACCGGTCCGGGCGGGCGGGGACCTTCGTCGATCGAGGGCGGGCGATGCGATGCGGAATCTGACCTTATCCAGGATAGGTGAGGGGGTCCCTCCCGGCAAGCGCAATCGCCCGCCCGGTCGGTTGCCGGTCCTCCGAGGGGCCGGGTAGAGTGGCCCTTGCGCGTCGTTCGACGAACCTGGCCCGCCGGTCGGCCGTCCGATCAGGAGGGGAGAGCCACCTTGGACCATGGGGCGGAGGCGATGGCCGGGACTCGCCTGAGGGTCGCGCAGATCCTGCCCTGCACCGAGGCCGAGGGGCCCGGCCGGCGGTTCGCGGTCTGGCTCCAGGGCTGCCCGCTCCGATGCCCGGGGTGCTGCAACCTCCAGATGCTCCCGTTCTCCGGTGGCGAGGAGGTTTCCGTCGGCGAGATCGCCGAGCGAGCCCGCCGAGCGGCCGACCGCGAGGGGGTCGAGGGGATCACCCTGCTCGGGGGCGAGCCGTTCGCGCAGGCCGGAGGATCGGCCGGGCTGGCCCGGCTGGTCCGGGCATGGGGGCTCTCGGTGATGGTCTTCAGCGGCTTCACGATCGAGGAGATCCAGGACGGCGCCGACCCCGCCGCGCTCGAGCTCCTGGGGCTGACGGACCTCCTCGTCGACGGCCCCTACCTCCGGGATCGGCCCGAATCGCGCCGGCGTTGGATCGGTTCGGCGAACCAGAGGGTCCACGCCCTGACCGACCGCTATCGGGCGGACGACCCCGCGTGGGATCGGCCCAACACGCTGGAGATCCGCCTGCTCGGGTCGGTGGTGACTGTCAACGGATTCCCGAGCCCGTCGGCCGTGGGGCTCTGGAAGCGGCTGGGAGGCCGGCCGTGACGACCGTCCGCCCGTTCGAGGCCGACCTGCTGCACCTCCTCCACGCGATCCTCGGTGGGGGGCCGAAGGAGCGGGCGATCTCCATCCTTCTGGCCCGTCGACCGAGGCCGGAGTGCCTGGGGCGTCCGGCCCTCGGGCTGATCCGGGCGGCCCTGGCCGGGGGGACCGCCCGCCGACTCGCGCGGCTCGGCGGCTGGCTCCCCGGGCGGCACCTCCGGGGCGACCGGGTGGCCTCGGGGCGGCTCTGGGAGCGGACCCCGCCCGAGGCGTTGGGCCTCCCGTTCTCCGGCCGGACGCTGGACTTCCTGATCCGGCTGGTCGCCGACGAACCGGCGGGCTGGCCTCCCTGGCCGGGCGGGGGAACCCTCGGCGATCGCGTCCTCCTGTTCTTCGCTTACCAGACGTTCCGCGAGACGCCGGCCTGCTATTCCTGGCGGAAAGATACGTTGTTCACCGCTCACGCCCTCTGCCGCCTGGCCCATCCGGCCGATTTCGCAGGGACGCCCGGGCTGGACCCGGCGATTTTCGCCCCCTGGTCCGAGCCCGACGAGTCCTGGATCCTGGAGGTCTTGCAGGGCTCGCTGGCATCGAGCTGGGTCGAGGCCGGGCGATCGAAGGCGGGATCGGATTCGCCCGAAAGCGTCCTGGCGATCGGCGAGGAGGAGGCCCGGGTCGCCGAGGCGTTCCTGTCGGCGGTCGAGGCGGCCGGACGACGCGACCTCGCCCGGTTTTTCCTGGAGGTCGCCCGCGAACTCCTGGCGTCCGAGTCGTCTCTGACGGACTGGATCCGGTCGCCCGCGCTGGAGGGGCTGAGCCTGGAGCGGCGGGCCCGGGTCGCCCGCGCCTCGCTGGCCCCGCTGGCGACCCTGGATCGACTCCGGGGCTGGGAGCACCAGGCCCGGCGGGTGGGCTACTTCGACGAGGGCATATGTCGCGGCCCAGCTCTTCAAGTCGGATTGGGAAGCAGCCGGCGGCGAGGAACTCTGGCCGAGGGCCCGGTCGCTCCTCCGGTCGGCCGACCCGCTGGCGCCCCTTTGATTCGGGAGGATCGAGCCGGTGGCGAAACCCTGGGTTCATGCACAATCGTCGGCAAGGAGGTTCGGCGGGATCCCCGAGGATTACGTCCCGATCCACAACCACCTGGACGCGACCAAGGGGGCCTTCGCCGACAACCGGCATCGGGCGATCACGCAGAACGCCTGGTACGTCGGGCCCGATGGTCCGCTGGAGCGGATCTTCGGCGTGACCCTCACCAACAGCGAGGGCGTCCGCGTCCCGGTCCGGAGCGTGGCCGAGCAGCACATCCTGGAAGATTTTAAAGGCTTCATCCCCACCTGGCAGGACTTCCTGGGCGCGATGGAGTATAAACCTTGGATGAGTGGCCAGGGCGATCCGCCTTCGAAGCTCAATGCTTCAACGGGCGTGAAGTCGGGAGACTGACCGTGGATCAATCTTCCCGAAGTCGGCAACTAACGAGCAGATGGCACGCATTGTCGGGCTTTTCGAACTGACTTTCTTTCACGTCGCGGAAGCGGTCGTCGCCCCCTCGTCCCCCGGCATCGCAGAGACGAGGGACCGAGCATGAGCCGCGCCTACCGCGTGAGCGTCCGCGAATCCCTGAGGCAGGTCGTCCGGGGGGCGGACCGGGTCGGGACGACCCTGGAGATCCTGGAGATCCTCCCCTGCGAGGCGATGGAGGGAGTGCTCCGCGAGGAGTTGGCCCGCCGGGGCTTCGAGGCCGAGGAAGGGAGGATGGTCCGCCGGGGCGATGGGCTGGCCGTCGAGGTCGACCCGGCCTTGGGTGACGTCGTCGTCCGGTCCGAGGTGTCGGAGGAGGTCGAGGTCGCGAAGGAACTGCACGGCTTCGCCGACACCGATCACGGGTCGGTCGGCCGGGCCCGGGCCGAGGAGGCCCTTCGCGAGCGGGCCCGCCGCGAGCTGGAGGCGGATCAGGGGGCCAAGTCGTCCGAGGTCCAGGGTCGCGCGACCGCCCGGCTCGACTCCGAGCTGGAAGGGCTCCGGTCCGAGTTCGATCAGGTCGTCAACCGCGTGACCGCCGAGGCCCTGAAGCGGAAGGCGGCGCAGCTCGGGCAGATCAAGGAGATCACTGAGGACGCCCGCGACGGCTCGATGACGATCGTCCTGGAGGTCTGATGTCGACCGCGATCGCCGAGCGCGACCTCCCGCAGGAGCTCACCACCGAGCAGGCGGTGGAGGCCGCCTACTCCGCCGAACTGGCCGAGGTCGCCTCCAAGCTCCGCCGGGGCCTCCCCGTCCTGGTCGAGGCCGACAAGGACCTGGCGCCCTTCCTCTATAGGGACGTCCGGGCCCGGCTCAAGGCCGACGGGCTCCAGTGCCTCTACCTCGACGGCCGCCCGAGGACCCAGGACGCCAACGCGCTGGCCTCGGGGTTCGTGGCCGTGATGCTCGGGCAGTTGCGGGATGCGGTCCGGGGGGCGGTCGAGCGTCGGGTCGTGGTCCTCCCGCACCTGGACCTCCTGACCACCGGCCAGGGGGGCCTGACCGCCGAGGCCCGCGAGGTGATCCCGCTGCTCTACGAGAACCCCGAGCTGGTCTGGCTCGGCTTCAAGGATCCGTCGTTCCCGCTCCCCCGGGTGATCGAGAACCTGTTCCCGCACCGGGCCTCGCTGCTCGGGATCCCCCGCGACCGGCTCCGGCAGCTCGTCACGAAGCGGGAGGCCCGCAAGTTCGGCCGAACGTTCAACCCCTGGGGGCTCTACAAGTACGTCTCGGGCGTGAACCCGGTCCGGCTCCGGCGGATCTTCTCGACCCTCGAAGGGGAGGACTACCCCAGCGAACCCGAACGACGAGATCGCCATCACGGTCTACGTCAAACAATGAGAGGGGGATCGGACCTTGAGCCAAGATCCAGACCATGATGGACGGGCGTCCGACCCGCCGGTCCGACGGACGACGGGGGGGTGGCACCGCCCCCCCCCGCTGGCCCTGGCCTTGCTGGCGGCGTGGGCCTGGGGAGACCCCGCCTCGGCCCAGCCCCCGGATCCGGGGGGAAAGGCGGACATGACCCCGAGGGCCGTCGGACCTCGGATCACGCTCGGGCCAGACGACCTGGGCGAGCAGGGAGACATGGTCTACGGGATCGCCTTCAGCCCGGACTCCCAGCTCATGGCGGTCGCCGGAGTGGCCAGTAAGGGCGGGCTCGGCCGCGGGGCCCGGGGTGGCGCCTCGGTCTGGAATCTGGGCACGCGGAAGAAGGTCGCGGCGGTCTCCGGGGCCAGGAACTCGGACGTCGCCGCGGTCGCTTTCTCCCCCGAGGGCAAATTCCTGGCCGTCGGTGACTTCGGGGGGGGAGTCGTCCTCTGGGACCTCGCCGCCGGCAAGCAGGCGCTCGCGATCGACGCCCGATTGCCCGGCGACGACGAGAAGGCGGGGGAGGGCGGGTCTCCCGCGCTCTTCGGGCTGGAGTTCAGCCCGGACGGCCGGTGGCTGGTGGTCTATCCGTCCGAGAAAGGACGCGTGCGGGCCTGGAACGTCGCGACCGGGCGGCGGGAAGAGACGTGGATCACGGCGAAGGACCTCGAGATCTCCAGCCTGGCGTTCGACCCGGCGGGCCACGCCTACGGCCTCGGGTTCGTCTTCGACCTCCCGGAAGGGGGAGGTCTGGTCGGCAACGAGCCGGCGCGGCTGGTCCTCTGGGATTTCGCCGCCGGGAAGCCGGCCTGGTCACGATCGCCCGTCTCGCCGATCACCGGCGCCTACCTGTCGGCCAACCGCCGGCGCGTCGCCCTGATCGACCAGTCCCTGGACGACCCGAAACGGCCTCCCAGCGAGGTCCTCTTGCTCGACCCGGCGAACGGCAAGCCGGCCGCCACTTATCGCGCTTCGGGCCCACTGAACTCCACCGCGCTCGGGCCCGACGGCCGGCTGCTGGCCTGCATCGTCCAGCCAAGTCCGGTCGAAGGGAAGCCGCGGGGGGCGAGCGAACTCCAACTGGCCGACGCCGCGACGGGACGGACCCTGGCCCGGATCGTCGCCCACGAGACCGGCGACGGCTCCGAGTTGGCCTTCAGCGCCGACTCTCGACTGATCGGGGCCTCGTTCGGCGAGGCGGGGGTCAAGGTCTGGGACCTGGCGAAAATCCTCGGGGGCGAGGCCCCACACCCCTAGCCGTCGCCGGCTTCCCGGGAGCAGGGAAAGGCGGGTTGAATTGGACCTGACCAGCTCGATCGTCCTGGTTCCCCACGTTGGCCGGATCGAGCCCCCTTGCTCCGACGGCCTCCGGGAGCTGGAGCGGTCGGGGGTTCGGGTGGTCCGGCGGCCGGACAGCTCGCAGATCGACGTCGCCCGAAATGAACTGCTCTCCGACGCGCTCCACGACGGCTTCAAGTCGTCCCTGTTCATCGACCCCGGCATCGGCTTCGACCCGGAGGACGCCCGACGCCTGCTGGCCGGCCCCGAGCGGGTCGTCTGGCTCTCCCCGATCGGCGACGGCGGATTTGTCCCCGAGAGCCTGCCCGACGCGGCGTTCCGGCCGCTCGACCAGTGGGTCGACTACGTCCTCGACCGCGAGCATCGCCCGCTCCGGGCCTGGGTCGAGTCGGCCCGGTTCGACTTCGAGCCCTTCGCCTGCGCGGACGACGGCCGGGAAGGGGGGGATCCGGCGGCCCCGAAGCGGAAACGGAAGCGGAAGGAGCCGGCACCGACCGAGGCCCCGGCGACGGCCGGAAATCCGGATTCGGCCCCGGAGCCGGCCCGCCCCGGGCGGTCCAAGGCGGAAGCGGCGGAGGTCCCCGCCCCATCCGCCCCGGACCCGAACCTGGTCCGGCTCCGGGAGCTGGAGTCGACCTTCCTGGAACGACCCACGCCCCCCGAGGACGAGGGGCGTGCCGCGCTCCTCCTGGAGATGGCCGACCTCAACGCCCGGCTCGATCGCCCGGCCGACGCCTCGGCCTGCTGGGCGATGGCGGTCTGGGGGTGGGAAGTTCCGCCCGCCGAGGTGGTGGACGCCTGGGCCGAGGCGACCCGGCGGCCGATCGCTGAACCGGCGGATCTCGACCGGCTGCTCGGAGCCGAGGCCCCGGCCGCCGACGCCCTCCGCGCGCTGGCCGTCGGCCTGATCCAGGCGGGCTTCGGCGGCCGGGACTGGCCCGCCCTGGCCGGGAGGCTGGGGAGGATCCCGCATTTCCTGGAGGGGCACGAGGCGAGGCTCCCGGCACGGGCGGCCTGGCTGGCCTGGCTGGCGATCACCCGGCTGTCCGGAGGCGACGTGCTGGCCCTGGCCAGGGCCCGGGACCGGCTTTTGGAGCGGCTCCACCAGGGCGGACTCCGGCCCGACCTCGACCTCCCCGGCTTCCTCCGCCACGGCACGGGGGCCTCGGGCGACCGGAACCGGCTGGTCCGCGACCACCTGATCGCGATCCGCGACCGGGCGATCGCCTGGGCCGGTCGGGGGCACATGGTCGCGCCCAACACCGGGGTCCTTGCCGACCTGGTGTTCGCCCACGGGATGGCCCGCCTGGGCGACCGCGACCGGGCCTCCTCCCTCCTGGGCGAGGCCCGCGAGGCGACCCGCGACCGCGACGCGGTCATGATTCTGCTGTTCGGGGCATTCGAGCACCGGGTGGCCCAGGCCCTCGAAGGCAAGCCAAACGCCGGGCCGCTCCCGAGCGACCTGATGAATCGACTCGACCGGATGGGCAAGGACGGGGGCGAGGACGAACGGAAGCGGGAGAAGGAGGCCCGCTACAAGATCGACCGGCTCCGCGAGCATTCCCGGATCCTGGAGCCGCTGGAGCGGATCAACCCTTATCGCCACTGGGTCGGGGCCCAGGCCGAGGAGCTGACCCGCGAGCTGGGCGCCTGGCCCGACCTGGCCGATCGGAACGAGCTGGCCGCCCGGGTCGCCCGGGCCCTGGCGGCGAAGCGGTCGGGGCCCGACGCCGGGCTGATCCGGGCCCGGGTCCTCCGCGAGGCGCTGGAGGTCGCGTTCCGGCTGGGCGAGGCAATGGCCCAGGGGATGCTGGAGGCGGTCCTTCCCGTCGCCGACGAGATCACCGACCCCGCCCGCCAGGCCGACCTCCTGGAGAAGGGGCTCCGGGTGGCCGCCCATTACGACCGCCCTGCGCAGATCCGATCCTTCGTCGCCCGGTTTGCCGGGCTCCTGGAAACGGGGGGGCCGAGGGCCGCATCGAGCCTGGAGCCGCTGCTCGGCCAGTGCTTCCGGGGGCTCCGGAAGCTCGGGATGCGCGACGAGTCCGATGGGCTCCTCCGCGAAATCTCCCGGTCGATCCTCCTGGGCCGCGACCTGGCCGCCGAGGGGCCGAGGGTGGGCCCTCCGGCGATCGAGTGGTCCCGGGCGATCAAGCTGATGCTCCAGGTCGCCTCGATCTGGTTCGAGCTCGGCCAGGGGGACCGATCGACTCCGATTCTCAATGAGGCCCGGAGCCTCCTGCTGGACGGCGACCTGATCCCGATCGAGCAGACCTCGCTGGCCTGCGCCTATCTCCGGTCGATGGCGCTGGCGCCCGCCGAGGTGGCCCTGCCCAGGATGGACGAGGTCTTCGCCAGGGTCGAGCGGGTCCACGACTCGTTCACGACCAACTCGCACTATTCGCTGACCCGGCTCGACGTGATCGAGGCGGCCGTTCTGACCCTGGTCAGCGACGACTTCACCGTTGACCGATCCGGCCGGGGCCGGCTCGAAGACGACGAGTACCTGGTCCGCCGCCGGGTTCACCGCGACGTCCGGGCGGCTCTGGGGGCGGCCGGATGAGGATCCTCGGCGGCCACTCCGGTCGGGTCCGGGGTCTGGCCTACACGCCCGACGGCTCGACCCTCGCCTCCTGCGGTGACGACGGGACGGTCCGCCTCTGGGAGGCCGAATCGGGCCGGGAGCAAGCCTGCTATGATTGGGGAATCGGCAAGGTGGGCACCGTGGCGTTCGCCACCGAGGGCATGACCCTGGCCGCCGGGTCGAGGGCGGGATCGTCGTCTCGGACGTGGAGTCAGCATGATCGCCCCGAAGCAGGAACCGCCGCGCGAGGACTGGTCCTTCGCCGAGCTGAGGGAAGAGGCCGAGGAGGTCCGGCGGCGGATCGACCGCTTCCGGGTCTCGCTCGGCCGGTTCCTCGTGGCCAAGCAGGAGCTGATCGACCTGATGGTCGTGGCCGCCGTGGCGCAGGAGCCCCTGCTCCTGGTCGGTCCGCCGGGGACGGCCAAGAGCGACCTCGTCCTCAAGTTCAAGGACGCGCTGGGGCTGGGCCAGGAGGATGACTTCGAATACATGCTGACCCGGTTCACCGAGCCCTCGGAGATCATCGGGCCGATTGATATCAACCAGCTCCGCGAGGGCCGCTACCGCCGTCGCGAGCAGGGGAAGCTGCCGACGGCCCGGCTGGCGTTCCTCGACGAGATCTTCAAGTCGAACTCGGCGATCCGGAACATTCTTTTGACGATCGTCAACGAGCGAAAGTTCTACCAGGACGGGGCCCCGCAGCCGGTCCGGCTCCGCGTCCTCTTCGCCGCGACCAACGAACTGCCCGAGCAGGGGGAACTGGCCGCGCTGAAGGACCGCTTCGTCCTCAAGGCCGAGAGCCGGTCGGTCCAGGACGATCATTTCGAGGCCCTGATCGACGCGGGAGTCCAGGGCGAGGTTTACAAGGGCCTCAACCAGAAGCCCTGGGCCGAGGGGCTCGCCTCGCTCGAGGACCTGCTCAAGGCGAACCGCTACCTGACCCAGCTCTTCGGCCGCCGCGGACCCGCCGCCTCCACCGACTCCGAGGCCGGGGGCGACGACCGCCGGGCCTTTTTCCCGGCCGATGTCTTCCGCGAGTTCCGCCGTCTTGTCAAGACGCTCGTCCGCGAGGACCGGATCTTCATCAGCGACCGGAAGCTGGTCAAGCTCTACAAACTGCTCAGGGTCCGGGCCTGGCTCTTCGCCGGCGGGACCGTCGCCCGCGACGACCTCCGGCTCCTGTCCTACCTCGGCGAGACCCACCGCGAGATGGAACTGCTCCGCGAGAAAGTACCGACGCCCCTCGGCGAAGGCTGAGGCGCTCCTCCCGCCCGGAGAGCCCCCGCGATGATCGTCCGCGAGATCCGCGACGCCGATGAGTCCCGCCGGTTCGTCGCCCAGGGGCTCTGGTTCCAGCGGGTCTTCGCGCCCCGGGCGGGGGCGGTCGAGGGGATTCTCGGCTGGTCCATGGAGGCGGCGGCCGGGGGGGAACCGATCTTCCCCGTCGGCGTGGTGGCCGACCTCGGCCACCTGATCCTCGAACCGGAGCATGCCGGTCAGGCCGAGCGGGCGCGGGTGGTCGTGCCGGGCTGGCCGCCGGGTCGTTCCCGCGCCTATGACGACCTCGTCCTCGGTAAACTGGAGACCGACCCGACCGTCGCCCGGGCCTCCGACGCCCTCGGGCGAAACCGGGGTCGAGAGCGGGCCCGGGGGCTGGCCTTCGTCCTCGAAGCGATCCGGGCCCGCTCGGGTGCCGGCGGGGTCCTGCTCAATCCGTCGGCCCTGAAGCTCTCGCCCACCCGGACGGCCGCCGAGGTTCTGGCCGAGGGGTGGGAGTCGCTCGAACGCGACGGGCCGATGCCGGCGCTCCTGAAACTCTACGACCACCTGGTCGAGTCGGCCCGCGACCTGGCCGACGCGATGGGCCCGGAAGACCTCTTCGAGCTGGAACGCGGGACCGCCCTGGCCCCCTTCGGCCAGCGGGTGGCCCTCCGCCAGGTCCTCCAGTCAGCCTCCGAGTTCGAAGCCGCCGCGATCGAGGAACGCCCGAGGCCCTCTGGCCGGACCCACGACGTCTCGACCCGCTACCTCGACGAGGATTCCTATCCCGTCGGCGGCTTCTCCTCGATCTCGACGCGGGGGGGGATCGAGAGCCTGCTACACTTTCAGCTCGCCTATATGGAGCCGGGCGACCGCCCCGACCTGTTCGACATCAAGTACGCTCGCGACGAACTCCTCTATTACGTCCGCGACGAGAACCGATTCCTCCGTCGCCGCCGTTCGTTCATCTTCGCCCTGGCCCCCGACCTGGAGCTGGCTCGGGTCAAGGATCCCGGACTCCCCCGCCAGCGCCTGGTCCTGCTCCTGGGGGCTCTGGTCGCCGCCGTCCGCCGGCTCGTCGAATGGCTCGGGGACGAATCGCTCTCGTTCGAATTCGCCTTCCTCGAAGCGGACGGGCCCGGCCCGCTGACGATCGAGCGGGAGTTGATCGAGCTGATCCTGGGGGAGGCCATCGCCCGGGGTGAAGTCGCCGTCTCGCGACTCCCGATCGGCCAGCTCGCCGGGCACTCCGAGGCGAAGGGGCGTCGGAGCCTCTGCCACGTCCTCGTCGCATCCTCCGGCGACCTGACCATCGAGGCCGGGTCCACGCCCATCGCCCGGCTGGTGCTGGAAGGGCCGGTTCCTACGACACTCCTCGCTGAACACCACCACGAATAGAAGGCCAAGGGACTTGGACTTACGGCGAATCGCCGCAAATCTCCTTGAATTTGCCCGTCAAACTCACGTGGGTCCACCACCCATGCT